>WSSedL1CaDRAFT_10001939_pt1 | contig 11211 bp, 8 predicted proteins | sample WetSurSL1Cattail_FD_9464 | JGI IMG/M metagenome (IMG submission 9464)
GCAATGTAACCGTCAAAGGACCTTCGCAGAATACAATAGATATAGAAGTAACAGGCAGGGCGGCACATGCGGGTGTGGAGCCTGAAAAGGGGATAAGCGCCATACAGATGGCAGCCTATGCGATTTCCATGATGAAGCTTGGCAGGATTGATGGCGAAACTACAGCCAATATCGGTATAATAAACGGAGGGCTGGCTACCAACATCATCTGTGAGCGAGTGAATTTAAGAGCCGAGGCAAGGAGCAGAGATGAAATTAAGCTTGACCTTCAGACTAAGCACATGAAGGAATGCTTTGAACAGGCAGCTTTTAAATTTGGAGGCAGTATTGAGTTCATGGCCAGGAAGGAGTATCCGGCTTTTAGTATTGATGAAGGTGATCAACTAATTGCAATACTGAAAAACGCAGCAGAAAATGCAGGTATTAATTTGATACTCAAGGCCACAGGCGGTGGCAGTGATATAAATATCATGAATGGGAAGGGCATCAAATGTGTAGACCTGAGTGTAGGGATGTCCGCCGTGCACAGTGTTGAAGAGAAGATTTCCGTGGCAGACATGGTAAGGTCGGCGGAATTCCTTGTGGAAATAATAAAAGCAATGAAATAAAAGAATTGGGAAAATGTCAGCACATATCTTTCAGGGGGGTGGGTAATATTTGATAAATGCAGATAAACAGATGTTGAAAATATGGGATTGTATTGACAGAAGAAAAGATGAAATTATAAGTATCGGTGAGGATATATACCGCAATCCTGAAATAGGCTTCAAAGAATTCCGGACATCCAGGCTGGTTGCGGATATATTCCGCTCACTTGGTATAAAGCCCTTCGAATTTGATGATATTCCTGGTGTAAAGGCAACTGTAGATACCGGAAGGGAGGGACCTGCAGTTGCCATAATTGGCGAGCTTGACGCAGTCATATGCAGGGATCATTCCGACTGTGACAGCGAGACGGGAGCTATGCACGCGTGCGGCCACAATATACAAATTGCGGCAATGATCGGTACAGCGATGGGGCTGCTTGACTCAGGCCTGCTAAATGAATTGTCAGGCAAAATCCATTTTATCGCAGTGCCTGCCGAAGAATATATAGAAATTGCACAAAGGGCGTCGTTAAGGGAAAAAGGCGTGATCAGGTATTTGGGAGGCAAGCCGGAATTGCTTTCCAGAGGTTGGTTTGATGATATTGATATGTGCATGATGATACATGCGTCACCCGGGAATAAAATGTTCTATACGGAACAGGGCAATAATGGGTTTATAGTGAAAAATATAAATTATATAGGCAAGGCGTCTCATGCAGGTATGGCGCCACATGAAGGCATTAATGCGCTGTATGCGGCAAATATCGGGCTTGCGGCTATTAATTCATTAAGAGAGACCTTTCGTGAAGAGGATTACATAAGAGTTCATCCCATAATCACAAAGGGCGGAGAAATTGTAAATATTATCCCTGACAGTATTCATATGGAGACTTATGTAAGAGGCAGTACAATGAATCGTGTCATGGAGGTAAACAAAAAGGTGGACAGAGCATTGGCGGGAGGAGCTATAGCATTGGGAGCAGTTGTAGAAATAGAAGATATGCCCGGCTATTTCCCTCTGATGCCTGATAAAAACCTCCAAAACCTTTCAGCAGATATTATGGAAAAGCTGACCGGAAAGGATGGAATTGCATATCTCGGCCATACGACAGGTTCTACAGACATGGGTGACCTTTCTGCGATCATGCCGGTTATTCAGCCGTTGACAGGCGGTGTGGAGGGCATATTGCACGCTTCAAGCTACAGGATAGCAGATAAAACTGTTGCCTATATATCAGGGACGAAGCTTATGTCGGGAATTTTGGAAAGGCTTCTTTCCAATGGAGCGAAAGAGGCAAAAAAGGTGCTGCGTGAGTTTGTACCTATATTTGATCATAAAGATAGATATTTTGAATACATAGATAAACTGTTTACAAAAAAAGTTTATTCGGCAGATCAAATTGGATAATGAGATGTTTCTTTTCGACTTCAGTCCCAGAAATCCTGCAGTACATCTTTAAGTGTACAGCCGCCGGATGCCCTTGGTATTGGATTCCATTCCGAAGGCATCAGCTCGCGGTAAATGGGGTGGGAGAACCGTTCATCGAGCAGGATCACGACGCCCATGTCATTCTCGGTGCGGATGACACGTCCCGCAGCCTGCAGCACACGATTCAGGCCGGGATAGGTGTAGGCGTATTCAAAGCCTTCGCCGTACAGCTCATCGAAATACCTTCTGATGATATTTCTTTCGTTGCATATCTGGGGCAGGCCCACGCCAACGATAACCGCACCTGAGAGCTTGTCACCGGTGAGGTCGATGCCTTCCCCGAAAACGCCCCCCATGACTGCAAAGCCTGCCAGGCTTGATTCGCCAAAGCTGTCGAACTCGTTCAGGAACTCCTGCCTTGCCGCTTCCGACATTCCGGGCATCTGAAATATTGTCCGGATTCCTGCTTTTATTCCCATGAACCTGTAATACACTTCGTTCAGGTAATCAAAGGATGGAAAGAAGATCATATAATTACCGGACCTTGCAGTAACGGTGTCCAGAATTGTTTGTGCAATCCTGTCATAGGTGAACTGCCTTGTCTTGTATTTGGTTGACACGGTGTCATCAACATAAACACAGAGATTCTCAGCGGGGAATGGCGATGCGAGGGCAAGTGTCTTCGAATCCCTGTCCCCTCCGAGCATTGAGGTGAAATACCCGGTCGGGGAGAGTGTCGCGGAGAAAAGGATTGACGCGCGACCCTTATCCATCGCTCCTTTCAAAAGTTTTGACGGGTCGATGCAGAACAGCTTGATTTTAAAATCCCGGGAGGTCTTATCGTAAATAACAACGAATTTATCATCATAGAGCTCCATTATCTTCATGAAATTAAGGCTCTTGAAGTAGATGTCCAGCAGGGTATCCATAAATGATACAGGAGCGTTCCGTGACAGCCAGTTCTCCAGATAGCCGGTGAACCTTTCAAGGAGTTCATACAGATCATCGGGCCGATCGCGACGTACACAGTAAAATTCCTTACCATCGTCGTTCTTCTCGTCAGAAATGGTTTTGGCTGTCTCAAGGAAGTACTTGTAGATACGGTCCGCTTTTTCATATACTCCCGGTATTTCTATCTTAACAAGCCGCCTGAACTCGAAGAATTCTCTCTTTGCAAGCCCGGAGGAGAACATGTCCCTCGCCCTGTCGACCAGGTTATGCGCTTCATCGATCAGGAAGCAGTATTCACCGCGCTGGGAAAAAAACCTTTTCAGGTAGACACGCGGATCAAACAAATAGTTGTAGTCGCAAATGATAACATCACACCAGAGAGACAGATCAAGAGAAAATTCAAAAGGGCAGACAACATATTGCCGGGCATATTTTTCTATGGTGAACCGGTCCATGATATCTTCATTCAACGCCTCAGCGGTTGCCTTTTTTATTTTACCGAAATAGTTCATCGCATACTCACAGCTCTCACATTCTAGAGTTTCACAAAAGCAGATTTTTTCCTTTGCTGTTATCGTCAGCGATTTTACTCTCAGCCCCGCGCCGCGCATGTCATCCAGCGCTTTTTCAGCCAGCGCGCGTGTAGTGGTCTTTGCTGTCAGGTAAAAGACCTTCGGGATCAGACCTTCACCGAGGACTTTGATGGCGGGAAACAGTGCTGCAATCGTCTTGCCTGTTCCTGTGGGTGCTTGTGCAAATAGGATATCTCCCTTTTCAACTGCACCGGAAACCGCATCCATAAATTCCTGCTGGCCAAGCCTATAGCCGGGGTATGGGAATTCCAGCGCACGGATGGATTTATCACGGCAGATGCTCCAGCCATGGATCATTTCCTGCCATGCCAGGCATTCGTTCACCAGAGGCATGAAAAACTCCTCAAGGGCGTCCAGACTGTACAAGTCAACAAATGTTTTTTCCTTTTTCTCATCCAGTTGGTAATAGGTAAGCCGCAGTGCTACATAATCGAGACCGTAATGACATGCGAACATATACCCGTAGCATTTTACCTGGGCCCAATGTTGGAGGTTATAGTCATGATCAAGCAAATCAAGGTTTTGGGTCGTTGTCTTAATCTCATGTATTGTGATTCCGGAAGAATCCTTCAGCACGCCATCCATCCGCCCTGCCACCTCAAGTATCGTGCTTTCACCCTCCAAACGGAAGGATACCGGAACTTCAGCTTCATAAAAAGCATCCTCCGGCAGCATGCTTTTAAATGCCTTCCTTACTGCGCCATGGCCTTTTGTGCCCTCGACGGCTCTTGAGGAGGAAGTTGTTCCCGAAGTAAGATCGCCCGACTGCTGAGCCGCCTCAAGCAGGTTCTGAACAGAGAGGGCGATTATCTTTTTTTCTTCCATAGATGGCCTTTCGCTTGCATCATTATGGCTAGTACACTGTAAACACTGAAACTTTTATAAAATAGCTTACACTGTCATCCTGAGCGTTAGCGAAGGATCTTAGGCGGCAAGGATTCTTCGCTTCGCTCAAAATAACAAACATCTAGATGTTACAATATACCAGCCGCATTTAAACAGCACCAAAATGTTTGTATGACCGTAATTAATAGTATAATATATATTGGTATATTTAAAAAGTTCGATTCGTACAATATTAACTCTGAAAACAAATGCCGGGTTGACAATGTACATGGAAAGGCAAGGGATAAAGTGGATTTAAATAAAGCCAGATATGAACTGACTGCTGTTATGCCGGCGCAGTATCCTGCAGCAAATATGCCGGAGGTGGCGCTTGTCGGCAGATCGAATGTCGGGAAATCTACAATTATTAACACACTCCTGAATAGAAGGAACCTTGCAAGGGTATCTTCTGAACCGGGAAAGACAAGAGGGATCAATTTCTATAATATTGATGATGCGTTTTACCTTGTTGATTTGCCGGGTTATGGGTATGCCAAGGTATCAAAAGGGAAAAAGGTGTTTTGGAGTGACATTATTGAAACTTATCTCAATTTGAGGCGGGAGCTTGGGATGATCGTGATGCTGGTGGATATCAGACATGCTCCGAGCGAGGAGGATAAGGTCATGTACAATTGGATTCTGGAGCACGGTTTGAAGCATCTGCTTGTAGCGACGAAAGCGGATAAAATTCCGCGCAGCCAGATTTTCATCAAGCTGCGGGACATAAAAAAGGTACTTGGAACAAAGGAAGATACTGTATTGATTCCATATTCCTCCGAAACAAAGCAGGGGAAGGATGAAATATGGAAAGCCATCAATGGAGGACTGAATGCCAATCCACTCATTTGAGCCAATTGTCGATGAGAATTGCAAAATATTGATTCTGGGCACGATGCCGGGAGTGATGTCGCTTAAGAAGCAGCAGTATTACGGTTACGACCCGAATGCGTTCTGGCGGATTATCTATGGACTTTTTGGCCAGAAGCCGGATGAGGATTACGAGTTGAGGGCAGCGTTTATTCTTCGTCACCATATTGCTGTCTGGGATGTGCTTATGGCCTGTGAGAGGGAGGGAAGCAGCGACAGCGATATTAAAAACCCGTTGCCCAATGACTTCGCCTATTTGTATTCATGCTATCCGGGCCTGCGGGATATCTGCTTCAATGGGGGACCTGCAGAGCGATTGTACAGACGTTTTGTGGAGAAACCCGGCGCCGACCGGTATGGACCTAAAATCTATTACAGCCTGCCTTCAACGAGTCCGGCATATACAATAGGCTTCGAAAGAAAGCTGGAGCAGTGGAAGCTGCTTTTACAGCTGCTTGAACAGTAATCCAGCCAATTGATTTTCTACAAATTGTCACATTAATTTAAGGATTCTGTAACCAAACATGAGCAATATTGGGTTATAATTATCTTTAAGGAAATTTTATATTGAAATAAAACAAATTGAATCAAAACAAATTGAAATAAAACAAAAGAAAAACAGGGGGTCCTTTATGAAACGTAGTTTAAGGATTACTGCCGTAACGATCATATTATTGCTTGTCGTAGCATTAGGTCTGAATATAGTATTCGCATCAGGCGCAGAGCCGGGTTCCAGCCAGGATCCCATCATCAGTAAAAGCTATGTGGATGCGGCGGTGTCACAATTGACGGCAGGCATGCAAAAGCTTCAGGAACAGGTCGATGCACTTAAAAATGAGAATACACAGCTGACTGCAAAGCTTGCTGCTCAGGAACAGTCAAACAAGCTTCTGCAGGATCAGGTGAATGCGTTGAAGACGGGTATCGCAACTGGTGTGGTAAAGAATTCCGGCAGCACCGTCGGTACAGGAACAAACCCGCCGGCATCGATAGGAAAGGCTACAGTTAATACTGCGGTTCTTAATATACGCAAACAAGCGAATACTACCTCTGCCATAGTAGCAAAGGTTGCCATGGGCGAGACACTGACACTTGTTTCCAAAAGCGGGGACTGGCATAAGGTCACCACTTCCAAAGGAATCACAGGCTATGTTATGACAAAACTGATCTTGATTAAAAAATAGAAGAGGTTTGTAGCTTATTTTATCATAGTAAAGGTGGAAATGATATTTGGCCAGAAACTTTGAAGCAAAGGTTATCTCAAGGGTAAGAAGGAAACACGAGTATAAAAAAATAGTGATTATTGTCCTGATTGCCGCTGTCCTTCAATTTGCACTGGTTGAAAGCGTGTTGGTGTTCAACGGAAGATCAGACAAAGAGACAGCAACCGATTTTCTGATCATTTTGGGAGCCGGTTTGAAAGGCGAGATACCCTCACCTATACTTTATGGCCGGCTCGAGGCTGGAGTGAATTATCTGCAGAAATACCCCGGAACGAAGGTGGTTGTGTCAGGCGGGCAGGGACGCGGTGAAGATATTACTGAGGCGCAAGCCATGTACAAGTACCTTGTTTCCAAAGGAATCGCAGAAGACAGGATCCTTATAGAAGACAGATCGACCAGTACGATGGAGAACTTTACATACAGTAAAAGACTGATTGAACAGAATACTGGAAAGTCTGTTTCGGAAGTTACATTTGTAACCAGCAATTTTCATGTTTTCAGGGCAAAAATGCTGGCAGATCGCAATAATCTGAAATCATATGCCATTTCATGCAAAACTCCAGTCAGTGTTACTATTCAGCTGTATATCCGTGAGTATATGGCCTTGATCAAATCCTTTGTCGTCGATCGATAATTTCTCAGCTTTTTCGATCAGAATACACTGTAAACTCTAAAACTTTTATAAAAAAGCTTGCAATGTCATCCTGAGCGTTAACGAAGGATCTCAGGCGGACAGGATTCTTCGCTGCCCTCAGAAGGACAAACATTTTGATGTTACAGCGTACTAGCCTTAATTCTGTAAACTTATTGTAATTTAAACGTTACAATTTGTTAAAAAATTTTATGAAATTTTGTAACAAAAATGGGTTAATATTAAATTGTAAATTGAATTCATAATGAGGTAGAAAATAAGAGGAGGAGATATTATGAAGGAAAGATACGATTTTAATAATCCGGACAATTCCGGATACAAGCCACCAAGAAAGAAGGGCAGGTTCATTACGTACATAGCTCTTGTATTGGTGACCTCTTTGATCAGCAGTATCACCGTTGGGGGGATTTTATATAATAAATTCTCGAATGATCTTGGAAGTATGAAGTTGGCAGTGTTAAGCTCAACTACTCCTGCTAATCAGGTCGCAAAAGAAAACGATCAGTCTGTGCAGAGCAGCGGACAGAGTGAATCGAATTCAGCTTCCGGTGTTACTGCCGTGAGCATGGATAAGCTGGTTCAGACAGCGCTGTCAAAGGGTTCTGATGTTACTGCCATAGCAAAGAAGATCGGTCCGTCTATTGTAGGGATCCGTATGACGGTGAATTCAACCCGACGGAGTTATTTCGGGGCTTCGGGCAGTCAGACCGCTGAGGGCTCGGGAATCATCTTAAGCAAGGATGGCTACATCATGACGAACTATCATGTTGTTTCAAATGCGGATCCAAAGAGCGGAACAAGCAGCAATACGGTGCTTGAAGTATTTTTGCCGGACGGGAGCAATGCAAAAGCTGTTTTTAAAGGCGGAGACAGTAAAACCGACCTTGCAGTAATAAAGGTTGATCTGAAAAACCTTCCTGCAGCTGAACTCGGCGATTCTTCAAAGCTTGAAGTCGGCGAGTTGGCAGTTGCCATCGGTAATCCGCTCGGGATGGAATTTGCCGGTTCGGTGACAGTTGGTGTTGTCAGTGCATTGAATAGGACGGTTGAGATGGATGACAAGACCATGAACCTGATACAGACCGATGCGGCAATCAATGCGGGAAACAGCGGAGGCGCACTGGTAAATTCACAGGGCCAGGTCATTGGTATCAACTCGGTTAAGATCTCTGCTTCAGGAGTTGAAGGGCTGGGCTTCGCAATACCAATCAATGATGCAAAACCAATAGTAGACCAGCTTATGATGTATGGATATGTGAAAGGCAGAGTGGCAATAGGTATTTCACCGGTGGAAATTACAGATACTATGTCCAGCTGGTATAATATCCCTAAAGGCATTTATGTTCAGGAAGTGACAGCGGGCAGTGGAGCCAGCAAAGCAGGTATTCAGCAGGGAGACATCATTACATCCATAGCAGGGAAGACAGTTGAGACGATAAATGATCTGGACAAACTCCTGGAAGGCTATAAACCCGGTAATACAGTAACAGTGACTATTGTCAGGGATAATGTAAAAATGAGTCTGAAGCTGACATTTGACGAGCTAAAGTAGAAAGTCGTCAAAAAAAATAAAATGTACTGTTAATAAGTTGATGAGGCATACAGGGCGGAAGTCCTGTTAATATAAAGGCTGAGGCAATCTGTATAATTCAGATGGCTTCAGCCTTAAATTTTCCTTAAAAAGATAAGTAAAACAGTTTAACGCTTGCCCAAAGGGGCCGATCCTGCAACGGCAGCTGTAAAATCAATGCTGTTGTTCATATTGTCCTCTGAACATAATAGGATCTCTGCTCCAAGACGCTTGAAATCTCCGATGATATCCTCATAACCACGCTCGATATGTTCTACACCGGTTATTCTGGTGGTACCCTCCGCCATGAGACCTGCAAGAACCAGTGCGGTACCTGCCCTGATATCTCCTGCATGCACCCATGCACCTGTCAGCTTTCGGTAGCTGTTTATACGGGCAATGCCATTACGTACAGTTATGTCTGCACCCATCCGGTTCAGTTGATCGCAGTGGTTGAAGCGTTTTGGATATATACGGTCGGATATGACGCTTTTTCCATGAGCCTTTAGCAGTAATACCGTTACAGGCTGCTGAAAATCGCTTTCGAACATTGGAAATTTGCCGGTTCTCACTCTGGTGGCTTTTATTCTTCCTTCGCCAAATACAGTAATGCTGTTTTCTGAAATATTAAAATTCAGCCCGATTTCAGTAAGTTTTGTCATACATGCTTCGAGATGTTCAGGTATGACATCCTCAACGGTTATTGAACCCCCGGTAATACCGCCCGCAATAAGATATGCCCCGGCGATCAGCCTGTCGGGAGCCGCAGAATGAGTGCATCCGCCAAGCTGCGATACGCCCTGTATCCGTATGGTGTCGGTGCCGGCTCCGTAGATGCGGGCACCCATTTTATTCAGAAGAATTGCGGTATCTACGACCTCCGGATCCCTTGCTGCGTTATAAAGCGTAGTCTTTCCACTGGCCAATACTGCTGCAAGCATAATATTTATCGTAGCTCCGCCGGTCACCACATCGAAGAAGATTTCTGCCCCTGTGAGTTTTTCAGCTTCGATGGTGTAATATTTATCATAGCAAACAACCTTGGCACCCAAAGCTTTAAAACCCTTGATATGCTGATCGATAGGACGCGATACAAAATTGTCCCCGCCAGGGTAACCGATGGATATTTTATGGTACTTTGCCAGCAGAGCGCCAACGAAATAATAGGCTGCCCGGAATGCCGATGATAACTCGGGGCTTATTTCGGCTGTATGAATGGTTTGCGGATCAATCTTGTATGTAATATTCTGTTTCTCAACCGAGGCACCCAAGCCCCGCAATATTTGAAATACTACTTTGATATCCGATATCTCGGGTATGTTCGACAGGTACACAGGCTCGTCGGCAAGGCAACATGCGGCCAGCAGAGCGAGAGAGCTGTTTTTCGAACCTTGTATCTTAACGCTGCCATTCAGTGGTTTGGAGCTATTTACTTCAAGCCATCTCATTTGTTTATTCCCGCTTTCTGTGATATGTATGTTGCAAAAAGTATTTGTTTATTCGTATTGCAACTGGTTCATTTGGAACATTCTTATTATACCCGTAATTGGAACAAATGTTAATTAAAATTTTTTAGATTATTAAAAAAATATCCTTAAAATATCCTTACAGCAGCCATATTGTAAACTATGAGAGGAAAGAAGGCGAGACTGGTGAACATTGCCAGGTATTTCGGAATATGACTTACCGCAATTGATGCCTGAACAGTATTGTGAAGTAACTTGTGGTGTAATCGGCACCTTTTCCCGCAATGATGGAGGAGTTGTTATGGCCGGTCACTTCAAGTCCGGCCGCCTTCAATTCCTTCATGGCGCTTAGGAGTGCGATGATGGAAGGCGGCGAATCAAGGTTATCATTGCCCATCATGCCTATGCTCCTGATATCAAATGCTTTTATTGCGGACAATGTCTTTTCATCCATTTTGTCCGCTGCAGCCGCATCAAGATAATGGGAAAAATCGACGGAGGCTATGATGACAGTGCCGTACGTGTTTGACTTTCCTGACAGGCCTGACAACTCATCAGCGAGCTTTTTGCCCAACTCCTCGGATTTATTCGCCGGATAGTTGCCATGCAGCAGTATCGGAACTATTTTGACATCAGGCATGTAGTATTTGATGTAGGGTATCAGAGAGGAAATGGAATGCTCCTCTTCCATCAGTGTATTATCCTGCGATGCGCCAATTTTTGAAATAATCCAATTTGTCAGAACAGAATCGTTTTCGAGCGTACCCAGGTCTGTATTCCATCCGAGTAATGAGGTATTGATACTGTTGTGCCCGATTCTCCCATGGTTTGGAGCCAGTATGACCAAAGTATCAGGATTACTTTCGGAAAGAGTTTTAAAAAAAACAGCAATCATTTTACCCGCCAGTAGATGATGCGGCACGACCCCGCCCACTATGACGCTTGTATTGACCACGGTATTGGCTTCGGCTCCGGTTGCAGCGCTTGC
>WSSedL1CaDRAFT_10001940_pt1 | contig 11209 bp, 7 predicted proteins | sample WetSurSL1Cattail_FD_9464 | JGI IMG/M metagenome (IMG submission 9464)
AGATACCAAAGGGCAACGGAAAGACTAGACCACTTGGCATCCCGACAGTTGAAGACAGGCTTGTACAGCGTGCTGTTGCCAGAATTCTTGAAGCAATTTACGAACAGGAATTTCTGGACTTCTCATACGGTTTTAGGCCGGGTAGAAATCCCCACCAGGCATTAAAGGCTCTCAGAAACTGCATCGTAAAACGAAAGGTGCGACACATATTCGAAGCCGATATTCGTGGATACTTCAATAACATAAACCATAAATGGCTTATGAGAATGATAAAACTGCGGATAGCTGACCCGGTAATAATAGGGTTAGTAGGCAAATGGCTGAAAGCGGGAGTAATGATAAATGGCGTAGTAACTCGGAATGAGGGGGGTACGCCACAAGGTGGGCCGATCAGTCCGATACTTGCCAATATATACCTTCATTACGTCCTTGACCTGTGGTTTGAAAAGAAATACAAAACTTATACCCAGGGGGAAGCCTATTTGATAAGGTTTGCAGACGATTATGTGGCGTGCTTCCAGTATAAAAGAGATGCGGAAAAGTTTGCTAGATACATGAAGTATCGGATGAACAAGTTTGGATTGGAACTAGCGGAGGAGAAAACGAGACTTATGCCCTTTGGACGATATGTATGGGAAAGGATAGACGGTTATAGTGAAAAGCCGGAATCCTTCGACTTCCTAGGCTTTAGGCATATAAGCGGAATCGGAAATAATGGGCAGTTTGCATTGATCCGGAAACCTACTGTCAAGAGCTGCAGGAAATTTCTCGACAAAGTACACAAATGGCTGAAGGAGCATAGTCACTGGAAAAGGAGAGACCAGCAAAAGCAGCTGACAAGCATGCTTAATGGCTTCTACCAGTATTTTTCACTGTATCACTGCAGAAACAAACTTGTATACATCCGGGAAGAAGTTGTCAAACAATGGATTAGGTCACTCAGGCGAAGAAGCCAACGACATAAAATGTACTGGTCATACTTGACCAATCGCGAATGGTTCAAGCTTCCATACCCGGAGTTGATACATGCAGATGTCTAGTAGGTGCGCGATTGCAAATCATTTTGGGGAGCCCGGTGCGGAAAAACTGCACGCCGGGTTCTGATTGGGGCTGGCAGTACAAGGGTAAAACCGAGGCTGCCTTCTACCATCCACAATGTAAACCACGAATGGCTTGTCAAATTCCTAGAACACGATATAGCAGACAAGAAGTTTATTGAAATTATTGTAAAGTTCTTGAAAGCTGGCATCATGGAAGATGGGAAATATCTTGACAGTGAACGAGGTACTCCTCAGGGCAATGGAGCTTCACCAATACTGGCAAATATTTATTTGCATTATGTGTTGGATAGCTGGTTCAATGTTGTAGTAGAACGACGAAGTCAAGGTCAAGCATTTCTGATAAGGTATTGCGATGATTTTGTATGTTGCTTTCAAAACAAGTGGGAGGCAGAAGCATACTATGGGAGTCTGATAGAGAGGTTCAAGAAATTTGGACTTGAACTGGCATTGGACAAAACCAAGATATTGGAATTCGGTAGATTTGCAAAGCATAATAGGGAAATAAGAGGGGAAGGGAAACCAGAAACCTTTGATTTTCTTGGATTTACATTCTTTTGTAGTGAAAATGGCGATAACAGGTTCTTTCGTTGCAAGGTCAAGACGAGTAGAAAGAAATTCCGAAGTAAGGTAAAGGCAATGAAGGAATGGATAAGAGAAAATCGGACAATGCCAGTGGGCAAACTGATTAAGAAGCTTAATCAGAAGTTAAGGGGACACTACCAGTATTATGGGGTGACTGACAACACAAAGAGTGTGAAAAGTTTTACAAATGCAGCTAAATGGATGTTGTTCAAATGGCTGAATAGAAGAAGTCAAAAGAGAAGTTACTCGGTTGACACATTCTTCAAAGGTTTGTTGAAGACTTTTCCAATCTTTGAACCGACAGTTAAGATTAGCTTATTTTATAGATGAAGAATATGAAGTGAAGAGCCGTATGCCTTAGTAGGGCAAGTACGGTTCTGTCGAGGAGCATGGGCGGGAACGCCCGTGTCTACTTAAGAGGGATTCCATTAAAATAATTGAGGTATTAGCCATGGACGTATGTTATAACAAGTTATTTAAACTTCTAATAGATAAAGGCATGAAGAAAACTGAACTGCAAAAGGCTATTGGAATAAGCCCGAACACCTTGACGAAATTGTCCAAAAATGAATTTGTATCAATGGAGGTGCTGGTTAAGATCTGCCGTACTCTAGACAGTGACATAGGAGATATTGTTGAAGTCATTCGGATTGATGATAAGAGGTAGGTTCATAGATGCAGCAGGTAACGAGAGCAGCAGTTTTAATGTGATGCAACTGATGTTGTTCCTTAAATCTAGCAATCTGCCGCTTGCCATGCGGCCGGACAATGTTATCCTGAACCCATTCAATGCCGGAATTCAAAAGGAGTCAATCATGTACATAGCAGAAATACAAGGCAAACTATCACGGACAATGAAAACATGGAAGATATCCTTACTTCAAATGTGTTTTCCTTCTTTAAATACTCAGAGAGGGAAGTGTTTTTGAACCAATTCTTGTATTCTATAGGAATTATCGTAAAGGATGAAGAATTGGAGTCAGCAGAATTCAGATTCTGGATTAAATATGATGACAGGACAGAGCCGGATCTTGTTATATTAGTGGGAAGATACTATCTTCTTATTGAGGCGAAGTATTTTTCCGATTTTGGAAGGGAAACCGATAAAACCGAAGCACAGCTTATTAGAGAATTGAAAGGAGGATTCTATGAAGCTGAGAATTTAGATCTGGATTTTCGGATTATTACTGTGACTGCAGATTATTATAAAAAGGTTGAAAAGTATGATCAGATACCGATTGAATTCCAGGATAAAATAATTTGGACAAGCTGGCAAAAGATTTGTTTGCTGATAGAGCACATTCTGGCGGAAGAATCAGTAATTAGCAGTGGAAATAGATTGTTTGCCGCAGATCTATATTTACTGCTTTTGAAAAAAAATCTTGTTGAGTTTTCTGGAATGAAGAGATTGAGTAGTTTGCCACCGTGTGAATTTACTAAAGAGGATGTATTTTTCAAATCGAGTACGGCAAATTATAGAGGAGATTTTATAGGATTTATTGAAGCACTTCTGGATACAAATAATTCAGTAAATGTGCCTGGAACAATTTTCTTTTCAAATACGAAGGAAGACTATTTCAATTTTGATATAAATATAAACATGTTTAAAGAGGTATGCAGCAATCAAATATTTTATAATTGTGGAGGAGTAAGCAATGAGCGATAAAAATGAAATTATTAAGCAGACAAAAGGTGCGTTTGATTTTCTTCAAAAACTTTACTTTGAAGTTTCTTACATTATAAAAGAAGTTGAGGGCTTATTGGGAGAGCAACCGGAAGAATTCATCATAGGCAGACCTTCTGGATATGGCATAAATACTAGAAGCTCAACAGGCCTTGAATCTAATAACGTAAACCTATGGTTGATAAGAAAACTGGCTGTATTCTTTGTTCCAAGGGCATCTACCGAAATATCAGGCGGTATGACAAATACACAATTCAGTAAAGATTTGAAGGTAATATACTTAAGAATTACGTTGGATGACAAAGAGATGACGGAGCCAGTAGTTAAGGCCGGAATCCTTTACGACCTTGAGAGAAAAGAAGTTAAAAGCAGATTGCTTAAGTTTGAGAATGCTATGGCGCATTTCGAATATAACGGCAATAATTTTTTTAAAATGCTTGGCAACACTGACTATGAAGATAATTATCTTAAGTTTAAAGTGAATATGTTTGAGCGTAAGCTATTTGATTTAAATTCCGGGGATGATGTTGCGAAAATGCTTGTTGGGCCAATGGTTGAGCTTTTTAGGAAGACGCAAATGGCTAACAGGTAGAGATAAACCTAACACAGAACGAAGACGAACAGAAAACCGAACAGAAAAAGACAATCAGTTGAAATAACAAAAGATCTGATAGCAGAAAAATCCAATATAACCTTGGAATAGTTGTCGGAAATACTTGGTATTAGTAGTGCAGCGGTTTAAAGAAGTTTCTTGTCGATGGTGAAAGATGGATTGATTAAGCGTATTGGACCTGAAAAATGCCGTGTTTTATAGTATTTAAATGATACAATTTATTATAACCTGAAAATGTTATATCCTAATTATAAAGATAACAATCAGGTGGACAAGCTTGTTGACTGAATGAGAAAGACGTCCTTACGACACAAATTTGATTTTATTCAGTATATTGAAAATTATATATCAGCATTGAAGAAGATCATATCCAAATTGGAAGAGGGTACAGTAATCAGCATTGAATTTTAATTGATAGGGAGGTATTGGAATGCCATCACTTGAAATGAATTCGAATGATAGTAATCCTCTTTCGAATGTCACCGGGTCGGTGACATTGGTGTATCCCGTTGAATTATACATAATAAAATACTTGGGTTATTGAAAGATAGTCAATTATGGCATAATTAGCCAATGAACCTGAATATTGTAATTTAACACTGAGAATGATAAACTGGAAAATATGAGTAATGGCGCAAGCATATTACATAATATTGCCATTTGGGTAAATCTCTATAGTATTTATTTAAGCAATCCGTTTAATTTAATACCTAACGAAAGAGGTATTGGCTATGACAGAGTTTTCTCCTGGAATGAGAGTTATCATCCGCGATGAAGAATGGATGGTTAAAAAGGTCGAAATCAATAGTTTAAATAAAAAGACCATCCACTGTGTTGGCGTATCAAAACTGGTTAAAGATCATGAGGCAATGTTATTAGAAGATATTGAAGATATTGAACTGGTTGATCCTTCAAAGGTGCGATTAATTGCGGATGATTCGCCTTTTTTCAGACGGTCACGACTTTTTATTGAAAGTCAGTGGAGGCAGAAGATTCCGACCGATACATCTTTGCATATTGGTAATCAGGCAGCGATGGATGTGATGAATTTCCAGCTGGAACCGGCACAGATTTCTTTATGCCGTCCCAGACAACGAATTTTAATAGCCGATACCGTAGGCCTGGGTAAAACGCTTGAAGCTGGCATCCTTATAGCGGAACTTATAGCGAGAGGGAAAGGAAAACGCATCCTTGTTGTCACAGTTAAGAGTATGATGACGCAGTTCCAGAAAGAAATGTGGAACCGATTTACCATTCCTTTAGTTCGATTAGATTCAAACAAGATTCAGAAGATACGTTCACAACTTCCATCAAATTATAACCCGTTCTTTTATTATGACAAAACAATTGTTTCAATAGATACACTAAAACGAGATGTAGAATATAGAACACATTTGGAGAATTCATGGTGGGACATCATCGTTATTGACGAAGCGCATAATGTCGCAGAGCGAGGGAGTCATCAGGCGCAGCGGTCACGACTCGCACAACTGCTTTCCGAACGCTCAGACACGCTTATTATGTTGTCTGCAACTCCGCATGACGGCCACTCGGAGAGCTTTGCATCCCTGATGAACATGCTTGACCCCACAGCTATTGCGAATCCACATGATTATCGTAAAGAAGATATTAAAGGTCTTTGCATACGTCGGTTTAAAAAGGATGTCAAGAATCAGGTCCAGGGTGCCTTTAAAGAAAGACGTATTACTATCGAAAAGTGTCCTGCTTCACCGCAAGAGGAGTATGTGTTCGAATTATTTACCAGCATGAATTTGGAAATGGATGCAAATAAGCATCATACTGCCGGACAATTGTTTAAAACCAGCTTGGAAAAGTCATTGTTCTCAAGTCCTGCGGCATGCATCAAGAGCATTGACGAACGCCTGAAAAAGCTCAAAAAAAGGTATGCCACGGATGATATTAGCGATATTAGTCAACTAGAAGAATTAAAAGCTGCTCTTGATAAAATTGATTCCTCATCCTTTTCGAGATATAGAAAGCTATTGGATTTACTCAATGATGAGGGATATGGATGGAACTTCAAGGAGAAGGACGACCGTATTGTAATATTCACCGAACGTATTGAAACCATGCGGTTCCTGGCAGTGCAGTTGAGGAAAGACCTTGAGTTGAATGCTAATGCAATTCAAGAAATGTACGGAGGTATGAGCGATAATGAACAACAGACAATTGTTGAAAACTTTGGCCGCGAGGAATCGCCAGTTCGTATCCTTGTAGCATCAGATGTTGCTTCTGAAGGAATTAATCTGCATTATTTGAGCCATCGCCTTATTCACTTCGACATACCATGGTCACTAATGGTGTTCCAGCAGAGGAATGGCCGCATAGACCGCTATGGTCAGCATGAGCAGCCTGACATCAGGTATTTTTTGGTTAGCAGTATCAATCAAAAGATACGGGGCGATCTACGTATTATTGAGATACTTGTCAGTAAGGAAGAACAAGCATATAAGAATATAGGCGATCCAACACTGCTTCTTGGGAAATTCAATGTTGAAGAAGAGGAAATCTTCACCGCTGAAGCGATAGAGAACAGTATGAGTGCTGAAGCATTCAGTGAACAGATTGATAATTCGTCAGAGAAGTTCGACCCGTTTGAACTGTTGATGAGCGGAATAGCTGAGGATGTTATACCTGTTAAATTAGAAAAGGACGAAACATTATTCAAGGATATCGATTATCTACGAAGTGCCATGACCTACTTTTCACAAAATGAACACCATCCCGTCCGGAATCTGCCGACAGTGGAAGGGTTAGAGATAGAGCTGACTCCAGATGTGAAACGCCGCTTGTCTGCCACAATGCCAGAGGAAGTATTGCAAGGTGCGGATTATCTGCGTCTTAGCCCGGACAAGACTTTCTGTATGAATGAGATGAAACGCAGCATGCAGAATAATATGTCAGAATCAGCATGGCCGGCTACGCAATACTTGTGGCCGCTGCACCCTATATTTGACTGGGTAAATGATAAAGCGGGATTACTGTTTGGGCGTGGGGAAGCGCCATTGATAGGTATACCGGATACTATGCCTGCAGGTGATTTCATATTTGTTATTGCAAGTGCGATTCCAAACAGAAAGTCTACACCTGTCGTCGATGAATGGTTTGCGCTACGATTCTCAAGCGGTAAGTTTGTAGAAGAGCTTTCAATGGAGCAGATGCTCATCAAAATGGGTTTTGGCCGCAAAGATATACCTAACCGCAATCAAATACCAGCAGATCGGAAAGAAGAAGCACAATCTTTACTGGATGAGGCAGTTGCCAGAGCGAAAAAGGTATTATTACGTTATATCGATCGTTACCGCAAGGAAATGGAGCCTAAAATCAATGAGGAACTGGACAAGCTCACTGATCTGGAGGGTAGGCACAAAGATGCAATTTATCAACTGTCGTTATTTGAAAGCGAACGTAAAAAAAGCGAAAAAGAGCGTATGATAGATGATCTTTTCAACAAATTAGAGAATTGGGTCAAGGATACACTTCGGATAGGAGATAATCCCTATCTTCGCATAATTGCAGTATTGACGGGGGTCTGAACATGAGCATCAATTTAGCGGGCATTAACAATTATAACGAATATTATACAAACCATTACTTTTCCTCCATCTTCGAACAAAATGCAGAGGAGACAATAAGTGATTGGCGCAACCAAGCAAAGGAATTGGATGGCCGTACGCCCTGGTCTCTCCTTCGTGACAACAGCAGGCAATATTATACCGTTCACGATAAAGTACAACGTTCCAGGACAGATGAACAAGTTTTTTCAATGATTCGTGATATGGCGGATTTGTATATAGAGTCTCTGGGCTACCCAATGGCAGCACCATTTGCTGTGGAAGTTGCAGAGGGAAATTTTGCTCCTGTTTATTTAGAAATTAAAAAAGCAAGTGGTGCGCCATTTCTTTGGGTCATGCTCGCTCATGCCAATGGTCAGGATGCAGGTATTATGCAGGGTTACTGCTTCCATGCCGAAGAAATTTATGACAATGGCGACAATACTATCTCAATTTCTACGATGAAAAATGAAGAATTAGCTACCAAGATATTCTTTTCCATGACAGAGCCTCCACGTTGGATAGTGTTTATAAGCATGAACCAAATAGCACTAATTGACCGTAATAAATGGAATGAAAAGCGGTACCTTCAATTCGAACTTGATTATATTTTCAGCCGACGAGAAGAGTCCACTTTCCAGGCAATGGCTGTACTACTACACAAAGAGAGCCTTTGCCCTGTTGAGGGCACATCTTTGCTGGATAAATTGGATGAAAACTCTCACCGTCATGCTTCAGGCGTGTCACAGGATCTGAAGTATGCTCTTCGCGAGTGCATAGAGTTACTTGGCAACGAAGTCATTTATGACATGGCACATCGACTCGAACGTGATTTTAGTACAAAGCCGGTAGATGCCACAAAGCTGTCTCTAGAGTGCCTCCTATATATGTATCGGATGCTGTTCATGTTGTTCATCGAATCGCGACCTGAGTTGGGTTATGCACCTATGAAATCACAAGCTTATGTACAAGGCTACTCTTTGGAAAGCTTGCGCGATATCGCCGACAACATCCGCGAGGAAACCAGTGAAGTCGGTGAAGGCTATTACCTGCATGAAACAATGACAAAATTATTTGCCCTTATATATAACGGCTACCCTGAAAATCCGGAAGAACTGCGTACAGCTATGAGTAGTGATTCATTGCATGATGTTTTTGCTATTGAACCACTAAAAGCGCACATTTTTGACCCGGAGTTTATACCAATGATTACTGCAGCAAAGTTACGCAACTGTATAATGTTGCGCATTATCGACCTAATGAGTATCACCCGTCCTTCAGGAAGCAGGAATAGCCGGCGCGGACGCATTTCCTACTCCACTCTTGGCATCAACCAGATGGGGGCGGTATATGAAGCATTGCTGTCTTATCGCGGATTTATTGCGGAAGAAATACTATTTGAGGTTAAGAGAGATCGCGATGAATTTAATGAGCTAGATGTCGGTTATTTTATACCTGAAAGGGAGCTTGATAACTATACAGAAGCAGAGCGAGTTCGCTATCCGGATGGCAAGCTGCGTAAATATGAAAAAGGTACATTTATTTATCGACTTGCTGGGCGTGAACGTGAAAAATCAGCTTCCTACTATACACCTGAGTCCTTAACGAAATGTCTTGTAAAATATGCATTAAAAGAACTACTTGAGAACAAGACTGCTGATGAGATTTTGCAACTAACTGTTTGCGAGCCTGCCATGGGCAGTGCCGCTTTCTTAAATGAAACCGTCAATCAATTGGCAGAGGTGTACATTGATAAAAAGCAAAAAGAACTGGGCGAGACAATTTCCTATGAAAAACGTTATCAAGAGTTACAGAGGGTTAAAATGTATATTGCAGACCGTAATGTTTACGGAATAGACCTTAATCCGATAGCAGTGGAACTCGCGGAAGTGTCGCTGTGGCTGAATACTATTTACAAGGGTGCATTTGTACCTTGGTTCAGAACGCAGCTTATCAACGGTAACTCACTAATCGGTGCGAGAAAACAATGTTATCGAATCGAACAACTCTTAGCGACACGTGCGCCAGGCAGATGGTTTGATAATCCTCCGGAGAGGTTATTGCCAGGCAGTAAACGTATGCCCAAAAAGCAGGTGTATCACTTCTTGTTAGGCGATCCCGGTATGGCGAATTACACAGATAGTGTAATAAAGAGCCTTGCTTCTGATGAGATTAAAAGGATCACGGCATGGAACAAAGCCTTTACAAGTGCTTTCAATGATGATGATATACAAACATTATTACGTCTTTCCGTAGTAATTGACGACCTGTGGGTAAAACAAGTAGAGTTACGAAAAGCAGTAAGTGAACAGACTGCAGATGCTATGTCAGTTTATGGTCATATTGAAGATACAACAGTTTCTCATACTACCATCCGCGAGAAGGATTTGATCTATAAACGCCTTTACAAGTCGGAAAAAATGAAAAATGCAGGCCCTTATGCAAGGCTCAAGTTTGCCATGGATTATTGGTGCGCTTTGTGGTTCTGGCCTATCGACAAAGCTGATCTTCTTCCATCACGCAGTGAATTCCTGTTTGATATGTCGCTAATTCTGGAAGGTGGCATTATGTCTGTGAACGTATCAAGTGGGAAACGTATAGGAGACGATGCTATACAACTTTCGTTTTTCCTTACAGAGATGGAGGAAATGGCGCTTAAGATTAAGGATAATTATAGCGATTTGCCAGATGAAGTAGACTTGTATGCCTTGAGTCAACGTAATCCTCGCCTTTATCAAGCCCGTAGTATTGCGGAACATAATCATTTTATGCATTGGGAATTAGAATTTGCTGATATGTTTAAGGAACGCGGTGGTTTTGATTTAGTTATAGGTAATCCACCGTGGATTAAAATGGAGTGGAACGAGCAGGCAGTTCTATCTGATCAAGAGCCAATTTTTGCTGTAAAGTCATATACAGCAACACAAACTACAAGAAAAAGGGCTGAGGTATTAAAAAACAAAATTACACGTGACTTATATTTTAATGAGTATGAAGAATCTGTAGGAGTTCAGAACTTTTTGAATGCTTTTCACAATTATCCAGAACTTATTAGAATGCAAACAAATTTATATAAATGTTTTCTGCCACAAGCATGGCGGTTTGGATGTAAAGAAGGTGTGTCTGCTTTTGTACACCCAGAGGGGGTTTATGACGACCCTAATGGTGGAAATTTAAGGAATCAACTATATCCAAGGCTAAGATTGCATTTTCAATTTATTAACGAAAAATTACTATTTCCCGAGGTAGGGCACCCAACTGTATTTAGTTTAAACATATATTCAAATGTCAAAAGTGAAGGATTTGAAACAATAGCAAATCTATTTAATCCAATAACTATTGATGAATGCTATAGTAGCGTTAGCACAGATGAAGTTCCTGGCATTAAAGACGAAAATGGAGAGTGGAGCATTAAAGGCCATAAAGGAAGGATAGTAACTGTAGGATATAAAGAACGTATGTTGTTTGCAAGCCTTTTTGATGGAAATGAGAATGCTGATGAGGCTCGCTTACCAGCAGTGCATGCAGAGGCCTTAGTTAATGTGTTAAGGTGTTTCGAAAATCAAAAAATGTCTATTGCTTCAATACGTGATAAAGTATTTACAACCTGAATTCCGCATTAAATTAGCGTAGACAAGTTTCGACAGATTTCAAGATGTCATTGGTTGCATTGAAGGCAGAGAGAATCGATTTT
>WSSedL1CaDRAFT_10001941_pt1 | contig 11207 bp, 9 predicted proteins | sample WetSurSL1Cattail_FD_9464 | JGI IMG/M metagenome (IMG submission 9464)
CAGTACAGCAGCACCGGAGGCCGGCACGGCAGCTCCGCCAGCCAGCACGGCAGCACCGGAAGCGGACAGCGAAAAAACAATTGGTTTGGTCATCTGGGGTACTACGGGAGCAGCAGCATTGCAGGAAATAGACTTGCTGACAAAAGCGGCTAAAATAACCGGCATTAAGGTTGAAGTGCTCGCAAGTGGTTACAACGCCGATGCACAGCTGAAGGACGTTGAGAATTTCGCTGCAAAAGGTGTGGATGGCATTATGATATGCAACTGCTCCGAAGAAGTTGTAGCAAAGACGGCGGATATCTGCGAAGAAAACAAGATCTATTTCGGACAGTTCCACAGATCTCTTTCTAAAGCTGAGATCAAGGATCGCGTATACAGTTCTAAGTATTTTGTAGGCAATACAAGTGAGGACGAAGAGGGTACCGCCTATATCCTTGGAAAGACAATAGCTGATATGGGTATCAAGAATGTCGCTATTACAACTGGCCCTCATGGCGACTCTACGGCTGAAGGCAGGTATGCAGGCTTGAAAAAGGCCTTTGACGAATTTGGTGTTAAAGTACTTGCTGAGCAGTGGGATGTATCCAGCGGTGAAACTGCAGCAACGGCAGCTCAGAACTTTATATCCAGCAACAAGGATCTTGAACTGATTGCGACCATGTTCTCTGTGGAAGCTATCAAGGCAGTTAATACTACTATAAACAATGCAGGTAAAAAGGGAAAGATTAAAGTTGCAGCTCAGGATACCACAGGCGATGCTGCCTTTGACCTCGAATTACTTTCCAGCGGTGAAGCAATCATGGCAGGCGGACATCTTGTCGATCCGCTTTTTACTTATATGATGCTTGTTAACGCAATTAATGGTACTCCGTTAAGTGATAAGCCAATTGAATGCAGATTAACACAAATCGTATTCACTCCCGAAAGAGCAGAAATCTATTTTAAAGAGATGGAACAGGGAAACACGCTTCTTGGCTATGGCGATGAGGATTTTAAGAAAATGTTTAAAAAGACAAATCCCGGCTTTACATCTGACGAATTGGTGAAAATGGCTGCCGCGTGGTCTGTTGAGGACTTCCAGGCCAGGAATACGAAATAATCAAATTCTGCTCATGTGTGCGGGCATTCGTACTGCAAAACAGTACGAATGCCAAAGCACTTGCAATACTTCTAATTTACAAATAAATAAGTACTGTGACGGAAGGTATGGTTATGACGAAAAATATTAGTCAAAAGCTTAAAAATGTGATGGTTGTTACATCAATACCTCTTTCGATCTATATGGTGTTTTATATACTTCAGCCCGAAAGGTTTGGATCATTGGGAGGAATATTTTTACTAATTCAGCAGAGTTTTGTACCTACGATCACATCCATGGGCCTTCTATATATTATAGTAATGGGGCTGTTTGATTTTAGTATTGGCGCCATTCTTGTCATGTCTTCCCTTGTTGGATTATCACTGGTTCAAAACTACGGGTATGCAGGTCTTATTTTAGGCTGTGTAATAACAGCGGTGGCACTGCAGCTTGTTAATGCTGTACTTTATTCACTCCTGAAGATTCCTTCTTTGATTGTTACGGTAGGAACTTTAATGATTTTTGAAGCCCTGGGCAGCTTCGTTGCACCTGCAGATTTATGGATACCGGCAGAATACGGCGCATTTGGCCGTTTTCCCGCCAATGTAATTCTAGGTATTCTGGTAGTTGTCTTTGCTTATTTTATTATGTATCGTACACGGTTTGGTATATATGTGCAAGCGATTGGGCAATCGGAGACAATTGCCAGGAGCATGGGTGTAAATCCTGCAAAAATAAAATTTTACGGCTTTATAATGTGCGGCTTCTTTGTCGGATTAGGTGCGGTATCCCTATGCAGCTTTAACGGAGGAATGGTTGCTCAAATTGGGATGAACAGCATGATGCGGGTGTTTACTCCAATGATAGGATGTTTTATCGGGATCACACTCAAAAAATACTGTAATGTTATGGTAGGTATTTTTATCGGTCAGTTTATATTAAGTATGATTACACTTGGTTTGATTACCTTAAAGGTGGACGTGGCGATTCAGAACTTTTTAACCGGCTTGTTCCTTATAGTACTGGTAGCATTATCGGCCATCAACAAGAAGAATGAAGTAGTAAAATAACTTGCTTCTATTTGGAAGTGGAGGTGAAAAAATAGAATGATTATTGATGCACATGCACATTACGGACATGATTATGTATTTGATGAGGACAATTTTGAGGATGCTTTATTGTACTGGAGTGATAAAAACTGTATAGACCATGCAATCGTTCAACCTTCCATACCTCGTCCATATTTGGAAGAGACAATGAAAATACACGATGAGATTTATAAACTGTGCAACAATCATAATGGCCGTTTCTTTGGTATGGCGTCCATTCATCCTCATTTCAGGCCGGATGAATATGAAGTGGAACTTGTAAGATGTATAAGGAAACTTGGATTTGTAGGCGTAAAAATTTCACCCATCGGCCATGCGGCGCATCCCGCTTTGGAAAGCTGCATGCATATCTACGAAATATGTTCAAAATTAAATATACCCGTCATGATACACACAGGGGCCGGAATGCCCTTTGCTGACCCTCTCCATTTAGTTAAACCAGCTATTGCATTCCCAAAAGTAAAATTCATTTTGGCCCATGCCGGTACGGATACAATGTCTACTGCTGCACTTTTTGCGGCGGAGTCCTGCAAAAACATTTATTTGGAACCCAGCTGGCTCAATATATATTCCCTGAAGAGTGCAATCGATAGCATTGGACCGGAAAGAATCATGTTTTCTTCCGATATGCCTATGAATATTCCGGTAGAGTTGGCAAAATACCGTACTGTAACAGATGATAAGGCGATTCTCGATCAAATGCTGTACAAAACAGCAAATGAAGTATTTCAACTAAACCTATCGAACACATAACAAATGCCATTAAACAGTTGACTAAATAACCATATTTCAACTCTATTCTAAAGCCATCATTACAAGTTTATGTTTCATATTTATTATAGACGGGGGGATAACATGAAATATTCAGAAAACGATCTATTGAGATTCTATAGTGAAATGCTGAGGATCCGCAGATTTGAAGAAGAAGCAATCGTACTTTGGGATGCGAACATGATAAAAGGTTCCATCCATCCTTATTTAGGGCAGGAAGCTATTGCCGTAGGAGTATGCAGGGAGCTCCAAAAAGAGGATTATATTGTCAGCACACACCGCGGTCATGGTCATAGTCTCGCAAAGGGAGCTGATTCCGGAAAGATGTTTGCGGAGCTTCTGGGAAAGGCTACGGGCTGCTGCAGAGGAAGGGGTGGCTCCATGCATATTGCGGATGCTGGAACCCGTAATCTCGGAGCTAATGGTCTTGTTGCAGGAGGGCTTGGAATTGGTACGGGAGCAGCTTTGACCAGTAAGCTGAAAAAATTAGGCTACGTTGTTGCAGCATTTTTTGGTGAGGGAGCTACCGGACAGGGAATGTTTCATGAGTCAGTAAACATGGCTGCAATATGGAAACTGCCCATCGTATTCATTTGTGAAAACAACCGTTATTCGGTTTCCACAGACTGCAGTTATTCCGTACCTGTAAAGGATGTTGCCCAGAGGGCGGAAGCTTATGGGATACCTGGCATTACTATAGACGGTAATGACATATTGGCAGTTCATGAAGCTGCAAAGGAGTATATCGACAGGGCCAGAAAGGGTGAAGGACCTGCACTTATCGAATGCAAGACCTACAGATGGGAAGGCCATTACCACGGAGAACCTCAGGTTTACCGTACAAAGGCTGAAGTTGAAGAGTGGAAATTGAAGTGCCCGATACTGCGTTTTGAAAATTATTTAAAAGACAATAAGGCAGACTCCTCAAAATTAGCAAAAATAAAAGAGGATGTTCAGGAAGAAATGAAATCAGCGGTAAGGTTTGCAAAGGAAAGTCCGGATCCTGTGCCGGAAACTGTTATGGATTTTCTCTATGCCGACTAGTACACTGTCAAAGTAAATTTTGGAGGATGTTCAAATGCGTAATATATCTTATTTGGATGCTATAAAAGAAGCAATGCGGGAAGAAATGCTGAGAGATCCCAATGTATTCCTTTTGGGCGAAGACATTGGCAGGCATGGTGGTGCGTTTGGGGTTACAAGGGGTCTGTTCGACCAGTTCGGACCTGAAAGGGTTATAGACACACCAATTGCCGAGGGTACTATTGTCAGTTGCGCTATTGGGGCAGCAATATCAGGCATGCGTCCAGTAGTTGAAATAATGTTTATCGACTTCTCAACTCTTGCAATGGACCAGATTGCCAACCAGGCGGCAAAAATGAGGCATATGCTGGGTGGGCAGGTTACTATTCCCATGGTTGTGCGTTTCCCTGAAGGGTCCGGATATAAAGGAACAGCCGCACAGCATTCACAGTGCCTCGAAGCGTGGTATGCACATATTCCGGGACTGAAGGTGGTTCTGCCGTCAAATCCCTATAATGCCAAAGGCCTTTTTAAGGCGGCTGTAAGGGACAACAATCCTGTCATCTTTATTGAACAAAAATCTCTTTATGGGTTAAAGGGACCTGTCCCTGAGGAAGATTACATTGTTCCTATCGGAAAATCGCAGGTAGCCCGTGAAGGCTCGGATGTTACCATAGTTACTTACTCCTATATGACAAAGGTTGCTTTGGAGATGGCTGAAAAGCTTGTAAAGGAAAATATCAGTGTTGAGATTATAGATCTATTGTCTGTAAAGCCGCTGGATATTGATCCGGTAATCAATTCAGTAAAAAAGACCGGGAGACTGGTCATAGCTCATGAAGCTTGCAAGACCTGCGGTATAGGAGCGGAGATCTCCGCATTGGTAAATGAGCTCGCATTTGAATACCTGGATGCGCCAATCCAAAGAGTGGCTGCACTGGATGTTCCGATTCCTTTCAACTACCCTGAGGAGCGGGCGGCAATTGTAAATGAAGCGGAGATTATCGAAGCGGTTAAAAGGATATTATAGTTGTTAACTATATTTAAGCTTTAGCGAGGTGAGTTTTGTGATTACAGAAATAACAATGCCGAAAATCGGATACACAATGGAAACGGGAACGATTGTAAAGTGGTTTAAGCAGGAGGGTGATCAGGTTAGCGCCGGTGAAGTCCTGCTGGAAATATCCTCAGACAAGGCTAATATGGAAGTAGAATCACCTGTCGGAGGGTTTCTGAAAAAAATTGCAGCCAACGAATTTGATGAAGTACCTGTATTGCAGGTAATCGGTTATATAGGTGATCTTGACGACTCTGTAAACGAGGACGGGATTGAGCCTGAAATACAACAGCAGGATACAGCTGCGACACAGACATCGATTGAGCTAAAACCGGTTGTAAATACCGATGTGAAAACAGCAAGATTGTCTCCGCGCGCAAAGAAATTTGCACGTGAAAATGAAATGTCTGCAGAGAAAATACCTGCCATTACAGGAACCGGCGTAAACGGTCTGATTGTTGAAAGGGACTTGAAAGCATTACGCAAAGACCTGCAGGTATCGGAGGAAAGTGTTGAAAGTGTTGTTCCTGTTGATAGTACCGGGGATCCGGATGAAAAGCTGATTGTACCGTCCAGGTACAAGCTGGTCACCGCCAAAAGACTGACACAAAGCATACAGGAAGTACCTCAGTTTACGGTAGGAGTGGATGTTGATACCTCGGCACTTAATAAATTCAGAGGGCGCCTTAACGAGAAAGCAGGAAACGTAAAGGTTAGCATAACTACTCTATTGGTAAAATGCGTTGCTAAAGCAATCAGTGAAAATATGAATGTGAATGTATCATGGAGAGACGGAAAGATAGCTGTTCTGAAGAATATCAATATCGGTATTGCGGTGGCTGCTGAAAATGGGCTGGTTGTGCCGGTAATTAATGCACCTGATAAAAAAGGCGTGCTTGAGCTTGCCTCTGAACTTAAGATAATGACAGACAGGGCAAAAGCCGGCAAGCTGACTGCAGAGGAAATGACGGGCGGTACATTTACAATAAGTAATCTTGGAATGTTCACGGTAGATAGCTTCAGAGCTATTATCAATCCACCTGAGAGCGCCATACTGGCTGTAGGAAGAATAGTAAAAAAACCTGTGGTCACAGCAGAGGATCAAATCATGATCAAACCGATGATGTGGCTGAATCTGACTTCTGATCACAGGGTGCTGGATGGAGCAGATGCTGCCAGACTCATTGAGAGTATAAAGCTATATATTGAATTTCCGGAAATGCTTATAGGATAGGAGGATCTCAAATGTATGATGTAATAATCATTGGCGGAGGGCCGGGCGGTTATGTGGCAGCCATTAAAGGTGCGCAACTGGGCTTGAAGGTAGCTTTGATCGAGAAAGAGAACCTGGGAGGAGTATGCCTGAACAGGGGCTGCATTCCTACAAAATCCCTGCTGCATATTGCTTCAGTGTTTTCAGATATAAAAAAGGCCGGTCAGCTTGGAATTAGCGTATCAAGCCCCGTTATCGATTTCTCAAAAGCCGTTGCAAAGAAGGATCAACTTGTTAAAAGCCTTGTAGGCGGCATCCAGTGGCTGATGAAAAACAATGGCGTTGAGGTGGTTAGAGGTGAAGCCGACCTGGTTTCTGAAAAAGAGGTTGCAGTTAACGGAAACATCATGGAAGCCGGGAATATCATCATAGCTGTGGGTTCTTCGCCTGTTATGCCTAAAATACCAGGTGCAGATAATGCAAACGTAATTACAAGTGACGATGCACTGGCATTAAAGGAACTCCCAAAAACAATGACGATCATCGGCGGTGGTGTGATTGGTGTCGAGATGGCTTTCCTGTTCCAAAGCCTGGGATGTGCTACAACCATTATCGAGATGGCCGGCCGGCTTGTACCAATGATGGACAGAGATCTGTCAGGGGGACTTGCCGAAATGCTGAAAGGACTGGGTGTAAATATTATTACAGATGCCTGTGTGGAATATATCAGCTCGGATTCGGTTACTTACAGAAGCAGCAACAGCAGCAGCAACAGCAGTAAGCAAACCCAGTCGGAGAAAGTGCTGGTTTGTGTCGGAAGAGCTTCCAATGGCCTTTCGTTATCGCTTGACAAGGTGGGGATTTCACATAAAAAAGGAATCATTGCAGTAGATGAAAGACTTCGTACAAATATACCCGGTATTTATGCCATAGGAGATGTAAATGGGAAGTATATGCTGGCGCATGTAGCATCTGCCGAAGGAATAAGAGCGATAGAAAACATCAGGGGGGAAGACGGCATCATGGATTATGGAGCTATTCCCCAATGCATTTATACTGCTCCTGAAGCAGCTTCTGTCGGGTTGACCGAGGAGGAAGCAATGGAAAAGGGAATGCAGATAAAAGTAAGTAAAATACCTTTGGCTGCAAACGGAAAAGCTCTGGCAGAAGGCTGTCAAAAAGGCTTCAGTAAAATGATCATGGATAAAACAAGCGGAAAGCTTCTTGGAGCTCATATCCTTGCTCCCCATGCTGCCGAAATTATCACTCAGTGCACCATTGCAATGGACACCAATGCGAAGATTGATGATCTTGTCCATGTTATTTTTCCACACCCGTCAGTTTCAGAGCTTTTGAATGAAGCTATTCATGGGTTGAATCACCGTCCTATTCATATATAGAATACCAAATCAAAAATCACGGAGGGGAATCATGATTAAAAGTGAAGTGTATGACCCATATCAAAATATGCTGGATGTATTGGATGAAGCTGCCCGCATCCTTAGCTATGAGCCAAACGACTATCTGGCATTGAAGTATCCTGAAAGGGAGCTTACAGTTGCTGTGCCGGTTGAAATGGATGATGGAAACATACAGGTATTTACCGGCTACAGAGTGCAGCACTCCAGTTCGAGAGGACCCTGCAAGGGAGGCATAAGATATCATCCCGGTGTGGATTTGAATGAAGTCAAGGCGCTCTCTGCCTGGATGACCTGGAAGTGTGCGGTTGTAAATATACCTTATGGGGGAGCCAAGGGCGGAATCAGGGTTGATCCCTCTAAGCTGTCACAAAATGAACTCGAGAGGATGACAAGGAGGTATACTGCAGCAATACTGCCCATTCTGGGACCTGAAAGAGATATTCCGGCACCGGATGTAAATACCAATGCAAGCGTTATGGGCTGGATAATGGATACCTACAGCATGTTCAAGGGTTATGCCGTACCCGGTGTTGTAACGGGTAAGCCTATTGAAATAGGAGGATCACTGGGGAGAAAAGAAGCAACAGGCCGCGGAGTCACTATTGTGACAGATGAGATTGCGTTCAGAAAATCCATTGATATGCAGAAAAGCAGTATAGCTATCCAGGGGTTTGGTAATGTTGGCGGTACGGCTGCCAGGCTTTTTTATGAAAAAGGGTATCGTGTTGTTGCTGTCAGCGATGTGAACGGAGGCTTGTATAATCCCAACGGGCTGAATATAGCCGATATTAGCAACTATGCACAACAATCCGGCACTATTAAAGGCTACAGCGCCAAAGGAGTGACTGAAGTAACCAATAATGAGCTGCTTCTGCTCCCTGTGGATGTGTTGGTGCCCTCTGCTATGGAAAATCAGATTACTGAAGAAATAGCCAGAGATATCAAGGCGAAAATAATAGTTGAAGGCGCTAATGGTCCCACAACCGTGGAGGCCGATAAAATACTTTATGAAAATGGCGTAACCCTTGTACCGGATATTCTGGCTAATGCGGGTGGTGTTGTAGTTTCTTATTTTGAGTGGGTACAAAACCTGCAGGCAATTTTTTGGGATGAGCATGAGATTAATTCCATGCTGAAGAAAATCATGCTGAGAAGCTTCGACGAAGTATATAACATTTCAAAACAGAATAATGTGTCACTGAGGATGGGCGCATACGTGCTTGCACTTGACAGGGTTGTAAAAGCCAAGAAAATAAGAGGTATGTTCCCGTAAAAATACCTGTGGTGTAACCAAATAAATTCTAAGGAGTGGTCATATGCAGTCAGTGACTAATTTGCAAAAAACAGCTAACATTTTGAGGAAAAACATAATTGAAATGATTGGCCCTGTCCACAGGGGACATTATGGCGGGTCGTTTTCCTGTGCGGAAATTATGACTTCGTTATATTTTTATAAAATGAAGCATGACCCCCAAAATCCTTCACTCCCTGACCGGGACAGATTTATAATAAGCAAGGGGCATTCCGGTCTCGCACAGTATGCGGCATTGGGAGAATGCGGTTATTTTCCGAAGGAAGAGTTTAAGACCTTGAAGGAACTTGGCAGCAGGCTTCAAGGCCATCCGGATATGAGAAAACTGCCGGGCATTGAAGCAAACACAGGCTCCCTCGGACAGGGGCTTTCACTTGGCAACGGTATTGCAAAAGCCTTAAAGATGGATGATAACAAGGCGACGGTATATGTCCTGCTTGGTGACGGTGAACTTGGTGAGGGGCAGGTATGGGAAGCGGCAATGTTTTCCGCTCATTACAAGCTCGACAATGTGGTTGCAATTGTTGATAAAAATAATATTCAAGCTATGGGCTGTACAAGTGACAGAATGAGTTCAAGCCCTATAGATAAGAAATTCGAAGCCTTCGGATGGACCGTCCATCATGCAGACGGCCATAATATGACAGATCTGGTCTCCGTGCTGGACAAGTGCGATGAGCGGGCCGGAAAACCGAAAGTGATCATTGCCGAGACAATTAAAGGCAAGGGACTTAAAATAGGTGAAAACCTGGCGGCATATCATAATAATGGTTTGACACAGGAACAGTATGACCAGGCTATTGCAGACCTGAATGCGGCAATTGGAGGTAAAGTATGAGCACAAAAATGCATAATCCGCGTATAGAATATGGAAAAGCTTTATTGGAACTGGCAAAGAAGGACCGTAATGTGGTTGCGCTGGATGCAGATCTCTGCAAATCTACGATGTCTGTGAGCATAGAGGAACATTTGCCGGAGCAATATGTCGAGATGGGCATTGCAGAGCAGAATATGCTCAGTACTGCAGGAGGACTGGCCATTGCCGGTAAAATTCCCTTTGCCCATACCTTTGCGGTATTTTTAACCGGACGGGCTTTTGACCAGATTCGCCAGGCTATAAGCATTCCAAAGCTGAATGTGAAAATAATTGGATCAAGTGCCGGTCTGTCCGACTTCGGTGATGGTGCAACGCACCAGACCGTAGAAGATATTGCAATAATGCGTGCGATACCAAATATGACAGTTGTCGTACCGAGTGACGGCCTTCAGGTAAAGGCGATCGTAAAGGCTGTAGCAGAGTATAACGGACCTGTATATGTACGGATGGGCAGAAATGATATGCATGATATCACAGGAGAAGAGGAACCATTTGAGATAGGCAAACTCTACGTAAGGAGAGAGGGTACTGATGTCACGGTTTTTGCGGCAGGCGGGATGGTTTATGAGGCACTTAAGGCTGCAGAGATGCTTGAGAAGGACAATATCTCCGTTCGTGTTGTTGATGTGCCTACAATCAAACCTCTGGACAGGCAGGCTGTAATCGATCTTTCCAAAGACACCGGAGCTGTAGTGACATCAGAGGAGCACAGTATAATAGGCGGTCTTGGCGGTGCAATAGCAGAAACTCTTCGCTTGGAAAAGATACCTGTGGAATTTAACGGAATAAATGATCGTTTTGGACAGTCCTGTAATGAAGAAAAGCCCCTTATGGAATTTTACAAATTAACTTCGGATGAGATTGCAAACAAAATCAAGTCAGTAATTAAGCTAAAATAAGTACATTGAGGTGTAATATGTTCAAAGAAGGTTTAATTGGTTTTATTGGTCTTGGCATAATGGGCAAGCCCATGGCGCGTAACCTTATGAAAGCCGGCTATAAGCTTTTGGTTTGTGATGTTGTCAAAGACTCTGTGGAGCAACTGAAAGCCGATGGAGCGGAAAGTGCAGCTACTGCGGAAGAGGTCGCACGCAGGTGCAATGGCCTTATCATCACAATGCTTCCCAATTCTCCTCATGTCAAAGAGGTCGTATGCGGAAAAAACGGCATACTGGCAGGCGCTTCAAAAGACACTATTATTGCAGATATGAGTTCCATTTCACCAATAATTGCTCAGGAAGTTTGTGAAGAGTCTGCAAAAAAAGGAGTTGTTTATCTGGATTGTCCCGTATCCGGAGGTGAGCCAAAGGCCGTCGAAGGAACTCTTGCCATTATGGCAGGGGGGG
>WSSedL1CaDRAFT_10001942_pt1 | contig 11205 bp, 15 predicted proteins | sample WetSurSL1Cattail_FD_9464 | JGI IMG/M metagenome (IMG submission 9464)
TTGGCCTGCCNTGGCCTTGTATTCTTCATCCATAATCGCTGTTTCCATCTAAGTACAAGTATAAAGATTTTTTGTCTTAGACAGAGTTCAGTTTACAGCCTCGCACCTTTTATTTTTATATTATGGTAAATTCCCGAATTTGTTAGCAATCACTTTTTCAAGATCCTCTTTTCTTCTAATAGCAACGTTGTATTTTCTTCCATTTTCTAAAATTACTGAATTTTCATTTCGATTAATGTAACTTCTTACGTAATTTATATTAATTAAAGTCGATTTATGTATCCGGAAGAAAATATTTTTAGGAAGGACTTCCTCTATAACCTTTAATGTTTTTGATACTAAAAATCTTTGACCATCATATATTTCTATAAGAGTATAATTATCATTTGCTAAGCAGCAGGTAATTTGATTAATGTTGATGATTCTGCAACCAGTTGAGGTTGGAAATGCTACTTTACGTGGTAATTCATTTCCAATGGAATAATTTTCTAAAAATAATTTGAAGTCTGAAAGTGAAATATGATTTATTTTATTACGTTCAAATTTTTCTAATGTCTCAGCTAGTGCTATTTCTGAAATTGGTTTATGTAAGTAATCAAAAACTGAAATTTTAAACGTTTGAATTGTATAATTATTATCAGCAATGATAAGAATAACAGCAAAATTTAAAATTTCCAGACAGTTAAATAAAGAAAATACATTATCGTCATTTAATTCCCAATCAATAAAGACAACATCCGGTTTATTTATCTTAATTAAATTGGCCCCATCTTTAAGACAAGTACAGCAATCTATAATATTAATACGATCTATAAATTTAGTATTGCATATTTTAACTAAATTTTGGTTTGTGCTTAATTCATTACCGATTATAATTGCTTTTATCATATACTAATTGATTACAATACAAAATTAGTTAATATAAATAATTTTGTATCAATTATTTAGCAATTATTCGTTTACTCAACAAGTCGGATCGATAACCGTAAAAATTTGAACGTTAAGTAAATCACTTTAACTAATGTGGATTTTAGAGGTAACTTATCTAAACTATAATTTAAACTTATTATTATGAAAAACTTTTCTATTATTCTAATATCTCTTATTATATCAATTAATGCAAACAGTCAATGTAGTTACAGTTATATTCCTAAAACAGCATTTTATGTAAACGGTGTAGCAACCACTGCTGAATATAATACCTCACAAGGAATAAATAGTGACAGTATCACAGTATTCCAAGGGAACAATACAATTCATGCAACAGGGGTGCTTATTATCACCTTTAAACGGTTGTACAATGTATCGGATATAAAAATTTCTGGATGTGGTGTTACTGTTCCATTGCTAGCATTGACTACCACCGGGTATGGATATACCCCTGTATTTAGTAGTGTAACCTTTCGTTATTTGAATATCAGACAAACCAACGAAAAACAACAGGTTTATGCTATAAAAATATATTACACATACAATAGTACGGGATATTCTGGTGGTGGATCACCATATACATTTAACATATATCTCACGGATGCTTCAACCCCATTCCAGAATGGATATGCTTCTGCTAAAGCTAATTGCAATAAATAATTTCAAATTGTTTTTCCCAGAGTTCAATAATCAATTTTTTAATCTAATACTCAATTTTATGAAAACATTAATCTTTACTATATTCTCGGTTTTATCTTTTATTCTTTCTGTTAATTTTGCTTCTGCTCAGGATTTTACAAATGTTGCTGATCGTTTCGGGATTGCAAATCCCTCATTATCAGTGACTAACAGTCCTATGGTTACGATATGCAAAGATGCTTTCGATGTTAATGAAAATGCAAGTGATAGTGTAATTAAAATGTATGATGCAACAAATCAAACAATAACAGTTATCTTTAACAAACCATATAATAATCGTTATAGTTCATCAAAATTGACTGTAAAAATATATACATTAAATTCAACATCAACATGGGTTGCAGCATCTTCAGCATCTACTGTAACTAATTTAATAACAATCAAATCATTCAAAATTTTATCAGCAATAACTAATACATCCATAAGTAAGACATTAAATTTTAATTCTTCTGGTTGTTATAAGTACACTGATTTTGATAGTACAAATCTAATTTACGGTTTTCAGATAGGATTTACCGAGGTTTCAACTGGAAGTGCTAACAATATGAAAATCAGCTTAATGGTTAGTACAACAATAGATAGTACAATTTCCTATAATAGTGGTTACAATCTTGGTATTTCAGAATGCACTTCAACTGAAACTAAAGAAATTTCTATTGATAATTCTTCTGAAAATTCAGGAACAGTATATCCTAATCCAGTTGTAGCAGGTAATGATATATCGGTTGCATATAAAGATTTAAAAGAAGTGTATATGTATGACTTAAACGGTCGATTAATTAAGACCTCTACTGAAAACACTATCCAGACAGACGGTTTAAAAACCGGAACTTATATTCTAAAAATTGTTTGTGGTGATAAGGTTGAAAATAAAAATGTATTTATTATAAGAAAATGAAAATGTATAAAATTTATCTAACTAATTGAAAATTAAATTATGGCACGTATTAAAAATTTTAAAGAATTTATTGAGGAATTTGATAAAAATTCTGATGATGATAAGGATAAACTCAAAAAGTTTATTTCAAAAAACAATTTGGATGATGCTAAAATTACACATCCTCTTCAGCATGATGTATTTGTATATAGAGCAGTAGTAATAATTCTTGGAATTATAATTGTTATTGTTTTGATTGTTTCCTTGCAATTAGTATGTGGTTGTGGAAAAAGTGAAATACCGTCTGGCATTATAGCTATTGGTGCAACTTCTGTTGGCGCATTATCGGGCTTAATTTCAAAATCTAAAAGTAGTTAATTTATAGGTTTTAAAATTGGCCATAGTTTTGTATTATGGCTTAATATATTTTTTCGTTCAAAATCCATTCGCATATATTTCATGGGTTTTGAACGAATAAACATTATTTATTGAATCAATGACTTTAAAGGCGGTATATAATTTTTTTCTAAGACTTTCATTATTTCACTTCGTTTAATATACACGCTTTTCCCCAAGGTTGTATAACCCAAAATTCTGGATTTTTTTAAATTATGAACAGTTCGTTCATTTATATTTAACATTTCACAGACCTCATCAATACGCATTAAATCTTCTTTTTTCGGTTTGTTATTGATTAAAAGTAACTTATCTATTTTAGATATTAGCTGAGACACAATGTCGTTATCTATTATAATATGTTCGTTCATTTCGTTTTTTTAATTTGATTGGTTTTTAAAAATCATTAATTCACTTTTTCTTAGGAATTTTGTTGAGCCTATCGTTGAATATCCTATTTTACCAGATCTTATTTTATTATTTAGTTCCGTTTTGCTTAGGTCTAATAACCTGCAGGCTGAATCAACATTAATCCATTTTTCTTCAATATTATTGGAAATTAATATGTCTACTTTACTTTCCAATTCTTTTAATTCGTTATAGCTCAACAGGTGTAACATTGCATGAAAATTTTTCAATAAAAGTTGATTCTATTAGTCTCATTGCTTTATTTATATCCTTATTCAATAATTTTGCATAATGCTGGGTCATTGAGATAGAAGAATGACCTAATATTTTTGAAACATAATGAATACTAAGTCCCATACTTAGCAAGATCGTTGCAGCAGTATGGCGGGCCATGTGGCAGTGCAAGGTTTTTTCTAATCCACAAATAGAAGCGATTTCTTTTAAATAATTGTTTAATTTTTGGTTACTAACTACCGGTAAAGATTTTCCTTTTAATAGGCATTCTTCATTATTCTTGTATTTATTTAATATGTCCACAGCCGGTTGCAGTAAGGGTATTACAAATTGTTCTTTTGTTTTTTTTCGCAATCCAACTATTACTTTGTGTCCTTCGATTTCAGTAATGTTATCAGTTGTTAAATTTTTTAAATCGCAATAAGACAACCCTGTATAACAACAAAATAGGAAGCAATCCTTCACTTTTGCAATTCTTTCGTTTGTAAAATCTTTTTGTATTATTTTTTGCAGTTCTTCTTCAATGAGAAATTCAGGTTTCTCTTTTTCTGTCTTCATATCCATTCCCAAAAAAGGATCATTTTGGATCAGTCCCTTATTTTTTGCATCTATTAGAATAGTTTTTAGATTTTTTAAATATTTAATGGCAACATTATTACAACATTTGCGGTCGTTTAATAAATAATTTTTAAAATAGGATAAAAAATTATAATTTATTTGCCGAAGAGGTATATCATCTGTATTATATGTTTTCTTAATATAAAATTTTAAAAGTTTTAAAACCGTTTGATATCTTTCATAAGTACCCTGACTTCGATCCTTTTGATTGTTTACTCTGTTAAGAAATAATTCATTATGTTCCTCAAATATTTCACAAATTGTTGTTTTAATATAGGTATCTTTTCCTCTCATTTTGTCAACTATAAGCTTTGGATTGAGAACGATTTCAGGCATTGCTCTTTCAAATTCGTTAACTATATTTAATATTTCGGCTTTTGTATTTTCAATTTGCAAATTTTTTCTTTTTGTTTCGAGAGTTCTTCCGGATACCTGTCCTTTAGTAGTATCCCATTCTTTAATGTCACAGGTTAGATTTTTGACTACAATTTCTTCACGTTGTTTATTAATAGTTATTCTTAAATAAATTGGGAATTCACCAATTTTTGAACCTCTTTTGACTGGCTTATTTTTTTTAATCAGACAATAAAATTTAATTTCGTTCACGATAATATTTTTTAAGTTAAGACCTTTTTAGTTGGGTTAAATTGAAAAGTCCAAGTTTTTGAAAAAAAAATTTTACTTTTTTGAAGTCAATTAAAAATTAAAAAAAGGTGGGATTTTGGTTGATAAGAAAAATACCACTTACAATACCACCCTAATTTTGGATTTAGATGGTATTAAGTGTATTTGTTAAAATGCAAAAGAGCCGAAAATCGTATTAATTTTCAGCTCTTTTCATTTACATTCATTTATGAATGCGGAAAGCGAGGGATTCGAACCCCCGGTGCCCCTAAAGGCACAACAGTTTTCGAGACTGCCACAATCGACCACTCTGCCAGCTTTCCATTCTGAAAAATAGTCGTTTATAATTTTTTGTATAGATTTATGTAATATTATTTTCTTTTAAATATTTATATCCATCTACACTTTTAAAAAAATACTCTCTTTTTTGAGCTTCAGATCTTGTTTCAAATTCTTCAAAATAATGAAGATTCCAAGGTCTGCGTCCTTTTGTATATTTTACTTTACCCCCATTATGTTCTATTAACCTTCTTTCAAGATTTTCAGTACTTCCGTAGTAATAATTACCGTGGGAAAGACTTTTTAAAATATAAGCAAAGTAAGTCATAAATATTTAAAGAACTTTATTTTAGTTGTTGTTAGACAACAGTTTTCGAGACTGTCACAATCTCCCAAAGGGATCCCTATGGGAGACCACTCTGCCAGCTTTCCATTCTGAAAAATATTATTCCCTGAAGAATTATATAATATTTCCATTTGGAAACATTTCCCATACCGGAAAATGTTCCGCAAAAGTAATGGATTTATTGAAACTTATAAACAATTCGTTAAAAATATCCTATTTCGCTTTTATTTGTTTTTTATTTCTAGATAAACTAAAGTTTGGTTGAGCAATTGGTAGGCTATTTCCCCAAAGGTTATAGGACCTGTAATATTGCCGGTTTTTTTGCCTTCAAGTGCCGAATATAAATAGTTTAGGATGCAGTTACATGAGAAAATTATATTCTCTGTTCCTTCCTTTGGTATGAGCTTAATAAAATCGTTGATATAATCTTTTACAGGGGCTGCTTGTTTATATGTTACTCCTTTAAAAACCGGGGCATAAAAATGTACGGTACTATTGGATTCATCTACCGATTGGAAACTGATATTTACAGAAGCTCCATTATAATCAGCAACCAGAGGTAATTTTACATCCAGATTTTTTGAAGATACATATCTGTCAAATTTTTGTTTTGTTCCGTTAATAATGGCTTCTTTGGCCGAGAATCCGGTTTCCGGGAATTCTATGGAATCCCCTATTGCTTGGTTAAAAATATTGATGATATTTATTTCAGCGTATTTTTCTCCGGGTAGCTCAAGATGCATCACAACTGCCTCTTTTTCCAACATCTTTGATTCGGTACCCTGGAAGGCTTTTGCAGTTGATTTTCCCAGCTCACTTAGCAGTAACCCTGAAATCCAACCTATAAGTGGTTTCGTTGCAAAACCTGTAAATTCAGGGGCATGAGTCGCAAAATACAGATGTGTATCTGATGACGATGGTATAATTATTATCGAAAAACCATTATCATATCCATCAGCATACACTTTTGAGATATTGGAAATATTGTATGTATTTATTTTACTGTTTTTTATGTATGAAGGCAGTTCGTTGATAAGAATTGATTTTTGAGATGTAGTACCGCCTGTATCTCCCATAAAGTAAGGAATTGACCCTCCAACCCAGTTTCCGGAAGGCAGTTGTTTTAATAAATCTTCATCTCCTGCAATTAATAATCTTTTGCCTTCGTTTATAATCTTTTTAGCTTCATCTAATGTGTACATTACTTTTTTCATCATCGGGAGTTTTAATCTGTTTAAACATTTGAATTACCTTAACATAATTGATTGTAAATCGATAACATAATTTAATTATTATCAACTAAATTTAATTACCGGCACTATTTAGTTTTTGGATGTCATCCGAAAGAGTAGGTAAATCTTTATACTTATTGAATAGTTCGTAGAGTTCACCTATTGCCTTATCAATGTTTTTAGGCGAAGGATCGTTTTTAACATCAGTCTGCACACGAGAAATAAGCATTTTGGCAGCTAAAAAATTTGAGTTTAGTGGTATTTTCCCGGTAACCACATTTTTCCAAACTGCACTTTTTAAATCGGGTAGTTCCATAACAAACAAGTATTAAATTTAGATATAAGTTACGGAATTAATTTTTACGTAATCTAAAAACTTGTTTTATAACATATTAATAACCGGCAAGGATAAATAATTATATAAAAAAGAAAGCAACTCCTATAACACTTATTATGGCTCCGATTATTTCTTTTTTGGTTACTTTTTGTTTAAAAATTAATACAGATGGGGCTATAATTAAAATTGGGATTGTGGCCATAATAGTAGCTGCGATGCCCGATGCTGTGTATTTTATTGCAAGAAGAGATAATGATACGCCCAGAAAGGGTCCAAAAAACGACCCAACAGTTATACCTATCATTCCTTGTTTATGGGCTAATGCTCCAAAAACTTGTTTAGTTCGTTTCATCAGAATAACTAAAATGGTAAACCCGATAATACCAGTAATAATTCTAATTTGAGTAGAGGCAAATGCATCATACCCGTTCATCCCTTTTTTGCTTAAGACAAGTCCAAATGCCTGGCCTAAAGCTCCTCCCAATGCATATAGAAACCCCTTAACCGGCATATTTAATTTAATTTTTTCATTTTCTGGGTTATGGCTGAATATGGCCAGTGTAATGCCTGCAAAGGTTATAAGGATACCTAAAATACTATAAATGTTTAGCTTTTCGTTGAGAAAAAAATATCCGGTAATTGCAGTGATTGGAGGAGCCAGGGTCATAATAAGCATCGCCATTCTGGATCCGATAATGGTATAGGATTTAAAAAGAAACAAATCGCCTAAAACAAATCCGATAAAGCCCGAGAAACTTAACCATTTCCAATTGTAAACCGATGCATCTGTAGGAAAGGGGAGGCCCCGGTATAACCAGGTGAATATTGTAAGAAAAATAAAACCAACAATTAAACGGATGAGGTTAACCGTTAATGACCCTACTTTTTTGCTTGCCGATTCAAATGCAAGAGCCGTTGCAGTCCAGAAAATGGCTACTGCTAAAGCTGCTATTTCTCCAATATGAGAGTGTAACATTGATATTTTTTGGGATTAAAGGTAGGTATTTATGCTTTAAAAATGTGTTACGAAAGTAGAGGAAATTTAATTCAAAGATTTGAAATTACTATTATTTTGAAACAAATAGGACCGAGTTTTAATATCTTTGAAATTAATTATACTATTAGTTTAACCTTGTTTATAATTATTGAATTAAGATGAACGGAGATGATAAATTGTATGATATTTTGGATCAACTGAGTATATCATTTGATTACTATGAACATCCTCCTGCTCCTACAATTGAAGATGCATTACTTTATTGGAAGGATATTGAAGCCGGGCATTGTAAAAATCTATTTTTCAGGAACCATAAGGGAAACAAGCATTATCTGGTTATACTCGACTACCGTGAGAAATTAGAGATTCATGATCTCGAAAAACGGCTGAAACAGGGGAAGATATCTTTTGCATCCGAGCAACGTATGAATCAGTATTTAGGCCTAAAACCCGGTTCGGTATCTCCATTTGGATTAATTAACGATAAGGATCATCATGTACATGTTTACCTCGACGAAAATTTAAAAACTAAGGAACGTATAAGTTTTCACCCAAATTTGAATACCGCTAGCCTTGTGGTAAAATTTCAGGATTTTATAAAATTTATGGAATATTGTGGAAATGAATATGAATTTATTTCACTTTACTCTTAAATACCTATAATTATTTCTGTTCGGTATTTTTTTTTGTAATAATCAAATTAATAGTTTAGATTTGCGTTCGAATTTGGGTTTGGGCGCAATTGTTATTTATGTAGAGTATAATTCATTTTAATCAAAGGGTGTACATTCTTGTTTATATTTAGTATAACCTTTTTGAATAAAAATGAGTATAATCCATAAAATTATCAAACAAAATAGCAGTTTACGGGTTGGGTTAGATAAATTTTTTGAACCTGTTTAATTTGTTTGTAGCATAAAATAAAAAAAATGGTAAACCGCAAAATTACTGTCAAACACTACTTGAATAAAAGGGCTAAACCAAAATTTCTTATCAAAGAAAAGTACTATCCCCTTTATATTCAAATTATAGTAAATGGTAAAAAAGCTCAGATTAAAAGTAAAATTAATGAGCACCTTAAAATTTACCGTAGTGATGTGGAACGTATCACAAAAAATAATGAAGAAATGCATTCTTTGCTGATGCAGGGATACGTTTCGGATAAGTTTTTTGATGAAATTCAGAAAGCTAAATTATTTCCATTACATCATTTATTATGTGATGAAGTTGCAGTAATTACCCGAATTATTGCATTACAGCAACCTTTTACCAGTAAGGAATTTACATTAAATAATTTTAGTGAGGATTATTCAAATTATACCGAAGAAATTACTCAGAAACTCGATACCAAGATTAAGCAATTATATCTTCTGGAATTAAAAGCCTTGTTTTTGAAATCGATTGATCAGGACGAAACGAAAGAGATTTTTAAGATCACCAATTATTTAATTCATTATATAAACTGGAATAATTCATTTAGTAATTTTTACGAATCTACATTGGAAATTATTCCTGAAGAATTTAAGCTTATAGAAAATCTTTTAAGTAACGAACTTAGAATGTATATCAAAGCATTTATAGCTTACCATTCTAAGGTTAATGTACTTAAGCGTTTTTTCGAAAAGCGCGAAATGGGTAAGATTTCAACGCTATCATATCTCGATTGGATAACCGATATTAAAGACCATGTGTATCATGAGTTTGAAACAATTTTTGGTCAGCAAAAGGCACTTCAGTATGTTGTTAGTATTGAAGAGTTGCTTATAAGTGATATGAAAGCTTTACCTCATTAAAAAACCTGAGTGTAGTAATTTTTCATTTCCTGAGCATATTTTTTGGCGTTACCTGAAATCTGATCCAATTTCTGCCAAAAATGTTTTCCATGGTTTTTATGGATGGTATGAACCAATTCGTGCAAGATAACATAATCGCTTAAATGTTCTGGAAGCCTCATCAGGTGCAGGTTTAAATTGATATTATTCAGAGAGGAACAGCTTCCCCAGCGCGATTTAAGATCTTTCACCCGAAGGGTATTATAGGAAAAGCCATATTTTTTTGCCAGTATTTCTACTCTTAGGGGAAAATAATGTTTGGCTTCTTTTCTAAGTGCGAATATTATGGCTTTTCGTATTAACTCCTGTCCATTCGCTGAGCAAAGCACCTCTTCTGTAGGATAACTAACAGCAATTACTCCTTTAGATACTTTAACCTTTAATTCTGCATCAGGGATTTGGTTATAAGTTATATAATGATAACGGGTAGAAAAATCAAATCCGGGGTTAAACAATGTTTTTGCAGTTCCGGCAGATTCGAATTTTAAAATACTTTTTCGTATCCAATCTTTTTTTTGTTCAACAAATGAATATGCATAATCATAGGTAATACCCCAGGGCATGGTAACCTTAACTCCTTTAGAGCGGTTAACTGTTATGCGTAAATTTTTTACCTTTTTGTTTTTTACAAATAAAATAGTTCCAATATCTTCAAAATGAATACTTTTGTCACTCATCGGCTCGGTTCAAATATTTCCGAAAGATATGCCATATTTCTATATCTTTACATTTTTTTAGGATTATGAGTTTGATTTTAGCAATAGAAACAGCAGTTGATATTTGTTCAGTAGCCTTAATAAAGGGCAATGAAATTATTGCATTCCAGGAAAGCAGCGAAGGTAAATCGCACGCATCTTTGTTAACCGTTTTTATTGACGAATTATTAAAAAAAAATAAGATATCTGTAACCGATTTGAGTGCAGTTTCTGTTAGTAAGGGCCCCGGTTCTTATACCGGACTGCGCATAGGTGTTTCTGCTGCTAAAGGTTTGTGTTATGGTGCCGGTATAAAATTATTGGGCATTAATACTTTACAAATAATGGCCTGTAGTTTTTTAAGTCAATATAAAATTGATAATACCTCCAATATATTGCTTTGCCCGATGATTGATGCCAGGCGCCAGGAAGTATACACCGGATTTTTTGATATAAATGGAAACGAAAGGAGTGATACCCGCGCAGTTATTATAAGTGAAGATTCATTTAAGGATGAATTGGACCATAACCTGGTGTATTTTTTTGGTAACGGTTCTGGTAAATGTAAAGACATCATCAAGCATACCAATGCCCGGTTTGTTGATAATATTAGTCCATTAGCAAAATATATGGTTGGTTTATCTTATTCTGCTTTTAACTCAGGCCATTTTGAAGATATAGCCTATTTTGAACCTTTCTAC
>WSSedL1CaDRAFT_10001943_pt1 | contig 11205 bp, 9 predicted proteins | sample WetSurSL1Cattail_FD_9464 | JGI IMG/M metagenome (IMG submission 9464)
GCTCAACGGCAAGCCACTCGCGGCAGGCAAGTGGAGCGCCACCACCGACCGCTTCGGCCCGGTCGTCGAGCTCGATCTCGCAGCCGGCTTGCAGACGGCAATCGCGCTGACCCTCGAAAAGTAGCATGCTTCGTTTTGTGGATGAGAGGCGTTACGCTGCGGTGTATACCTCCTCACCCCCAGCGTTCCCGAAGAAACCGCTCGCGGTATTAGCGGCAGGCAAGAACAGGCAGCGTCCGACAGGCAGTCCGAATTTTCGACCCGGCTTCTTGCACTTGTTCCTGCAAGGGATTCCGTCGCAAAAAGGCTGTTGTGACCAAAGTCCCTGCATTTGAGATTCAGGCAGCCTACGTTGTGATTGAGCGACGCAATGCGCGCGAACTTTTGGACGTGAATGGAGGGAGAGCATGAATTACAGGCGTCTTTGGATAGCACTGACCGTGGTCATCTTGGGATCCTTCGCCGTTCTCGGTGGCGTGGGCCGCAAGATGATCCGTGAGGCCCCGCCGATTCCGGATGTGTACACGAGCGATGGATCGCTGTTGGCTAGCGGTTCGTCGATCACCGATGGGCAGGGTGTGTGGCAATCAATCGGAGGCCAGGAGATTGGCACGGTGTGGGGCCATGGCGCCTATGTTGCACCGGATTGGAGTGCCGACTGGCTGCATCGTGAGTCAACGATTCTGCTCGACCGCTGGGCGCAGCGCGAAGGAGCAACGAATTTTGCCGCGCTGGATGCTGACCGGCAGGCCGTGCTGCGCGCACGTCTGGTAAAGGAGATGCGCACGAACCATTACGAAGCTGCGCAGAACCGCGTGGTGATCGATGCGGATCGTGCGGCAGCATTCCGCGCACTGAGTGCATATTATGCCGATGTGTTTGGCAATGGACGCTTCACAACACACCTCACGATGTGCCATGCAAGACTAGAGGTCAGGATGGATTCGTTACGTCCTTTCCTGTAGGGCTCTTGCATCCCCTACAACATGCCGGTTTATCCCGGCGCACAGTGCATAATCGCAAAGTTGATGTAGCAATCCCAAAATCTCAGCGCCCGCGCAAGAAAAGCTAATCACTCCTGTCCAGCACCTCCCGCTTACCTGTTCAGCCGCCCTTTCATCCGGGTATAGCGTGCGTGCGATGCCCTGGAACCCTTTCGCCGCACAACTAGACCACGGTTTGGATCTGAAATTTCCCCGATGCTCCAGTCGAGAACCGAATACCTATCTTTCCAGCAAAAAATGCCTGTCTGGTTCCGCGCCTTTGTATTGTTCGATTATTTTGTTTATTTTCGATTTGTGGAGCCATTACAGTCAAAATTGCGAGAGAAGTCGCGTCCAAGCGCGGGTGTTGAAGGTGGTCATCAGCGCGGTCGTGCCAGAGAAGTCCATCGTTCCCTGGGCATGGGCCACGCCAGCAATCGAGAGCGCAAGAAGTGTAGGAGCCATCGCGCGGATGGCCGACAAGCAGGTTGTACGGAAGGAGCGTACCGTCCGCTGGATGGCGGGCGGTGCAGACTGCCGATTGCGAGCGGTGTCGAATCGGAGGAGACGGCGGAATCGATTCACTTTGCACCTCCGCTGACTTGGGCGTCAGCTATGGCGCAAAGTTATGGCTGTTTTAGGTCCACGTCCAATGCTTTTTGGGAATGCAAGTATTCCCGCCACGCATAGATGAATTTATAAAGGTGATCTGATCGCTGAAATTCGGTTTATTTGCACTAAATTTTGTTGGTTGAGTTGTAGCTAGGCTTCTCTCTAGTTTTGCCTCAATCAGTGTTTTGCAATCGGATTAACATTTGGCGAACAATGGCGCAGGAAAAAATTCGCTTTGTACGCAACACCTCCAGGAATATCCAGCTTACATAGTGCTCGAATGAGTTTTAACCAGCAACCGTGCCGCCTCTGCTCCTGCCTCTAATATTCGATCCGACAATGCCGTCCCTTTCACCGCACGGGCCATCTGAAGCGCACCGACAAGTGTTGCAAGGATACCTAGAACCTTTTCCTCGGAGTTCTGTCTCTGCGGAAAGAGGGCCGATGAAATCTGCTGCACAGCGGCGATCAGGTGCTCCTCATAAAGACTGCGCGTTTCAAGCGACTCACGCGCAATTTCGGGCAATAGTGCTGCAGACGGACATCCCTTTTCTGGGTGGTCCCGATGCTCTGGCGATAGATAGGCAGCAATCAGCGCCTCCAAACCACCCTCGCCCATGAGCTCCTGCACTTGTTTTGACTGGCTTTCCATGGCCGTCACCATGCATTCCCGAACAAGTTCCGTCTTGGAATGGAAATGAGGATAGAAGGCACCGTTTGTCAGTCCCGCCTCGCTCATAATGCCTGCAAGTCCTGATGCAGCAATGCCATTTCGGCGAAACCGTTTCGTTGCAACGTCGAGGATGCGCTGCCGCGAGGCATCCTTTCTCCCTTTTTCGTATCGCATGAATCCTCTTTTCTTTGAATCCCTTATTGGCTTACGACCATCATATGTTTAAACGATCGTAATTCAATTGCGAGAGAGATGCAATCTCCCGCTGGCAAGGAACACGGATGAGCGCACGTACAAAAAAAACAGCCCTCGTTACGGGAGCCTCTTCCGGCATTGGAAGAGCGACTGCCGAAGCTCTGGTCAAGGCAGGTTTCACCGTTTTTGGAACAAGTCGGCACGTGGCCAGCAAGGGCCCAGAGGGAGTCGTCATGCTGCCGTGCGATGTGACGGACGACGTTTCGGTCGAGTCCGCAGTCAAAACGGTAATCGGACAGACAGGCCGTATTGATCTGCTGGTCAACAACGCCGGAATTGGCGCGGCGGGTGCGGCAGAGGAGTTCTCCACGGAAGAAGCCAAGGCCCTGTTTGATGTCAACGTCTTTGGCGTTATGCGCGTCACTCGTGCCGTACTGCCAACGATGCGCGCACAGCATGAGGGACGGATCGTCAACATCAGCTCCGTGTACGGGCTGATTCCTGGTCCCTATGTGGCGCCTTATGTCGCGGCCAAGTATGCCGTTGAAGGATACTCCGAATCTGTTGACCACGAAGTGCGTCCCGATGGCATCCGTGTGGTTCTGGTTGAGCCAGCGTATACAAACACCTCTATTGAACAAAACACCTTGCGGCCGCAACATCTCTTGCCGCATTACGATGAGGCACGGGCTGGTTTGGAAGCCTTTTTCCGCAAGCTGGCCGTCACAGGCGACAGTCCTGAAGTTGTGGCCGAGGTTGTGCTCAAGGCAGCTCAGGACAAGAATCCGAAGCTTCGCTATCCCGCAGGCAAAATCGCACAAAAGCTCAGCGTGCAGCGTAGATTTGTCCCAGCTTTCCTCTTCGATAAGGCTATTCGCAAGCAAATGAACTTGCCCAACTAAAGATCGCAATCCGCTGGTCTCGCCCGGCTTTCACGAATCATCAAGGAGATTTTCCCATGGCAATTACCGCAACCGATACGCTCTTTCGCCCTATCAGCATCAAGACGCTCAAACTGAAGAACCGAATTGTCATGGCACCCATGACGCGCCAGTTTGCGCCAGAAGGTGTGCCCGGCACTCCGATTGTCGATTATTATCGGCGACGCGCGGAGGGACAAGTCGGCCTCATCCTGTCTGAAGGCACGGTCGTGAACCGTCCTGCATCGCGTGTTGAACCAAGCATTCCGGTCTTTTACGGCGAAGCTGCTCTGGCTGGCTGGCAGAATGTAATCGACGCTGTTCACAAGGCCGATGGGCGCATGGGACCACAGCTATGGCACATGGGTTCCGTTGCCAGCTCAAGCGGATGGAATCCAGGTGCTCCCGTCGAAAGTCCTTCCGGTCTATTTCAACCCGGAACACCTCGCGGCAAAAGCATGAGTGAAGAGGCAATTGCCGATACAGTAGCCGCATTCGCGGCGGCGGCGGCGGATGCAGAGCGTATTGGCTTTGACCTGATCGAGCTTCACGGAGCACACGGCTATTTGATCGACCAATTTTTCTGGTCCGGCACCAATGAGCGTACGGATCGCTACGGTGGTGCAACTCTTCCTGAGCGTGCCCGTTTCGCTGCAGAGGTGGTCACTGCGGTTCGTCGTGCGGTTGGACCTGATTTTCCGATCTCTCTGCGTGTAAGTCAGTGGAAGCAGCAAGACTATGCCGCTCGTCTTGCCAAAACACCAGATGAGCTGGCTGCATGGTTGCAGCCCTTGGTTGAGGCCGGTGTAGACATCCTGCACTGCTCCCAACGTCGCTTCTGGGAAGCTGAGTTTCCCGAGATTGATGGAGAGAAGGGGCTGAATTTTGCAGGCTGGGTCAAAAAAATGACTGGAGCTATGACCATCAGCGTTGGGTCCGTCGGTCTTGCAGAGGACTTCTTCGGTGCCTTTGGTGGCAAGGGTTCGGGCACGGCTGGACTGGAGCGGCTTGTTGAACGCATGGAGCGAGATGAATTCGATCTGATTGCAGTGGGCCGCGCTCTCATTACCGATCCGTACTGGGTGGAAAAGGTGCGGGGAAATGATTGGGAGAGCCTGAAGGGTTTCGACGTGGCAGCGCTGGCTGAACTTATCTGATCTTGGTGATAGGGAAGGACAGGCACAGGAGATCGTTTCGGTCCTTCGCCTGCACAACAAGTCAACGGAACCAATGACCGAAGACGTGGCAAGGCACTTGTATCTCAGAGCAAGTCCAGCGTTACTTCGACGCTCTGAAGGGAGAAAGAAATTGAAGGCATTCGTCGTGGATGAGTACAAGAAGAAGGGCGAGTTGGCTTTGGTGAATATACCAGAACCAGTCTTACAGGATAGTGATGTGCTGGTGCGAATTCATGCGACGGCTGTGAACCTTCTTGATTCCAAGGTTCGCAATGGGGAGTTCAAGCTGTTCCTGCGCTATCGTCTACCTTTCGTTCTGGGTCACGATTTTGCAGGAACAGTTGTCAATACTGGAGCAAAGGTTAAGCAGTTCAAGGTAGGGGACGAGGTCTATGCGCGGCCACGCGATTACCGTGCTGGTACCTTTGCGGAGTTCATTGCCACCCATGAAGAGGATGTTGCACTGAAGCCCAAGAACCTCAGCATGACGGAAGCAGCGTCGATCCCGCTGGTTGGACTGACGGCTTGGCAGGCACTGGTCGAGGTCGCCAAGGTGAAGCCAGGGCAGAAGGTATTTATTCAAGCAGGATCAGGCGGAGTCGGAACTTTTGCCATTCAACTCGCCAAGCATCTCGGTGCAACGGTTGCTACAACAACGAGTGTGAAGAACGCCGAATTGGTGCGAAGCCTCGGCGCAGATTTTGTAATCGACTATAAGACACAGGATTTTGAAAATCTGCTTTCCGACTACGATCTCGTGCTGAATAGCCAGGATGCCAAAACACTGGAAAAATCTCTGCGCGTACTCAAGCCCGGTGGTCAACTCATTTCGATTTCTGGTCCGCCCGATCCAGCCTTCGCCGAAAAACTAGGAGTAAGTCTGCTACTGAAACTGGTAATGAGACTGTTGAGCCGAGGAGTTCGCAAGAAGGCAAAGGCTCTCGGCATACGCTATTCGTTCTTGTTCATGCGTGCAGAGGGAGAGCAGTTGAGCAAAATCACATCTTTGATTGAATCAGGCACTATCCGGCCAGTTATCGACAAGGTGTTTCCGTTTGATAGAACCAAGGAAGCACTGTCCTACGTGGAAAGCGGACGTGCGAGAGGCAAGGTGGTTGTTAGCGTCATCGATTAACCCGCAGTGAGAAAACTGTTCGATGATGCAATGTACTTCCCGGTGTTGCATCATCGAAGTGATCCTTGAAAGTTGCGGAGCTTCGCCGATCAACTTCCGTGTAATCCTGATTCTTCAGTAACGGGCCCTTACCACTTGGCGAATCGATTCGCAATTGCTCAATGAATGGATCTGTTTATCTCTTAGATTTCAGGTGTTGTTTGCCTTAGATTGGAATTCATGCACGCCTCAATCAGATGGTCAAACGGTTCGGCATCCCCCATCAGAGGTCCGTCATCTGCCTTCGCTGATATTTGGTTCATAGGATTTTTTTTGCTTGTGCTGTAGGAATCGCCAGATAATATTCAAGCCAGGATGGCGGACAGACCCGCCTCACAGGTTTCCAGCAGTTGTGCAGGAGAAACCTCTCTCCCTGTGGCCATTTTTGCCGCCTCACGGATGGCATCGCTGACCTCACCAAACAGAACCTTCGGAGCAGATTCAGCCGAACGCACAGCCTTTGCAAAAAGAAGTGGCCGCACCGATTCATTCCATACTTTCTTCAATTCAGGCAGCGCACTGCCGAAGACTTCAATCGTGTCGTGCATATAGAGCAGATCCTTGGCACGGTTGCCCATCTCTCGCCGTTCATGGATCAAAATCTTTTGCACGAGATAAGACACAGGGTTCGGGATTTGAACAAGATAACGATCAGTGGTTGGGAACCCTGTCGCGGGACCAATCTCAACCTGCCACGGTGCTGACAGCAGCAGTTCAAGATGGCGCAACTTCTGAGCCGATACACCGGCAATCGACGCCGTAGCGTCGCGCTTGCCGCGCTTATTCTCGCTGCCGATGAGCGGCGTCAAAAACTCTGCATAGAAGCCATCGCTTCCAGCTACAAGACGGTAGTGAATGGCAGGTGGCCGCATATCGCCGAGAAGTTCCTCCGTAAACCCGCTTGCAGCCAGGCGCGCCCCAATGCCTTCGCCGTGATGCGGCAACTTATCCGGCATGGCAACGTCCGTATCAAGGGTTGCCAGAGGCTCATATTCGAGCGACTGCGCCAGAGGGTGAAGCCGGTACAAACGATGCGCCCAACCGCCAACAATAACGACCTGATCCAACCAGGGCGCGAGTACATCTACGAGCCGGGCGAAGCTCCTGAGATCGTCTCTTGCATTGGTATCCTGCATCATCATGGCCGGGCCTCCTTGAAGATCGGAGCGAGCACGCTCTTCCGCAACTCATCTGCTTGTTCTGCGCCACGCGCGGGAAAAGCAGATACATCGAGCCACACCTGCAAAATGTCAGCAACTGGCGCGCCAGCACACTCCACTGCCGCACGGAAGACGGACTCGCGAAACAATGGTATCCGAACCAACACATCCGGCGCGTGCTCGGCGCCTTCGGCAGAGAGTCCCAGACCTTTAAGGAAGGCCGCATCTGGCTTTTCAATGTAGAGATGCGGCTTCACGCCATGCACGAAGCCCTTTCCTAAAGCATTTGCAGCTGCAAAGAGTCCAAGACAAGCGCGAGGCTTGCCGCTATTGGAACCTCGATGCAAGCGCAGCGCATCTTGTAGCCGCTGCTCGGAGCCGCCACGCACGATCCACCGCATGGGAAGATCGACGACCGAGCGCAGATAGGCGGCCTGCCAGCGGCGCATCAACTCCTCGCGCCGAACAATTCGGAATTCTTCGTCTTCCTCATCCAGAAAACCCTCTTGCCGCAATTGGCGGATGAAGCGAAAGGCGCTCATCAGCGATACATCTGCGGTCTCAGCCAACTGCGAGGCATTCCGATAGTTCCTGCGCGGCGCGGCCAGCATCTCTGCCGGAATCTCCGGAGCCAGCAACACCTTGAGCATCCACTGGTTCAAGTCGGAGAACAATTGCCCAGACTCCGGCAACGCCATCTTTTGAAGACGTGATCGCTTCGCTGGCCGCTGGTTCAACTCTTCGAGATTAGCGCTACAGAATCGCAGTAGCCCCTCGTCATCCATAAATCCAATCGCAACGTCAGGAGCATTGTCGGCAACGAATTGCTCCAGGTACACGAGAACGGGCACGGCGATCCGGGGAGCAGCGACAACGGCCAACGGCATTGCAGGCTTCAGGGAAGCCTTCGCAATGGCCTGCGCCTCAAGAATGGCCTGGGCGAGCAGCGGCACTAACCGATCCCGGCGTCCTTCCGATGCAGCCTTCAGTTCAATCAGGTATCGCTGGCCGTGTTTTGAGACGACCATATCCGCTTGCCGGTCCGCTGCCCGCACATTCGCATCGACGCGCCAGCCACTCCGCTGAAAGGCATCTTTGAGCCGCTCGACGAATCGGGATTCCGCGTCAGCAAGGCGGATTGAATTGGAAGCTGCCATAGAATCACCTTGGGCGCGTTAATTACCACGGCCACGTTATTTATCGTGGCCACTATCACCCGCAGTGTCAATCAAAAAACGAATGATTGGAAAAATAAATTTTCCGTCCAGTGTTCGCCGCTTATTCGCATTTGGGCGGAAAATGTGGCCCTGCCACCGTTTAGAGCTACTCTTAAAGCACACCCTCCCGCTCTATGGGCACGTTTTGGTGCGGACAGTTGCGGAGCAGGAAAGCTGTTCGTTGCAGTTGCTAGGATTTCTACCGATGCATTCCGATTCTCAGCGATTCGTTAGTTTTGCGAGTTGGGCCACGGCTTTCACGGCGTGTCCCCAATCCAACATCCGCAGATAGATCAGGCTGTCGACTGCTAATGTGAAGAGTAGAGGCGATCAGTCCGTCTTCTTCGTACCCGCTCAAGAACTACATCTCCGGCCAGAAAAGCAAAGCTATGTCCATGGTAATGAACGAGAAAGGAAGTCGAATGCTTTTCTGGTGATTTAAGTCACAGGAACCATAGACCTGCTCGATAGATCATAAAGTAGAACAATTGTGGAAACTCTCGCTGAGCTGTTCTATTGGGTTCCCAAGTGAAAAGACATCCGGTCATTCTTCCTCTTAAATGTTTTCGTTGGATCCACAACCGCGCGTTGTATGCAGCCCCACCACTGCCGACCAACAGGCAGATGAGAGCAATGGCCGTGCCGGTTCGAACTAGAAGCTTGTGAAATCTCATTCAGATTTCATCCTACCGGATGATCCGGCCTGTATCAGAAACGTGAAGTTGCCATGGCGACGGGAATCCCTTGGTAGGATCCGTCATCAATGATCCCCGTTGGGATCGGCGCTTACCAGGGTCGATTCAGCTGTTTGCGTGAAAATTACTCTGGATGAGAGGTTTGGGCTGACATCGGGTGTCGAAATTCCAGGGCTGCACAAAGCCCGGCCACTTAGGACACGAGCGAGTTACTCCTTTTTGTGGGTTCGTTAAAATGGGGGTGCTTCAAATTCTGTCGTTTCCAGCTTGGAGAAGAAGTGAAGAGATCGTTCGCCGCGGTTGCACGTTGCCTAGATGAATTTGTGTCGATTGCCGTTGTCGATTGCTGGACTCGGCGAAGACTCGCAAAGACCTTCAATTCCCTTGTCTTGACCAGTGGCTTTCTGCTGACGGCCATCGCAGGCGCACAGACTCAGGCAGCGAAGTTCGACGATCCGCTCTTGCGTCCCATCGGAGATGAGTCGGCTGCGCAATGGACAGTGCCGTTGAGTCCCGTGCGTGTGTATGGCAATACTTGGCTGATCGGCTTTACGGAGATGAACGTAGTGCTGGTCGATACGGGCAAAGGATTGATAGTGGTCGATGCTGGAGTGCCTCAGGGTGTGCGGGATGTTGAGGCAAATATCCGCTTGCTTGGCTATCAGCTGCACGATGTAAAGTACATTTTGAATACCGAAGCGCACTACGATCACGGCGGAGGACTTGCGGCACTGGCGCGCGATACGGGCGCAGTTGTGGTGGCAAGCGAACTCTCTGCCATAGAACTCGAACAAGGACACAATTATGCCGACGATCCGCAGAGCGGCGAACTGCCGGATTTTCCCGCAGTGAAGCACGTCCAGCGCATGAAGAACGGCGAACATCTGCAGTTGGGGAATACGCAAGTGACGGCTTACTCAACGCCGGGACATACAGCCGGAAGTATGAGCTGGGGGTGGACAGCGTGCGCAGGTGGTGTCTGCTATCCCGTCGTATTCGCAGCCAGTCTTAGCCCAATCTCCGTGGAAGGATACCGGTTTGCTGATCCCGCCCATCACGCCGTGCTGGAGCAGTTCAGGCGATCTTACGAGCAACTGCGCAAGATGCCATGCGAAATCCTGTTAGCTGGTCATCCTGTATTTATCGATGGTGCCGCAAAACTCAAGCGTCTTAAAGCTGATCCAGCCTCCAACGCCTTCAGAGAAGCAAATGCCTGCCATATTTATGCCGATGCGCAGGAGAAACGCCTTGAGACTCGACTGAAAAGTGAGGCCGCCACAAAGTCCAAGTAGAACGCAGGACACTCAGGTGTTTTGATGCCAAATCGCTGAATCACTCATCTACGCTAGATTGGTATTGGAAAGTCGCCATGGCGACTGAGATGCTGGACTCGATTCACGGTTGAAGTCTCCCGTTGCAATCGGCGTTTCTCGCTCCTGATCTTCAATCTGGCATGTAAACTACGCTGGATGAGCGCATTGATCTGAACGCATCAAGCTAAATTTCCGTCTTCTCGGCCAGACAATGCGAGCTGGCTTACCGGCACCAACACTACTGCAGATTTTTTAGCAGCGATTTCTCGATCTTGAGTGCGATGCCGGAGTTGCGGTCGGCGACTTCGGTCACACGGTACTGTGCAGCCACGCCGAGGAACTGCCCAACTTCGCTGGGTGTCAGTTTGTAATCCTCTATCAGCCAGTTGGCCATGTTGCTGGTGGCATCTTTGAAGGCGTCATCGAGGGAACCGGAATACCCAAGGGCGATGATCTGGGTTGCGGTCTCGACACGGGGGAAACCGAGGTGTTTGCCCTGGAGCAAATCCACGGTGAGGGTAACGTCCATCGAGGTTTCAAGAGCGTTTCCATTCAGCTCACCGTCCCCCTGCAACGCGTGTCCGTCGCCAAAGTAGAGCAGAGCTCCTGGGTTCATGACGGGTAGATAGACAGTGGCCCCCTCGGTGATCTCGTTGAAGTCAAGATTGCCGCCGAAACTTCCGGAGTCTCCTGTGACCGGCGGTGAGCCTGCCGGGCTAGTGGCAGTGGCGATACAGCCGAGCATGGGATGAAGCGGGACATTCAGGTTTTTCAGATGATCGCCGCTTGGCTCGGGCGTAGCAGTCATGTGTTCGAGATCCAGATGCCAGGTGATGCCTTTGTTGTTGTCGCGTGTTTTGATGGCAAGCCCGGGAGAGAGAGCAGACTGCACCAACTGATCATCGGAGCCCGCAGTCTTGCGGTTCAGTGTTAGCTTGCGGATATGAACAACAAGGATGTCGCCGGGTTGCGCTCCCTGGATATAGAAGGGACCGGTCTGTGGATTGCCGCCCGCGATGCGCTTGATGTCCTGTGCATCTGAGCCGCCGGCGTCGACCGTGGTGGTGTGGATGGTGTCGCCGGGG
>WSSedL1CaDRAFT_10001944_pt1 | contig 11204 bp, 11 predicted proteins | sample WetSurSL1Cattail_FD_9464 | JGI IMG/M metagenome (IMG submission 9464)
TTTGATAGACTACTCGCTCTTACCACTTCTTACAAATCAAATTTTAAGCATATAACATATAGAAAATTGAAAACTCAAAACTGTATACTTTGCGGATAATCATTTTAAATAATATAATGCGCTTAGAATAAATTTGCTATCAAAGCCACCGACTTATTGAATTTAATTTCAATATACGAAAACGTTTTTTTCTTTATATTATTGTAATGATTATAAATTTTGATAGACTGTTTTCGATTTAATTTGGAATCTATTGCAGGAAAAAAGAGTTTTTTATCAATTGGGAGCCCAAATATGTTTTTTATCACTGATCGTATTTTTGGTTGATTAACTGTTTTCAGATGTTTTCCGAACAAATCGGTTTCTTTGTTAAAGGCTTATTGTCCTAAGATTTTTTTTGTTGTATCGACTTCGATGTCGATCGAGGCAAGCTTTTTTTCAATGTTTTTTCTGAAAGTACTAATCTCATTGTTTAGTTTTGGGTCTTTACTTTTAATCTTAGACACAATCGCTAAGGCTTCCACCGTTTTTTTGCGCGATGCATTTAATACCTCGAGAAATTTTGGTGCTGTAGCAGTTGTAATTCCTTTGCCTTTCTGAAGAGTTGAAACATATTTGTTGTAAATCAATATGCCTTCGTTGAACAGACTTACTGCCTGATTGAAGTTTGCCGTTTGAGTTCCTGCTTCTTCGCTGGCAATATGGTCTGACAGATTAGTGAGCCTTTCGTTGACAAGTCTATTGGCGGTACCTCCGCGAATAATTCGAAGCTTTTCTCGCTTCAGTTTTTCTTTGGTATTTAGTGTTGGAAGCTGATTTATGGAGTCGGAAAAATTGAAACGACCAATTTTAGAAGCCTTTTCAAAATTATTGTTGTCAAAGTCTTTGAATGAAACGGGATTGGATAGAAATTGCCAGATAGGGTCGAAGGGCATATGGGTTTTAATAAATTCATCAGGCAAAATCATAAACTGCATATCGCGAAAATGCCGGGTGAATTTATTGTTTTCAACAAAGCCGGCAGCAAAGGTGGCATCGACATTATAAAAGTGGTTTTCAATTTTTACAGCATTCCAGGCGTGGCCTATCGGGAGTACTTTGCCGTTTTGGCGGGTGTATCCTTCAATGACGTACGACTGCAAACCAACCGATTGGCAACAGGCATGAAACAAAGCGGCATAATTAGCGCATACTCCTTTTCGTTTTTGGAGCGCTTCATCTACCAGTTCCTGCGGATCGGAGTAGCTGTAGTTTGTGCTCAGTTTGCTGACATCATAATTGATATTGTGAGTAATCCAAAAGTATATAGCACGGGCTTTTTCAGTTGGCATGGTGAGATTACGGGTAAGATACCGGGCTATGTCCTTTGCCGTTTTCATATTGACGGGAACGGTTTCCGATTGTTTGTCAATCCGGCTATAGTCGGTGCCAAGAGCCAAACCGATATTTACAGAAAGAAGAATAAATATGATAAATCGTTTCATTGTTTAGGGTATTATTTTTTTATGTAAGAACGATGAAAATAGAAAAATAGCGTATCCCGTCCTGAATTATGGGCGGAAATACGCTATTTAAATTATTCGGAAGCCACGGTCTAATCCGGAAATTCCATCAGAAATGCTTTGATAAAAGCATCGATGTCACCATCCATCACGGCATTTACGTTCGAAGTCTGGTAATTGGTACGGTGATCTTTCACGCGGCGGTCGTCAAAGACGTAGCTGCGGATTTGCGATCCCCACTCAATTTTCTTTTTACCGGCTTCCACCACGGCTGTTGCGGCCCGGCGTTTTTCCAGTTCCAGTTCGTAAAGTTGCGATTTCAGCAAGCGGATGGCATTGTCTTTATTGCCAAACTGCGAGCGGCTCTCGGTATTTTCAATCACAATTTCGTCGGGCTGATTTGTTACTGGATTAACGAACTTGTAATGAAGACGTACACCGGTTTCCACCTTGTTTACGTTCTGCCCACCTGCTCCCGAAGACCGGAAAGTATCCCAGGTCAACATACCCGGATTGACTTCAATCTCGATGGTATCGTCGACCAACGGAACTACGTATACCGAAGTAAAGGATGTCATGCGTTTACCCTGAGCATTAAACGGTGATACACGCACAAGGCGGTGCACTCCATTTTCGCTTTTCAGATAACCGTAGGCCATTTCACCTTCAATCTGCATAGTCACGGTTTTGATACCTGCTTCTTCGCCGTCCTGTAGGTTGGTGATTTCGCACTTGTAGCCCTGACGTTCGCACCAGCGCTGATACATTCGGAAAAGCATCGATGCCCAATCCTGCGCTTCGGTACCACCGGCTCCGGCCACAATTTTAATGACAGCACCAAACTGGTCTTCTTCGTGCGAGAGCATGTTTTTCATTTCGATGGTTTCAATAATCTCCACCGCATGACGGTATGCTTCGTCCACTTCTTCTTCGCTCACAGCTTCTTCTTTATAAAAATCGAAAGCCAACTGAAGTTCGTCGGCAGCCGTTTTTACATCGTTGTAGCCGGTCACCCAGTTTTTCAGTTCTTTTACTTTGCGCATCTGAGCTTCGGCAGCTTTGGCATCGTCCCAAAAACCGGGAACCTGCGTGCGCAATTCTTCTTCTTCTATTTGGATCAATTTCGTATCGACGTCAAAGATACCTCCTCAACGCGGACTCGCGTTCCAACACATCTTTCAGTTGGTCTATCGTTATCATTCTTTTTTAGTTTATAGGGTGAGTTTGTTTAATTTGCTTGTATTAATCAGAAAAACAGACAGGGCGTAAATACGGTAATAAAACCGACTACGAAACCTGCAAGTACTTGTCCGGGTGTGTGGGCCTTAAGTTCCATGCGCGAGAGAGCTACCAGAGCCGAGATAGCAAGCACAAGGCTAAACAGCCATACCGGATTAATGGCCATGCGTAAACAGGTACCGAAGATGGCTCCTGTAAGTCCGCCCATGCCCGAAGTGTGTGCACTGATTTTCCATTTCAGGTTGATGAGCACAATGATAAAGATGGAAACTGCTGAGCCCATGCCCATGGCTACTATGAAAATAGGAAACTGAAGCGTGCGCCACATAAATAAAGCCCAGAAAAAATAGGCCAGAAAAGAGAAAAGATACGGCATGGTGCGTTCTTCTTTTTTCGAAATAAACAGGTCGTGCACTTCGCCTCTTTTCATCATTAACCAGATAGGAAGTGCCGGAAGTACCCCCGTGAATATAAATGTTCCGATGATGGCCACTACACGCCAGATGGTGGGTAGTGCAATAAAAACATCCATATTCATCAGCAGCAACATACCGTAAGTGGGTATAAGCAGTGGTTGAAAAATGATGGAAATTATGTTGTGAAAAGTCTTCATTTGTTCAGTATTTTTCTAATGACAGTTCGGTTTCCTTCTATTTGAACTGTTGCATTTTTTGCAACAGTTGCATCTGTATCCAACTCCCCTTCGTTGAAAATATTCTTTATATGTCTTGATATTACTGATTTGTCTTTTTCAAAGAGTTGACTAATTTGATTAAGATTAAGCCAAAGAGTGCCATTTTCATAATCAACTTCAACCTGAATTTGATTTATGGAATTAGTATATATAATAATTTCACTCATACTTACTTTATCTGAATCTGAGACTACTTATGCCTAAAAACCTATATAGAAATACTCTCGTGCCGTTTTTTATATTTCTTTCCGCATACGTGCCACCGGAATATTCAGCTGTTCGCGGTATTTGGCCACGGTGCGTCGGGCAATGATGTAGCCTTTTGTTTTCAGCACTTCGGCCAGTGCGTCGTCATTCCACGGTTTGCGTTTATCTTCACTTTCGATGCATTCGAGCAAAATCTGTTTGATTTCGCGGGTCGACACCTCTTCGCCTGAGTCGTTGGTCATGGATTCAGAGAAAAAGTATTTCACCGGAAAAATGCCGAACTCGGTTTGAATATATTTACTGTTGCTCACGCGCGAAATAGTCGAAATGTCGTAGCCTGTGCGGTCGGCAATGTCTTTCAGAATCATCGGACGCAGATAAGTATCGTCGCCTTCGATAAAGAATTCGCGTTGAAAGTCCACAATCGCCATCATGGTGGTAAGCAGGGTTTGCTGACGCTGTTTGATGGCGTCGATAAACCAACGCGCAGAGTCGATCTTTTGTTTGACAAACATCACGGCATCTTTCATTTCGCGACTCTGGTTTTGCTTGTTTCCGGCAAAATCCTGAAACATCTCGTTGTAGGTACTGTTTACCCGCAACTCAGGGATGTTGCTGTTGTTGAGCGAAACGGTGAGTTGACCTTCGTCATTTTCCAGATTAAAATCGGGGACAATGGTCGACATTGATTTTTCCAGAATGTTGCCCCCCCAGGCATTACCGGGTTTCGGGTTGAGGTGAATAATTTCGGTCATCACCTTTTTCAGCATGGCATCGTCCATGTCCAGTCCGCGCTGTATTTTATCGTAATGTTTCTTCGAAAACTCTTCGAAATATTCTTTTATCAGTTTAATGGCCAACAGAACCGAAGGCGACTGTTCTTTCCGTTCGAGCTGTAGGAGCAGGCATTCCTGCAGATTGGTGGCCCCTACGCCTGCCGGGTCGAGTTGCCGCACCAGCTGAATGACCTGTTTTATTTCTTCGTCGTTGGTCTGTACGCCGGCCTGAAACACAATGTCGTCTACCATGGCTTCGGCTGCACGTCGCAGGTAACCCTCGTCGTCAATATTGCCAATGACGTATTCGGTCAGCATACGGTCTTTTTCCGACAAACTCATCAGACCGATCTGATCTATCAGAAATTCGTGGAAGGTCATACCCGCCGAAAAGGGGATATCTTCGTGTTTATCGTCTTTCGACGTGTTGTTCGTCTTCAGTTTATAGTCCGGGATGTCATCGTCGGCCATGTATTCTTCCAACTCAAAATCATCGTTGTTGCCACCATCTTCGGAGTTGAAGTCATCGTCGTTTTCGGCCTCTTTATCCGTTTCCGCACCTTCTTCCAACGCCGGGTTCTCTTCCAATTCCTGACGTATACGCTCTTCAAGCTCCAAAGTCGGTACTTCGAGCATTTTGATAACCTGAATTTGCGCAGGCGATAGTTTTTGTTGTAGTTTTTGTTGTAATTGCTGCTTTAACATAAGTAAAGTCTGTTATGGGTCGGCTTGCCAACCAACAATAGACCGCAAAGATACATTTTTTTTAGAAGAAAATAAAGGAAAACGATCGATGTTAGAATTTAAGCACAAAGGAAATAGGGTAGGAGCACTGGCTAAAGAGGGCTTCAGCAGGCAAAATGGTGTTGTTGCGTTTGCTGAGGCCCTCTGAGGTGTTTTTGCTCACCCGATGATGTTGGGTGGGTTTCCGGGTTGTGTCGGCAGATAAATTTATCGGAAGCTAATGCCAAGTCCGGCCGAGGCGGTTGCATATTTTTGTGCAACATACTGAGCGTTGAATGAAACAAGGCCGAATTTTAGGCGAAAACCCAGTGTGGCATTTGCCATAGTTTCGGCCCCGGTTACTTTAATCGGGTCGGACACGTTTTTAATCTGCATTTTATACGTGCCACCACTCAGTACGGGGTCGCCCAGTGTTGGATAATTACCCACCAGGTCCAGATCAAAGTTGGTCTTAACCAGACCTACACCGATATAAGGGGTGAAGAACAATAATTTTTTAGAAATAACCAGCCCGGCGGTAAAAGCTTTGGCGGTCATCTCCATGCCCTGCGTGCTGTAATCGTTCAGATTCGGATCGTCAATATAACCCAGACCTTCGCTTACTAGCTTGTCGGGGGTAATCTGAGACGAGGTGGAAAATGCGTATTTTACATTCATGTGGGTATATCCCACCAATACCGAAGCGTCGAATGGGAGAAGTTTTACACCCGGAATCCATTGTTTGATATTATGTTTTATGCCCACTCCCCACAATGATATTTTAGCGTCGGATATTGTTGTAGTTGGTGCCCAGCGGATACTCAAGTCGTTGATAATAGGCAAACCTATAGTAAACTGTATATTCGGAACCGGCACATATTTGGAAACACCTTTTGGAGTGGTAAACGATACAATTTTTCCCGTTCCGTTGTTCCACAGTGGGTTTACGGTTGTTCCGTCGCTGAGGTAGTGAGGTTGCATCAGGTTGAGCTCCACTCCGCTGCCGCTTCCCGAAAAAGTTGGGGCCGTGGTGGTTCCGGCTACGGTAGGTTTCAGGTTGGTGAGTCCGCTGATGTCAAATGTCCGCTCCGACCCGGGCGACATCACTGCACTGGCACCTACCGAGAGGTCAAACCCAAAGGTTTTGTGCACTTCTGCTGTGCTGTACCAGTTGGAGCCCAGTCCGGCCGCCCAACTGTTACCCGCAGGACGTAAATATCCGTTGGCCACGGTGTTCAGATCGGTTATTCCCGCTTTGAAAATATTGGAAATTTCGCTCTGAGCCCTCAGGGAAGTTGCCGAACAGCATACTGCGAATGCGATTGCTGCTAAGTAATTGATTTTTTTCATTGTTTTGAGTCGTTTTAATTGAAAATAATTTGTTAGTCCAGACAACTATCGATAAAGGGTGGCGTGCCCTTTCGGATAACAGGCTGTTTGGGATAATAGATTGTTTAAAAATAGGTCAAGCTTATTTAATGCTGCAAACATAACATATTTTTTTAAAATATTGTTCTTAGATGCAATTCTTTCTAACGTTGTTGACACTCTGACACTGCGAATTTTTTGTTCAGGATACGGTGTAGAATTGTTTGTTGATAACTTTTTTTATTAAAATGTATTGCGTATAAAAATAAATTATTATTTTGGCAACTAAAATGATGATACTAAGTGTGAGTCTACCAAAATGCAGGTTGAATAAGCCCCAAAATAAAGAGAAAATGCAAGAATTTGCTGTGAAAATGCGAGGGCAATAGGAGAAAACACCCGAGATGTGAGAGAAAATGCGATAGCGCTGGTTGAAAGTTGTCGGGAGTCAGGAGAAAATGGTAGGGATACACGTGAAAGTAGGAGAGGAGTAGGAGAAAATGCCGGAGCGCCAGGAGAAAATGGCAGGGAAGCGGCTTCCATTGGATTTCTACATATATAAAAGCGTATTTTAAGTAATCACTATTATATTCACATCTAATTCAAACTTTTTATCTTATGAATGCTACAGAAAATTCAACAAATGAAGCACCAAAAACTTCAAAAAGACATTTCGACACCATGGACGAATCAATTGCTAAGATGAAACTGGCATTTGGTAATGCCTCTCTGCCACAAATTTTCGTTGTAATGGTAACAGTGGGTTACACTGCCGAAAAAATTGCAGCGTTAAATGCAGAACTCGCACAATTGGAAACATTGTATCAGGCACAAATCAAAGAGTATGGCGAGGAAGGTGAAGAACAGCAACTGTTCTCGGACAAGCGGATCGGAATAACCAAAGTATTTAATCAAAACCGGGCTTTGTTGCGTATCCTTTTCAAAGGTAATGTAAAAGCATGGGTGACCCTTCAGCTCGATGTAGAAACTCCCAAAGCTCTTCCAATATGGACTCCATTGGTTAAAAACTTTTACGACCAGTTAATCGATTCGCCCGATCTACTCAGCGCTGCTGAAACTGTTGGTGTCACCAAAGCTGTCATTACTAATCAGAAGCAAGCACTTGATGAGCTTGAGACTCTCAAGAAAAGTTTACGCAAAGAAACCGGTGAAGCGCAGGCAGCAACCAATGTCCGCGATACTGCTTTTGACACACTCTATCCAAAATACACCGAATATATCAAATATGCCAAAATCCTTTTGCCCGACAATCAATTGCTCGAAGCACTTGGCATTACAGTGAAGTAAGAAGCTGACTAAAAGATTTTCCCCCGCCATGTTGAATGGTGGGGGATTTTTTTTCTTCGGGCTGAAAGCCCAACACAGATTAGCCCAAGGTAGCGTCCTGAAAGGACAACGCCTTGGGGTTGGAAATAACGAAAGTAGCCCCACGCCCTGCAAGGGCAGCACATAATAAATCAAACCTATGCTGCCCTTTCAGGGCGCTGATTTTTTTATTCTATTTCTCCCAAAACATCACCATTTTTCCCAAGGCGTCGCCATTACATGGCTTTGTCGTTGGGCTAATCTGTGTTGGGCTTTCAGCCCGAATGAATATATGCTACAAATCTTCGGCTGGATTTTCCTATAGAAAATTCAGCCGTTTTTTAATCCACCCCCTAATCGTTTTGTTGAATAAAATCCGTAGTTTTGTATTCCAATTTTGGTAGAGACAAGGCATGCCTTGTCTCTACCGAAAAATACGATACCACAACAAAATGATTGATCAACCCACCATAGACCGCATAACCGAAGCCGCCCAGATACAAGACGTGGTCGGCGACTTTGTTACCCTGAAGAAACGCGGGGTCAACTTACTCGGGCTTTGTCCGTTTCATGGCGAGAAAACACCGTCGTTTATCGTGTCGCCGGCCAAAGGCATTTTCAAGTGTTTCGGCTGCGGCAAAGGCGGTAACTCGGTGCACTTTATCATGGAGCACGAGCAGATCTCGTACTACGAAGCCCTGAAATATCTGGCCCGCAAGTACCACATCGAAGTGCAGGAACGCGAGCTCAGCCCCGAAGAACAAGCTGTGCGCAACGACCGTGAATCCATGTTTCTGGTCAACGAATTTGCACAAAAACATTTTACGCACACGCTGCATAATAATCTCGACGGAAAAGCTATTGGGCTCAGCTATTTTCGCGAACGTGGTTTCCGCGACGACATTATCCAAAAGTTCCAACTCGGATACAGTCTGGAACAACGCGATGCATTTACCCAAGCCGCCATCCGGGCCGGATACAACAAAGAATACCTGGTAAAAACCGGCCTTACGCTCGAAGGCGACAATAACTATCTGGCCGACCGCTTCCGTGGTCGTGTTATGTTTCCCGTACATTCGTTATCCGGCAAAGTGGTGGCTTTCGGGGGACGTATCCTCAAGAAGGACGACAAGATGGCGAAGTATGTCAACTCGCCCGAATCGGAAATTTACCACAAGAGCAACGAACTTTACGGTATCTACTTTGCCAAACAATCCATCGTCAAACAAGATCGCTGCTTTTTGGTGGAAGGTTACACCGACGTTATCTCCATGCACCAAAGTGGCATCGAAAACGTGGTGGCCTCGTCGGGAACGTCGCTTACCCCCGGGCAAATCCGTCTTATCCACCGTTTCACCGAAAACGTAACGGTGATTTACGACGGCGATGCGGCGGGTATCAAAGCCTCTATCCGGGGTATCGATTTACTTTTGGAAGAAGGATTGAATATCAAAGTCCTGCTTCTACCCGACGGCGATGACCCCGACTCGTTTGCCCGTAAAACCAATGCGTCCGACTTTATCGAATATGTAGAACGTAATGCGTCCGACTTTATCCGTTTCAAAACCAACCTGCTGTTGACCGATGCGGGTAATGACCCTGTAAAGCGTGCCGGACTGGTGCTGGACATTGTACGAAGCATTGCTATTATTCCCAACACAGCCATTCGCGGCGAATATGTGAAGGAATGCAGTACACTGCTGAACGTAGAAGAGCAAATGCTCTACTACGAAATAAACAAACTCAAAACCAACGAGCAAGAGAGAAATGCTACCCGACGGTCGAACACCGCACCGGATATGCCTTCGCCCGACGAATTTTTTGCTCACGAATCGGGCGTTGCAACTTCGAAGTTCGAAGAACAGGAACGAAATATTCTGCAAGTGCTTATTAAGCATGGTGAAGTAGTATTCTTTTACGCCGACGAAGCCAAAGAGCAACCCGTCACGGTGGGCGACTATATACTCGAAGAACTGGAACGTGACCAGTTGCATTTCGATAATCCTGTTCATGCCCTGATGCTCGAAGAATACAAGATACACTGTAAGCAGGAAAACTTTGCTGCCGGACATTTCTTCCTGTACCATCAAAACGGACAAATAAGTATGCTTACCGCCGACCTTATTTCCGAAAAATATACCCTGAGTCGCATCCATTCCAAAATAAAAAAGGTGGAAGCCGATGCCGATAGGTTGCTGGAGTTAATTCCGCGTGTAGTATTCGAATTCAAAAACATGCTGATTCTCGACCTGATAAAACAAAAGCTGGTGCAAATGAAAGCTGCCAATGACGCAAAGAACGATGCGATGGTAGATGAAATTATGCAGGAAATGAGCCAGCTGGAAGTGGTGAAAAAACAACTATCGAAGACGCTCGGGGAGAGGATAATAATTAAATTATAGATAGCTTTTCAAGCTAACAACTTTTCCAAAGTTCTAAACTTTGGAAAAGTTTAAATAAAAAATAAGATGCTTCTTTTCGATCAAATAATTTTCGGACCTATCCACAGTCGTCGGCTGGGACTTTCATTGGGTGTAAACCTGCTGCCGATTGATGCTAAAATCTGTTCGTTCAACTGTGTTTACTGCGAATGTGGCTTCAACACCACCATGCACGATTCACCCATTCCAACCCGCGATCAGGTGCGCGAAACACTCGATGCCAAGTTGCACGAAATGGTTGCCGAAGGGCAAATCCCAGATGTAATCACCTTTGCCGGAAATGGCGAACCTACGCTGCATGCCGAATTTGAAGGAATTATAGATGACACCATTGCTTTGCGGGATAAATATTGCCCCACAGCCAAAGTCAGCGTACTGTCCAACTCCACCCGCATACACAAACCACATATTTTCGCTGCCCTGAACAAAGTGGACAATAGCATCCTGAAGTTCGATTCGGCCATCGACCGAACCATGAAACTGATGGACCAACCCGTGGGGAAACACATCAACGTTGCCTGGTTTCTCGAACATCTGAAGAAATTTGAAGGACGACTGATTATCCAAACCATGTTCCTACGCGGAGATGTACAGGGCGAAAAACTTGATAACACCACCGACGAAGAAGTGGAAGCCTGGATTCATGCGTTGGAACAAATCCGTCCGCAACAGGTAATGATATACAGCCTCGACCGCGAAGCACCCACAAAAAATCTTCAAAAAGTAAACGTAGACGAACTAAACATCATTGCCGAAAAAGTGAGAGCAAGAGGGTTTGATGTTGCGGTAGCAGGATAATATGATGTGATGATTCGATGATGTGGTGATGTGATGATATATTAATATATTAATATGATAATGTGTTGATGTGGTAATTACTGGAAATGATTAGTCTCTACGGCATATTCTTATCATCACATTATCACAT
>WSSedL1CaDRAFT_10001945_pt1 | contig 11198 bp, 10 predicted proteins | sample WetSurSL1Cattail_FD_9464 | JGI IMG/M metagenome (IMG submission 9464)
CGGCCTGGCCCCGCTGGCACAGCGCTGGCTGGGTGACGTGGCAGACGGTTACGGCGAGGTGCGTTTTGGCACGGTGCCCGCCACCCCGCAGCGGGCGCTGGTTTTGCGGGAAACCGTGCAGGGGGTGTGTGACATCGTCACCGGTGCGGCACCCGAGCTGGCCAGATAATTTACATAAAATTGGCCTCTAGCCCTTTTGATACAAGGGCAGAGTGCTATAAAAGTTAATCATTTGTGAGGGCTATCATCGGCCCGTGCCTGATGCACCCGACCCCGGCGCAGATCGGTCGGGTTTGCCCCGGCGCCAGAACAGGCCCATCAGCGGTTTGACACTGATGCCGTGCACCAGGATCGACATCGTCACCACAATCAGTGTGAGCTGGATCATTTGCAGGGCCAACTCTTCGGGCAAACCCTGCTGGATGGCGTACATCAGGTAATAAAGCGAACCTACACCCCGCACCCCAAACCAGGCCGCCAGACCCTGAATGCGCCACGGTGTGCCGCTGCCTGCCAGGCCAACGAAGACACTGAGCGGGCGCGCCACCAGAAACAAAAACAGCGACAGGCCAACCGCCGCCCAGGTCCAGGAGTTGAGGTACAGCGTGCCCCCTACCAAGATCACCAGCAGCATTTCGGACAGGCGCTCCAGATGTTCCTTGAACACCAGCGAACCTTCACTCACCATGGGCAGTGGCGCGACGTTGTGGGCGGCGGATGTCGCATTGGCCAGTTTTTGCTCGGTCTGGCGCAACGCCAGGGCGGCAAAAAACACCGCCAGAAAGCCCCAGGCATCGACCATCACACACAGGCCGTAGACCACCCCAATCAGCCCGAGCCCGAGAAAATCGTCCATCAGCTGGTGTTTGTGCGGCGCCCGGCGTAATGTCCAACCGAGTCGGGCTAACGCCACACCGGCGGCCACACCAATCACCACAGCGCTTAGCGTGGCCCACACCACCTCGACCAGCCACCAGCGGGCGCCGCTGTCACCCAGATCATGCAGCCCCAGCAGCCCTAGACCCAGCATGACAAACGGGAACGCGCTGCCGTCGTTCATGCCCGCCTCGCTGGTCAGGGTAAAACGTAGCAGGTCGCGGTCACCCGGGTGGCGCACCTGCACGTCGGTGGCCAGCACCGGGTCGGTCGGCGCCAGGATGGCGCCCAGCAACACACCGGCGCCCAGCGGCAGATCCAACAGAAAGTAAGCAAATGCGGCCACCAGCCCCACGGTGATACCCATCGACAAGGTGGCCAGCAGAATGGGCGCGCGCCAGCGTGGCAGGGTGAATGGCACCGGCATCTTGACACCGGCAGAGAACAGCGAGATCAGCACCGCGACCTCGGTCAAGGTCTCGAGCAGGGCCGATTCCTGCAAGGGATTGAAGTGGAACAGGTGAAGCGCGCTGGGCCCCACCAGCAAACCAAATACCAGATACAGAATGGACGAGGTCACCGGTGAACGCTGTAGCAGCGTGGCGGTTAAACCCCGTACCAGAAGCAAGGCCCCAATCAGCAAAAACCAGTGCTGACTAGCCATCAAAACAGCCCGAGTACATGGGCATCAGTGTAATCACCACGCCGGCCTGATCTGCCTTGGTGGTGCATGAAATTGGCTTATTTGACTTCGCTGACAAACTGATCACGTGGGCGGCGCACCTTTTTCAGGTTCACCAGCCAGTCCTGGTCGGCTTCGCGGTAACCCAGCGGCACGATCGCCACACTGCGCAGGCCGCGTGCCCGCAAATCCAGAATTGTGTCCAGCGCAGCCGGGTCGAAGCCTTCCATCGGGGTCGCGTCCACTTCTTCAAACGCGGCGGCAATCAGGGCCGCACCCAGCGCAATGTAGGCCTGACGTGCGGCGTGTTCAAAGTTGACCTGTGGGTCGCGTGGCGGGTAGCCAGCCAGCAGTTTTTGGCGGTAGGCTTCCCAGCCTTCGTTGGTGCCACCGCGCTGGGCATTGGTCAGGTCAAACATGGCGTTGATGCGCTCAGCGGTGTAGTTGTCCCAGGCGGCAAACACCAGCAGGTGGGAGCAGTCGGTGATCTGGCCCTGGTTCCAGGCGATCGGTTTGATCTGTTCGCGCACCGCTTTGTTGGTGACCACAAAAACCTCAAACGGCTGCAAACCGCTGGAGGTGGGTGCCAGGCGGGCGGCTTCCACAATGCGATCGACCTTGTCTTGCGGTACGGCTTTGGCCGGGTTCATTTTTTTGGTGGCGTAGCGCCATTCGAGTTTCTCAAGCAATGGGGACATGGTGGGCTTTCTTTGAGGTCAAAAAAAAACAATGCCGCTCACAGCGGCATTGTTTTTATCTTGGGGTGCCTTGCTGTTTCGCAAGGGCGGTGGGCGGCTTTTTCAGTGGGTGACAAAGGCGTAAGTCACCTCTTCACTTTCCACCATGTCGAGGATGTCGTTGAGCACGTCTTCGTCCTCGCTGCTGGTCCAGGTTTCTTCGGGGTCATTGGCAAACAAGGGTTCGATGGCCAGGTCCAGAAACTGGCTGTTGGGCAGTTGGATCACTTGGCCACCGTCCGAGGTTTCAACCAGTTCCCAGTCGTCGGGTACCGACATCTCCAACTGGATGGTGACGTTGAGTTTTTTCATGGTGGCCTTTTTGGTGATAAGACAGCGAGCTTAGCCGAGTTGTGGTCTAGGCCAAACAGTTCAGCCTGGCACACGTTGCCACACCAGCAGCAGGTTGTTGGCGGGCATGGTGTGGCGCTGCTGCAGTTGCAGGCCAGCCTGGGCTGCCTCCTGCGCCACGGCTTCACGCCAGCGCACGCCCCAGACCGGGTCACGCTGGCGCAGGCTGGCATCAAAGTCCAGGTTGCTCTGGGTGGTGGGCACCTCTTTTTCAAAATACGGGCCGTAGGTGATCAACTGGCCCTGCGGTGCCAGATGCCGAGCAGCCCCCCGCATCAAACCCCCACAGGCGGCCCACGGCGCGATGTGCAACATGTTGGCGCAAAAAATCAGGTTGAAACGGGTCACTTCGTTGGTAGCCGGATCGTTTGGCAACCAGGTCTCGGCGCACACGTCCAGCTGCAGCGGCGTCAGCACATGGGACACACCCGCTTGCTCGGCATGGATGTCAATGCTGTGAAACCCATTGGTGTGTTGATCGGTTGGCTGCCAGGTCCAGCCCGGCAGGTGCTGGGCAAACCAGGCCACGTGCTGGCCGGTGCCCGAGGCAATCTCCAGCGCCGTCCCCTGTGCTGGCAGCAAGGCCAGCAGCTTGTCCAGAATCGGCTGTTTGTTTTGTTCGGCAGACGGGCTGAAGTCGGGTACTGGCATGGTATTGGTCAAAGTGGAAATTGCGAATGATATAGGCCTCTAGCCCTTTACCCATCAGGGCTGACAGCTATAAAAATGGATAACTTGGCTCACTTCTTGGCCAGTGTGATGCGCTTTTGGCGCACGTATTCGTTGAACTGGGTCAGTGGTATCGCTGTCAGGCCCACGGCGCCGTTGTCGGCGGTCCAGCTCAGGGTGGCGCCGTTGTCGGCGGTCCAGCTCAGGGTGGCGCTGTTGGCGGCGGACAGGTCGACCTCGACCGAGCCGAGCGGGATTACCAGCGGCACCCCGTCACCGGGGGTATAGGTGACATGGTCGTTGATGGTGGCGTGTTGGGTCATGGGATTTCCTCAAAAACGTGCATTACATGCCCGATGCCCGTGCGGGTCTGTTCGGCAACACACCCGCCAGATAATGGCGCTCTCTTTTTTTCAAGTCGCCCATGCTGGGCCCGCATCCATGCCTTCATCCCACTTTTATCCCATCGGTACCCCGGGCCAGCCCTGGGGCGCCTCAGAGCTTGCCCAGTGGCGCACGCGCCCGGTGCGCCAGCGCAGTTATGCCGATGATGTGTTGACCACCGTCGAGCACCTGCGTGAGAATTTTGACGTTTCGAGCTATGGGGAGGTGGTGTATGGGAGCGATCACTTTCCCCTGATGGCGGTGCATAGCCGCAACTGGCAGGCCGGTCTGCCTGGTGTGCTGGTAACCGGCGGTGTGCACGGCTACGAGACCAGCGGTGTACACGGTGCGCTGCGTGTTTTGCAGGAGCTGGCGCCCAGTTTCGCGGGTCGGGTCAACCTGCTGGTGGCGCCGTGTGTCAGCCCCTGGGGGTATGAGCGCTTCCAGCGCTGGAACTTTGACGCCATCGACCCAAACCGTTCGTTCCGCGCGGCCAGCCCGGCGCAGGAGTCGGCCGCGCTGATGGCCTTGGTGGCACCGCTGCGCGGGCAGTTTGTGGCCCACATCGACCTGCACGAAACCACCGACAGCGACGAGTCTGAATTCCACCCAGCCTTGGCCTCGCGTGATGGCAAAGTGTTCGAAGCCAGCACCATCCCCGACGGTTTTTACCTGGTGGACGACAGCGCCAACCCGCAACCGGCCTTTCAGCAGGCCATCATCGCGGCAGTGGAGAAAGTGACCCACATCGCCCCGGCGGACGCCAACGGCGGCATCATCGGCTCACCCTTGGTGGCGCACGGTGTGATTCATTACGCGATGAAAGAACTGGGCCTGTGCGCAGGCATCAGCGGTGCGCGTTACACCAGCACCACCGAGGTCTACCCCGACAGCCCGCGCGCCACCCCCGAGCAATGTATTGCCGCGCAGGTGGCAGCGGTGGGTGCTGTGTTGGCGTTTGTATGTCAAATCGAGCGCTAGCCCCGGTGTATCAACGGCTATGTGCTATTCATAACGCAGCATTCATGTTTGCTGTGATCCTGCCAACACAATAGACGGCCATGGTTGCCAATCCCCAAACCCATTTCAAACTGCCGAATGAATTTTTCTGAAGTTTTCCAGACTCTGAACCAGGCTTCGGCCTTTGACCTGTTTCGGCTGCGGGCAGCGATTGACCGTGCGCTGGACGAGCCACGTTGGTTGCAGGCTATTCAAACCCGCTTGAAGGTGGGGCAGGCNGTGCAATTCTTCGATCTGCGTGCCAACAAACTCAAACGCGGTCAGGTGCTGGAGATGCGCCGCAAAGAAGTTGTGGTGCTGGACCTGGAGGATGCTGTGCGCTGGGTGTTGTCTTATGCGGCGATCAACCTGGACGGTGCCGACGTGCAAATCCGCGAACAAAAAACCCAGGGCCTGGGCCGCAATGAAGTGGCCCTGGGTGATGTGGTGGGCTTTCTCGACCGCGACCAGCAGCAACGCACCGGCCAAATCATCCGCCTGAACGACAAGACCGTGACCCTGCAATGCGGCCCCGGCCAGTGGCGCGTGGCTTACAGCTATTTGCACAGGGTGGTCGATGTGGACAGCGCGGTGCACGAGGTGGCGGAACTGGGCGCGATGCGCAAACCAGGGATTCAGGGGTGAGAACCTGGTTCGGCCCAGGTACTGCCAACGGCGTGCAAAGCGCAGTGGTTTGTCGGAAGTTTCAAAACCGCCAAGGGTGCCTGTTCTAACTTGAATCTGCCATTTGTGGGTTGTCATCACGCCGCCATTGGTGGCTTGTTAGGAGCGCATGCGCGACGCTGATAAAGTCCTGAGTCAGAATGAAATAAGCGCATCAGGCCGATTTAAGGAGGCACTAAATGGAACCTTTCACCATTTCGCTCGACGACACTCTGGCCCAGCATTTTGACGAGTTGATTGCCCAGCGGGGTTACGGTAGTCGCTCAGAGGCCGTGCTTGATCTGATTCGTGGGGCCTTTGAGGGGGACCGCCAGCGCCAGCCACCAGCAGGCAACTGCGTGGGCAGTTTGTCGTCGCAGGCACTGGAATTGACGCACGAACAACTCGCCCACCAGCGCACGCAAGAGGCCCTGCGCAACTCCGAAGCGCGCTGCCGTCTCCTGTTGAGTCGCAGCGCCCAGGCACAAGCAAGTGGCTCAACATTAGAGAAAAATCTGAGCACGCTGATTGACCACTTGCCGGCTGGACTGGCTGTGGTGGACAACACGACCCACCGCTTTATCTTCGTCAACCCCTGGTTTTGTCAGATGTTGGGCTACAGCCAGGAGGAACTGCTGACAATGGTGGCACCGGAAATCCATCGGCCTGAAGACCTGGTCGTCCTGCAAGCCAAATTTCCAAGTCTGACTGTCGACGGTAGAAAAGTTGGGCTGGAGTTGCCTCTCGTTCGCAAAAATGGCACGCAATTCATTTGCTACGTTGAGAGGATTGCGATCGAGTTTGAAGGACAGGTCAGCGCGATGTCGCTCTATACCGATGTGACCGAACGCATAGCCGCCAAGGCGACTTTGCAGGCCAGCGAGTCGCACCTGCGCACGCTGGTCAACACCATCCCGGATTTGATCTGGCTCAAGGATGTCAATGGTGTTTACCTGTCCTGTAACCCGGCCTTTGAGCGTTTGTATGGAGCGCCAGAGACCTTTATCGTGGGCAAGACCGATTACGATTTTGTGCCGCAGGAACTGGCTGATTTCTTTCGCGAGAAAGACCGCGCTGCCGTGAGCGCAGGCTGCCCAACGGTGAACGAAGAATGGCTCACTTTTGTTGACAACGGCCAGCGCACACTGATGGAAACCACCAAGGTACCGATGTACACCGCAGAGGGGCAGTTGCTCGGCACCTTGGGTATCAGCCACAACATCACCGAGCGCAGAGCCACAGAAGCTGCCCTGGAGGTCGAGCGAATGCGCCTGCAGAACGCCATTGAGGCAGCTCAAGCGGGTACCTGGGAGGTCAGCTTCACCGCTGGCCTGATTCAGTTCAACGAACGTACAGCCATCATGTTGGGGTATGAGCAGGACAGTGGGCGCGAAAGAATTTATGACGATTACATCGGATCCATCCACCCCGAAGACTGGCTGCGTGTGCAGCAGTTGGTCACCCAACACCTGTGCGGTGAGTCGCCACGTTTTGAAGCTGAACTGCGCCTGCCGCATCAGGACGGCCACTGGGTCTGGTGCCGCTGCCTGGGGCGTGTGACACGACGTGACACCACAGGCCAGCCTTTGCTGGTCGCGGGCATCATTATTGACATCAGTGAACACAAGGACCACAAGGCGCAGCTCAAATACCTCACCCAGCACGATGCCCTGACGGGCCTGCCCAACCGCAAGTTATTTGTCGAAACGCTGGCCCTGGCCATGGGCCGCTGCGCCGCACCGCAGGAACATTTAGGTGTGGCTTATCTGGATCTGGATGGTTTTGCCGCTATCAACGAAGTCCATGGCCAGGAGCTGGGCAACCAGTTGATTGTCGAAATTGGCCGCAGATTGGTGGGCAACCTGCTTGAGCACCAGTATCTGGCCCACATTGGGGGTGATGAGTTTGCCGTGCTTCTGGGCGGGTTGGATCAGAAGGATGCCCACATCGTACAGGCCAGCCGCCTGCTCGCGGCGGTCGCCCAAACACTTGAACTCAACGGTGTGAGCCTCAGCGTCACCGCCAGCATTGGGGTTGCGATTTACCCGCAAAACGACAAGGTGGATGCCGAGCAATTGTTACGCCAGTCCGACCAGGCCATGTACCAGGCCAAACTGGCGGGGAAAAACTGCTTCAGAGTGTTTGACCCGGTCAAGGACGAGACCACGCGCGAGCAGTTTTTCCGCCTGGGTGAAATCCGCGAGGCGCTGGTGAACCAGGAGTTCGTGCTGTATTACCAGCCCAAGGTGCATCTCAAGAGCGGCGAGGTGATCGGTTTTGAGGCCCTGATCCGCTGGCAACACCCAGAGCGCGGGCTGGTGCCGCCGGGTTTGTTCATCCCCTTGCTGGAGCGCCATCCCTTGGCCATCAAGCTGGGTAACTGGGTGATAGAAACCGCATTGGCCCAACTTGCCCAGTGGCAGGCCCAGGGCATCCGGACGGTGGTCAGCGTCAACATTGATGGCATGCAGTTGCATGACCCTGATTTTGTCGAGCGGCTGCAAGGCCAGTTGCACCAACAACCCACCGTGTCACCGAGCCAGCTGGAGCTGGAGATTCTGGAAACCGGTGCGTTGGAAGACATGGTCCATGTGTCAGCTCTGATTGGCCGCCTGCAGGCGCTGGGTATTGAATGTGCACTGGACGACTTTGGCACCGGCTACTCGTCGTTGACCTTCTTGAAACACCTGGCGGCCCACACCATCAAGATCGATCAGAGTTTTGTGCGGGGCATGCAAGACGATGCGGAACATGCCTCCATCGTTTACAGCGTGCTGGGGCTGGCGCACAACTTTGACCGTCGCCCCCTGGCCGAAGGGGTAGAAACCGAAGCGCTTGGCCGGATGCTGATTGAATTTGGTTGTGAATATGGCCAGGGGTACGCCATTGCCCGCCCTATGCCGAGTGCCGAGGTGGCACATTGGCTGACGCACTGGCACGCGCCCGGCAGCTGGGCCCATAGCGAAGCTGTGAGCCCAGGGGATATGTCCACCCTGCTGGCGGAAGTGGAACACCAGGCCTGGCTCCACAAACTGCACGTTTTTGTCGCTGGAAAAACCACAGAGGAGCCTGCGACCAGTCAGAGCTGCCGTTTTTGCCAATGGCTGATCAAACCAGCGACACAACAGCGTTTTGCGCAGCATGCCGGTTTTGCCACGGTGACCATGGTGCATGCGCTGCTGCACCAGCATGCCGAGCACTTGTTGGATCACATCCGTGCCGGTGCGGCGAACGAACAGCTTGCTCAGCTGTTAGCTGACATGGATGCCTTAAACCAGCAAATGCATGACGCGATGCGCCTGATGCGCCAAGCCAGGCCAGACGTAGAAGAGCGGATTCCAGGTCTTTGCTTTCTTTAACACGGCAACACAGAATGCTATTCTATTTATAGCTTTTTGCGCTTATTGTGCCAGGGCTAGAGCCCGTTTATTTGCTAAATAGGGCTCTAGTCCTTATGCAATAAGGGCTTGTAGCTATCGAATCAGGTATTTGATTCAAACGACGGATTCAAACCTGAAGTTCAACGACTCCTTTTTTTGGGGGACGTTACGAGGCATAGTTGCCTGGTGTTTTACGTGATGCGCTGGCCACCATCCACATACAGGGTGGAAGCATTCATAAAGCCGTTGCTGATCACAGCCGAGATGGCCAGGGCTACGTCTTCCGGCCTTCCAATACGGCGGCTTGGTATTTTTGTGCACATCTCGGCAAACAACGCCTCGCGTTGCGAGAGGTCAGGGCGAATTTGGTCCCACAAAGGGGTGTCGATCCAACCTGGTGAAACGGTATTGACGCGGATAGGAGCAAGTTCGATTGCCAGGCCTCGCACCATGGCATTGAGGCCTGCATTGACGATGCCTGTCCACGCTCCGCCACGAATAGGGCGTTCGGCGGCAATGCCGGAGACGAAAGTGATGCTGCCGGTGGTTGGCAGCGTTTTTGCAAATGCCTGTGCGAGAAAAAATGGCGCGATCAACTTTGACTGTATGGCTTTGTCCACCATGGCTTCGGTGACATCGGCTACCGGTCCATAGACCAGGTCAGCTGCGGTGATCACAAGGTCTGTGACTCCGGCGCTGTGCGCAGAGATGGTTTCTCTACCAGTACTCGTCGTCATGTCAGCCTGCACGGGTATCACGGCTTGAGGAGATTGGAGCGTTGCTCGGGCTTGTTCAAGCCGCTGCGCACTGCGTCCTACGATGATCACTGCGGCGCCTTCTGCTTGCAGCAATTGCGCAGTGGCAAGCCCCATGCCAGAACTGCCCCCCACTACAACAACACGTCGATTTGCAAAATTCATAGTCCTAGTCCTTCAGTAGTTGCTGGTGTTTCCGAATTTTTTTCTCAATCGTCAGGATGGCGGCGGAGCGAGCTTGAATCTGTTGCTCAAGCTCGCGTAGATACGCTTGGTAAAACGCAATTCGCTTTCTGCGTGTGGAGTCGCCTTCGTTGGCCATCTGGATCAACTCGCGAATGCGGCTGATGGGCATGCCGGTTGCGCGCAGCACCTTCAGAATCTCAATCCATTCGAGATCTCTGGGACCGTATTGGCGCCGGCCTCCCGCATCCTTCGACACTGGCGCTAGCAAGTTGGCGCGCTCGTAGTAGCGCAACGTGTGGGGGCTGACGCCCGTCAGTTCGGCTACTTTCGCAATGCTCATGTTTTCATTCATTGGCAAAAGTGTAGAAGTTAGAGCGCGCTCTAAGTCAAGCGGCCGCAACAGGGGCTTGTTGGCAAACTGCAACGCTGCCATGTTGGGGGAGAGCAGGTTTTCTGTGGCATGGTCTTGCCAAGATCAGCGTGATGAAGTTCAGGCCATTACACGCGCCGTAACCGGCACAGGCCTCAATCAGGTCACCATCGGTGCTGCCGTTGATCAAGGGGGGTAAACGAAACTGCCGCGTCGCCCTTCACCGTGGCGCCGCTCAACACATTGGCGGCTCTGGTGGTGCCAGCAAACATGTCCGACCGTGTGTCTGACAGCCTGCAGAGCACCGGGGTGAAGCCGGTGCTGGCACAGTGACCCGGTTGTCTGGTGCTGGGGGTTGTGAGATAAATTGGCCTATAGCCCTCATGAAATAAGGGCTAGTAGCTATCAAATCAGGAATTTTGCAGTATCGCGTCACTTAAATTGACGCGCAAGCCGTATCGCGACAAATAAAGTGTCGCGATAGTGGTTTGCTCGACAAATAAACTGACGGGGGTGGTTTTGGCCCGGCTGAAGTGCCGAGCCTGTATGAGGGAAAATTGCCCTCTAGCCCTCTGGATACAAGGGCAGAGCGCTTTTAAAAGCGTAGCGATCGACAATATTTGGGTGCGAGATCGCTACGCTGAGACGAGGCCTGCGTTTACAGCGTCGGGTAGTCCGTATAACCCTTGGCACCTGGGGTGTAGAAGGTGGTGGCATCGGGCGCGTTGAGTGCGGCCTTGGTTTGGATGCGGGCTGGCAGGTCCGGGTTGGCCAGGAAGTCTTTGCCAAAGGCCACGGCATCAAGTTTGCCTGCGGTGATGGCTGCCTCGGCTTCGTCGGCGGTGTAGCCCATGTTGCCGATCAGCACACAGTGGTACTTGTCACGTGCCACGGTCAACACATCGGCCTTTTGTAAACCAAAGAAGTCGGCGCGCATCACATGCAGGTAGGCCAGTTTGAAGGCGTTGAGCTTCTCGCTCAGGTAGCCGATCAAAGCCAGCGGGTCGCTGTCCTTCATGCTGTTGAAGCTGTTCACTGGCGACAGGCGCAGGCCCACGCGGTCCGCGCCAATGGCGGCGGTCACGGCGGTCAACACTTCAAACAAAAAGCGTGCGCGGTTTTCCATGGAGCCGCCGTAGCCGTCGG
>WSSedL1CaDRAFT_10001946_pt1 | contig 11188 bp, 11 predicted proteins | sample WetSurSL1Cattail_FD_9464 | JGI IMG/M metagenome (IMG submission 9464)
ACCACCTCCCCTGCCATGACGGCTCGCCGTCGCCTGAACGCCGTGCATCCGATCGAAACGGTCGGTGGTCAGCTGCGCGAAATGATGCCGTGGATTCGCAAGAACAAGCTGGTTGACCAAAGCAAGAACTAAGAACTTGGTCGCCGGCTCGATGGGGAACGTCGTGCCGCGGGATGTGTCCTGCGGCTTTGCCTGACCCTGTCGCCGATCTGGGCGGTGTAGATATCTGCACCGCCCTTTCCTTTTGAGGATTATTGACATCGCAGGATGTATCCTTGAGCCCTCCTGCTGGAATTCAAAATCGCGATGACCGAACTCAAACCCCGCAAGACCCTGTTCAACCCGGAACTCAAACGGCGCGGCATTTACGTGTTGCCGAACCTGTTTACGACGGCGGCGCTGTTTGCCGGCTTTTTTGCCATCGTCATGGCGATGCAGGGCGATTTCGAGCGGGCCGCGATGGCCATCTTCATTGCCATGGTGCTCGATGGTCTGGACGGCCGTGTGGCGCGTCTGACCCATACCCAGTCGGCCTTCGGCGCCGAATACGATTCGCTGTCCGACATGGTCAGCTTCGGCGCTGCCCCGGCCTTGGTCATGTATGAATGGGCGCTGCACGACATGGGCCGTCTCGGCTGGATCGCCGCCTTCATCTACTGTGCCGGTGCCGCTCTGCGCCTGGCCCGTTTCAACACGACGCTGGAAGTCATGGACAAGCGTTTCTTTCAGGGCTTGCCGTCACCGGCGGCTGCCGCGCTGGTTGCCGGCCTGGTCTGGGTAATGATCGTTTCCGGCGTGTCTGGGGCCGACGTTCGTTGGCTGGCCTGCATCCTGACCATCGTCGCTGGCGTCACCATGGTTTCCAATATTCGCTATTACAGTTTCAAGGACATCAACCTCAAGAAGAGCGTGCCTTTCTTCGTGATTGCCGCGATTGCGCTGGGTTTTGCGCTGGTCGCCTACAGTCCGGAAATCGCCCTGTTCGGCTTCTTCGTCGTTTACTGTCTGTCCGGCTATGTGCTGGCCACCATCGGCCTGTTCAAGCGCAAGGCCCTGTGAGATTCCGGAGCAACACATGAAACAGCATCTCGTTATTTTTGACACCACCTTGCGCGATGGCGAGCAGAGTCCCGGCGCCTCGATGACCAAGGAAGAAAAGATCCGCGTTGCCCGCCAGCTTGAGAAAATGCGCGTCGACGTCATCGAGGCCGGTTTTGCCGCCGCTTCGCCGGGCGATTTCGAGGCCATCCAGGCCATCGCCCTGGCCATCAAGGATTCCACCGTCTGCTCGTTGGCTCGTGCCAACGAGAACGACATCCGGCGGGCTGGCGAAGCCATCAAACCGGCCAAGTCCGGGCGCATCCATACTTTCATCGCGACTTCGCCCATCCACATGGAAAAGAAGTTGCGCATGACGCCCGACCAGGTCGTCGAACAGGCCGTCAAGGCCATCGGCTGGGCCAAGGAATACACCGACGACATCGAGTTTTCGGCCGAGGATGCCGGGCGCTCGGAACTCGATTTCCTGGTCCGCATCTGCGATGCCGTGATCAAGGCCGGGGCAACCACGATCAATGTGCCGGACACGGTTGGCTACAATATTCCCGAGCAATACGCCGCAACTATCCGCCAGCTCATCGAGCGCGTGCCGAATGCCGACCAGGTGGTGTGGTCGGTGCATTGCCACAACGACCTCGGGCTGGCCGTCGCCAATTCGCTGGCCGCCGTGCTGGCCGGGGCGCGTCAGGTCGAATGCACGATCAATGGTCTTGGCGAACGGGCCGGTAATGCTTCCCTCGAAGAAGTGGTCATGGCGGTGCGCACGCGGGCCGATGTCTTCCCGGTCGAAACCCGTATCGAGACGACGCAGATCGTGCCGGCCTCCAAGCTGGTTTCGCAGATTACCGGTTACCCGGTGCAGCCGAACAAGGCCGTGGTCGGTGCCAATGCCTTTGCGCACGAGTCCGGCATTCACCAGGACGGCGTGTTGAAGCACCGTGAGACCTATGAAATCATGCGCGCCGAGGATGTCGGCTGGTCGCAGAATAAATTGGTGCTCGGCAAGCATTCCGGGCGCAACGCCTTCAAGTCGCGCCTGCAGCAACTGGGGATCGAGCTCGACAGCGACGAGGCGCTGAACGCGACCTTTGCCCGTTTCAAGGAACTGGCCGACAAGAAACACGAGATTTTTGACGAAGACCTGCATGCCCTGGTTTCCGACGAACTGGTGGCGCCGGAGCAGGAACACTACAAGCTGGTCTATTCCCATGTCTGCTCGGAAACCGGGGAAATGCCCTGCGCCAAAGTCATCCTCAATGTTGGCGGGGTCGAGCACAAGGGCGAGGCGGTGGGCGGCGGGCCGGTCGATGCCACTTTCAAGGCCATCGAAGGCATTGCAGCCAGTGGCGCCGAGTTGCTGCTCTACTCGGTCAATGCGATCACCACCGGGACCGATGCCCAGGGCGAGGTGACGACGCGCCTGGCCAAGGGCGGGCGCATCGTCAATGGCAATGGCGCCGATACCGATATCGTCATTGCTTCGGCCCGTTCCTACCTGAATGCGTTGAACAAGCTGCATTCAACCCTGGACAAGGTCAGGGCGCAGGGCGAGATCTGAGCGCCGGGTAGTCCTCCCGAAAGGTCGTCAAGGGTGCAATAAGCCAAGGGCGCATTGCACCGGCTCCCCTTTACTTGGCGGCCTTTTCTTCTTTCGGCGCCCGGGTGCTGCGGATGTAGAGGATGGCGGCAACAAACAGGGTGGCGGCGAGCAGGGTTTCGCCGACGGCCAGCCATTGCGATAGTCCGTGGTCGCTGGTCGCCCGGACCAGGCCTTCCATGAGATAGAACTGGACGAACAGCGACACCCATTTGTAGGTGTAGCGTTTGCCGCGCAGGATGCCGAACAGGGCGACCAGCGGCAACAGGCCCTTGAGGATCAGCCATGAACCGCCCGGGCGCAGTGGGGCGACCGTGCCTTCCCAGGCCAGACAGAGGAAAATCAGGGCGATCAGGCTGCTGCTGGCGATCAGTTGGTAGTGTTTGGCGTTCACGTGGCGTTCAGTTTCAGGACGAGCTTGGCCAGTCGTCTGCCTTGGGCAAAAGCGAGCTGGTTTTCGGTTGTGGAGAGTTGCCGGCTGCCGTCCGCGCCAGCGATGTGGCTCGCACCGTAGGGCGTGCCACCGCTGGTCGTACCGGCCAGTTCGGGCTCGCTGAAGGGTAGTCCGATGAGCAGCATGCCGTGGTGCAGCAAGGGTAGCATCATGGAAAGCAGGGTGGCTTCGTTGCCGCCATGCTGGCTGGCGCTCGAGGTGAAGACACAGCCGGGCTTGCCGGACAGGGTGCCGTTTTGCCAGGCGGCGATGGTGTCATCCCAGAAATATTTCATCGGGGCTGCCATGTTGCCGAAGCGGATCGGGCTGCCCAGCGCCAGGCCGGCGCATTCGGCGAGATCGCCCAGTTCGACGTAGGGCGCACCGCTCTCCGGGATGTTCGCCGCACTGGCTTCGCAAACGGCGGAGACGCGGGGTACGGTACGCAGGCGTGCCAAGGTGCCGGGCACGGATTCGATGCCGCGGGCAATGCGCTCGGCAAGGGCGCGCACCGAGCCGCGGTGGCTGTAATAGAGGACGAGAATCTCAAGCATGGTCGGCTATTATACGGCCCATGCAATCGCACTCCAGTTATCGCCGCAAACGCCTGCCGGTCGCGGCCCGTGCCGTCGGCATTTTTCAGCGCTTTCGCAGCGAACACATGCTGCAGACCAGTTCGGCGCTGGCCTTCACGACGCTGCTCGCGCTGGTGCCATTTGTCGCGGTCGTCCTCGCCGTGGCCGAAGCCGTTCCCTATCTGAATCTGCTGCTCAGTCGGCTCGATTTGCTGATTCAGGGCGCCTTGCTGCCGCAGGCGGCAGCCGGCACCATCGCGGGGAATATCGGGCGTTTTTCGCACAAGGCGCAGCAGCTGACCTTTGCCGGTATTGCCATGCTCGGGGTGACGGCCTTCATGCTGATGAATACCATTGAGCGGGCGCTCAATCACCTGTGGCAGGTCGAGCCGCGTCCCATCCTGGCGCGCCTGCGTCTCTACGCCTTTGCCATGGCTGTCTGGCCGTTCGCGCTGGGGGCCGTGGCCGGTGCCATGTCGTTTGCCGTGAGTTCCTCGCTTGGTCTGTTTGACGAACCGGTGTGGTTTCGCCGGATATTGCTCAAGGGGGTCTCGATTGCCATGCTCGGCCTGTTTTTTACCTTCATCTATTACGCCGTGCCGAATGTCGAAGTGCCACGGCGCGCCGCGTTGCTCGGCGGGCTGTTCGCGACCCTGGCCTTTTCGGCGATGCAGAAGGTCTTCGAGCTCTATCTGTCCAGTTCAGCCATGCTGAAAAGCGTTTATGGGGCGTTTGCGGCTTTTCCGGTGTTCCTGGTCTGGCTGCACCTGTCCTGGGCCGTGGTCCTTTTTGGCGGTCTGCTTGCCGCTAATCTGACTCGGCCGCCTCGACGCTGAATACCTCGATTCGGCTGGTCTGTTCATCCAGGCTGGTGGCCTGCATTTCGCGAATTTCGAGGTTGTCCTTTTCGACCATGACGACGATCTTGCGTTTGTCGTCCTTGAGCGCTCCGGTTTGTACGATAAGCGCCTGTTTCGGGCGTAGTGGCGGCGCTTCCGGCAGGATCAGGGCGGCAACGGTTGGTGTTTCGCGCGAGCCGGGTCGGGCGATCTGCGCGGCAATGGCGTGCGAGGCAATCATCTGCAAGCCGAGTTCAATGTGTTCGGGATTTTCCGAAAGCGCCCAGCGCACGATGCAGATGTGCCAGACCGGCTTCTGTTCGGCATGCTCACCGGTTGGCTGGATGGCGGCGATATCACCGACGCGCAGGCGGTGGGTGTGGCCGCTCATATGCATCAGGGCGTAGCCGTCAGGGCTCTCGTTGATGACCATCCATTCGCTGAATTCGGCCTCGGCGCCTGGTGTTTTGAGGGCGCGCCAAAGATTGCCGAAGCCGGCGCACAGGTGGGTGCGGTAGGATTGCCGACGGCGCGGAAATTTTCGCTTGCCGGGTTGTCCCCACAGGCCTTCGAGGCGGCGCAGGACGCTTTTGCCGGCCCGGCTGTCGGCCAGGGCGGGAAGTCCGATGCTGCTTGCCGCAATGCCCTGGTTGAGCAGGGTCAGGTCTTCACGGATTTTGCGGGCAATGGCGTCGCAGGAGAAATACAGGACCTGGGTGTCGGCGGACGGAATGCGCCTGGCCAGTGCATGGGCCGGGAAATCCTTGTCGAGGTCGATCCAGAAAATACTTGAACTGTCGGCCGGCGGAGTTGCGCTCAGTCCGGGAGAGGTGCCGGTGCGCTCGATATAGTTGCCGATCAATTCAAGTTCTTCGGCGGAAAAAGAGGCGGGTTGGGCGATCGCCGTCAGCAGGGTGTTGGTGTAGACCTGCTGGATCGAGGCTTCGCCGCGCGGCCCCGGTGTGTCGGCGACGCCGAGGCGCCGGGCCGTGCCGAATGCGGCATGTGCCTGCTGCCAAAGACCGATGCCGGGTGGCGAGGCAATCAGGTGGTTGATCTGGATTTGCCAGGCGATGCAGTGCATGACGCGACGTAGCGTGGCTTGCGGTGCACGGGTGAGGGTGGTGCTCTGCGGGTCGAAGAGTTCGGAAAGGGTGTTGAAATAATCCTGGGTCAGCGTTTCCAGCAATTTCAGGATGACCCGGACGCGCTGGCGAATGCGCCGCGATACCGGTAGCGATGCCTCGCGCAGGCTTGGGCCTTCGCTCTCGCTGATACGTTCCGCCTGACGATAGAGCAGATCGAGCAACTTGATATTTTGTCCGGTCGGAATCGGCGTCTCGCGTAGCAGCAGTAGCTGACGGTAAAGCTGATCGGGGTCGCTTGCCTCGTGGCGACTGTGTGCCAGCGCCAACCAGTCAAGAATGCTCCTGATGTTGGCTTCGATGGATTGCGGCGAGTGGGTGTCCGGTGGCTGATTCATCGTGCCTGAGAATAAACAAAATTTTACATTTCCGCCATCCATTCGATGATCGGAGGTATATTTCGCCTCCCCAAAGCTGCCTCAGTCCAGCCGTGAACTTTTCCGGTGGCCTAAGTGGCTTGTTTTTCCTTGAAAAAGCGCTATACTCTCGCGTCTTTTTTCCAGCTTACGAAAGAATCACATGGTTGTTATTCGTCTTGCCCGTGGCGGCTCCAAGAAGCGTCCTTTCTACAACATGGTTGTTGCTGATTCCCGCAATCGCCGCGATGGTCGTTTTGTCGAGCGCATCGGTTTCTACAATCCGGTTGCTTCCGGCAATGCTGAGTCCCTGCGCGTCGCTGTCGATCGCCTGACCTATTGGCAAGCCAACGGTGCCCAGTTGTCCCCGACGGTTGCCCGTCTGGTCAAGCAACACGCTGCCCAGCAAGCTGCCTGAGTCGTTGCGCTTTGAGCGGTAACGATATCGTCGTTTTGGGGCGGCTTGCCGACCCCTACGGGATTCGTGGCTGGCTCAAGCTGCACGCTTTTGGTGACGACCCGCTGGGCTGGGCAGAAATGCCGATCTGGTGGATCAGCCGGGATGGTGAGTCGTGGCGCGAGTGCGGGCTGAAAAGCCTGAAAGTGCACAACAATGGTCTGGTGGTGCTGCTTGACGGCATCGATGACCGGAGTGCTGCCGAAGCCGCGAAGGGGATGTTGGTAGGGGTGCCGCGTTCGGCGCTGCCGATCCCCGAAGAAGGTGAGTTTTACTGGTCCGAGTTGATCGGACTGGATGTCGTCAATACCGCTGACGAGAAGCTCGGCAAGGTCGCCGGCTTGATCGAGAGTGCTGCCAATTCTGTTCTGCGCGTTGTTGCAGATGACGAAAAGGAGCGTTTGTTGCCCTTCGTGGCGGCAGTTGTACTGGCGGTAGAGAAGGACGCAGGGCTGATTCGAGTGGAGTGGGGCAGCGACTGGTGATCCGGTTCGACTGCATTACCCTCTTCCCGGAGATGTTCGCAGCAGTAACGGCAAGTGGCATTACCCGTCGGGCGCTGGAAGAACAGCGCTGGGCCTGGCAAGGCTGGAATCCGCGTGATTTCGCCGAAAATGCCTGGCGCCGGGTCGATGATCGCCCCTTCGGTGGTGGGCCAGGCATGCTGATGCAGGCGGAGCCGCTGGAGAAGGCGATCAATGCAGCCAAGGCGCAACAGCGCGAGGCGGGCCTGGCCAAGAGCCGGGTCATCTACCTCTCGCCGCAGGGCGCGCCGCTCACCCACGAAAGGGTGATGCAGCTGGCGACGGGCGATGAAGGACTGATCCTTCTGTGCGGTCGTTACGAAGGAATTGACGAGCGGCTGATCGAGCGCTGTGTCGATGAAGAAATTTCGATCGGAGATTTTGTGCTTTCCGGTGGCGAGTTGCCGGCGATGGCCCTGATTGACGCCGTTGTCCGCCAGTTGCCGGGGGTGCTCGGAGATGCCGCTTCGGCGGTCGAAGATTCGTTTGTCGGTGGTTTGCTGGATTGTCCGCACTACACGCGGCCCGAGGTTTACGCGGGCGCAGCGGTGCCGGAAGCCTTGATGTCCGGCGACCACAAAAGAATTCGCCGTTGGCGACTGAAACAGTCGCTGGCGCGGACCCGGAAGCGCCGGCCGGATTTGCTGGCGCACCGCGTGTTGAGCGCGGAAGAAACGCAACTACTCACGGAAATTTCCGGAGAGGAGCAATGCGGTGAGTAAGTGTTTATAAATTAAAGGATCTCACATGAACCTGATTGAACAACTGGAACAAGAAGAAATTGCCCGCCTGGGCAAGACCCTGCCTGACTTCGCACCGGGCGACACCATCGTCGTGCAAGTGAAGGTCAAGGAAGGCAATCGCGAGCGTCTGCAGGCTTACGAAGGCGTTGTTATCGCCAAGCGTAACCGCGGCCTGAACTCGGCGTTCACCGTCCGCAAGATTTCTTCCGGCGAAGGTGTCGAGCGTACTTTCCAGACCTATTCCCCGCTGGTCGCTTCTGTTGAAGTCAAGCGTCGCGGTGATGTGCGTCGCGCCAAGCTGTACTACCTGCGCGAGCGCTCTGGCAAGTCGGCCCGGATCAAAGAAAAGCTGGTCCGCAAGGAAAAGCCGGTCGCTGCTGCTTAAGCGATTTTTTCCGGTGCAAAACAAACGGGGCGCACGTGCGTCCCGTTTGTTTTTAGGCAATAAAAATGGGCGCCGAAGCGCCCGTTCTTTTTTCTGTGGCCGGGGTTATGGATGCGCCCCCGGCTTTTTCTTGTCGTTTTCAATCAGCGCATAAGCCGAGTGGTTGTGGATCGACTCGAAGTTCTCCGATTCGACGATGTAGGCATCGATGCGGCCTTCGGCGTTGAGGCGGGCGGCAACGTCGCGGACCATGTCTTCGACGAATTTCGGATTGTCATAGGCGCGTTCGGTGACGTATTTCTCGTCCGGGCGCTTCAATAGGCCGTAAAGCTCGCAGGAGGCTTCCTGCTCAACGAGCTGGACGATTTCCTCGATCCACATGAAATCGTTGGTGCGCGCTGTCACGGTGACGTGCGAGCGCTGGTTGTGGGCGCCGTACTCGGAGATTTTCTTCGAGCAGGGGCAGAGGCTGGTCACCGGCACGACGACCTTGGTCGAGGTGACGATTTCGCCATGGCAGATGTCGCCGATGAAGGTGACGTCGTAGTCCATCAGGCTCTGCACGCCGGAGACCGGCGCCGTCTTGTTGATGAAATAGGGGAAATTCATCTCGATATGGCCGGTTTCGGCTTCGAGCTTGAGCACCATGTCGCGCAGCATGGTCGGGAAATTTTCCACCGAGATTTCGCGTTCGTGGCTGTTGAGGATTTCCACGAAGCGTGACATGTGGGTGCCCTTGAAATTGTGCGGCAGGCTGACGTACATGTTGAACACGGCGATGGTGTGCTGCACGCCGGTCGATTTGTCCTGCACCTTGATCGGGTGGCGGATGGACTTGATGCCGACCTTGTTGATCGCGATGTGGCGCGTGTCGGCAGAGTTCTGGACGTCGGGGATACTGGGGTTCGGGGTGCTCATGGGCTGTTCTTTAATGAATTATTGTTGGCTGGCATGGGCGCGTACGCTGCGCACGATGCCGGCTTTGTCGAGACCGAGTTCGGACAGCAACTGGCCTTGTTCGCCGTGATCAATGAAACGGTCGGGCAGGCCGAGACGCAATACCGGCACCTGCAGCCCCCGTTCCGCCAGCACCCGCTCGATTTCCGAACCGGCGCCACCGATGATGGCGTTCTCTTCGATAGTGACAAGCAGGGAATGGTTCCCGGCCAGTTCAATAATCAGTTCGCTATCGAGCGGCTTGATGAAGCGCATGTTGGCTACCGTTGCATCCAGTTCCTCGCCAGCGGCGACGGCTGCCGTGACCATGCTGCCGAAGGCGAGCAGGGCGATGCCTTTGCCCTGGTGGCGGATTTCACCCTTGCCGATGGGCAGCGTGTCGAGGTTGGTTTCCGGGATGTGGCCACAGCCGCCCCCACGCGGGTAACGCACCAGGCTGGGAGCATCGAGGGCATAAGCGGTGGATAGCATCTTGCGGCATTCGGCCTCGTCAGCCGGCGCCATGACCACCATGTTGGGGATGCATGAAACGAAGGACAGGTCGAAGGTACCGTGGTGGGTCGGGCCGTCAGCGCCAACCAGGCCGCCGCGGTCGACGGCGAAGATGACCGGCAGGTTCTGCAGTGCGACATCGTGGATTAACTGGTCGTAGGCGCGTTGCAGGAAGGTCGAGTAGATGGCGACGACCGGCTTCAGACCTTCGCAGGCCAGGCCGGCGGCAAAAGTTACGGCGTGCTGTTCGGCGATGCCGACATCGAAATAGCGCTCGGCATGTTCTTTGGCGAAGCGCATCATGCCAGAGCCTTCGCCCATGGCCGGGGTGATGCCGACCAGTCGGGAATCGGCGGCGGCCTGATCGCATAGCCAGTCGCCGAAAACCTGGGTATAGGTCAGCTTGCCGGGGCCTTTGGCGGACTGGATGCCATCGCAAGCGGCGAATTTGCCGACGCCGTGGTACAGGATCGGATCGGCTTCGGCCAGCTTGTAGCCCTGGCCCTTCTTGGTGATGACGTGCAGGAACTTCGGGCCCTTGATGGCGCGCAGGTTGTGCAGCGTCGGGATCAGGGCGTCGAGGTCATGGCCATCGATCGGTCCGTAGTAATGAAAGCCGAATTCCTCGAACAGCGTGCCCGGGGCGATCATGCCCTTGACGTGCTCTTCGGCGCGGCGCGCCAGTTCGAGCAGCGGCGGCACGAAACCGAGCATGTGACGACCGGCCGAGCGGGCGACATTGAAGGTCTGACTTGAGGTCAGGCGGGTCAGGATGGTGTTCAGGGCGCCGACCGGCGGCGAAATCGACATTTCGTTGTCGTTGAGGATGACCAGCATGTCGGCATCGGCGACGCCGGCATTGTTCATTGCCTCGAAGGCCATGCCGGCCGACATCGCACCGTCGCCGATGATGGCGATGGCCTTCCGGTCTTCGCCCTTGTGTTTGGCCGCCAGGGCCATGCCGAGCGCCGCCGAGATCGAGGTCGAGGAATGGCCGACGCCGAAGGTGTCGTACGGGCTCTCGCTGCGCTTAGGGAAGCCCGAGATGCCGCCGTGCATGCGCAGCGTGCTCATGCCTGCCCGGCGGCCGGTGAGAATCTTGTGGGCGTAGCACTGGTGGCCGACATCCCAGACCAGGCGATCTTCCGGGGTGTTGAAGACGGCATGCAGGGCGATCGTCAGCTCGATGGTGCCGAGGTTGGACGACAGGTGGCCGCCGGTCTGCGAGACCGATTCGATCAGGAAGTCGCGCAGTTCGCCGACCAGTTGCTGCAGTTGCTTGCGCTCCAGGCGACGCAGGTCGGCCGGGCTGTTGATGGTGTCAAGCAGGGGAAATTGGCTCATCTCAGAATTGCCGGTGGCAGATGTAATCAGCCAGTTGGGTCAGGCGGCCGGCGCGTTCGCCGAAGATGGCCAGGGCGGCGAGCGCCTCGCTGCGCAATTCGGCGGCGTAGGCGCGGGCGGCCTCGAGGCCGAGCAGGCTGACATAGGTCGGCTTGGCGGCCGCTTCGTCCTTGCCGGCCGTTTTGCCCAGCGTGGCGGTGCTTGCCGTGCAGTCGAGAATGTCGTCGACAACCTGGAAGAGCAGGCCGGCACGCTTGGCGAAACGGTCGAGGCCGCTGCGCT
>WSSedL1CaDRAFT_10001947_pt1 | contig 11187 bp, 12 predicted proteins | sample WetSurSL1Cattail_FD_9464 | JGI IMG/M metagenome (IMG submission 9464)
TATTTATCAATGCTGAAAAAATCAGAATATACTTTTTCGCATTACTAAAGTACTGCAATAAATTGCAGGGTTTTAGACCCGAAACTGAGACCAATAAATTGGACTTTTACTTTCAAATAGCTAAAAAAAAAAAGATGCCGAAGCATCTTTTTCCAGTGGTATTGGATTAAATTTAAAATATTCCTTATCTATCTTATTACTCTAGTAATCATTAGGATAGCTATTTTTATGAAAATCTTGCGCCTGTATAACTATTCTATAGAACGATTCCGTTCAACACATTGGTTTATGTCTATTTTAGTATTCGGTGATTTTCAATTCATTGTTCGTACTACGCACGCAACGAAACTCTAGATATTGGTGGTAGTTATTTATTCTTTCGGTTTAGTTTTTCTAACTCTTTTAGGTTTTTCAGGTTCTAATTGAGGTTTGTTAAACTTATCAAATATATTTTGTTCGTAAATACTTGCAGTCAATATTTCGTCTTGTTTAATAATTACATCTGTATTTAAAGTTACAAATTTTTCTTTATTGTCTAATTTCTCTAAAAATTCATCTACAACTTTAAAGTAATCAGTTGTTATATGTAGTTGCTTCTTTTCATCTCTATATCCACTTAAAATAGGTGTCAAAGTTAGATAGTTTGTTTTTTGNGGTATTGGAATTATTTCTGAATAACCTATGTAAACTTTGTCATTTTTTAATGTTATTTGTATGAATAATGCTTCATCAACTGATTGCTTGAAAAGCTTTTCAATTTCGTCACCATTTTTATCGACAGCCCATCCAATCAGCTGAAATTTTTTGAATTTCCAAAGTAAATATAAATTTGTTAATGCTACGGATATTATAGCTATTAAGCAAGAAAATATAATTGTCCAAAAGTAATCTACTTTTTTAATTGGAAAGAATTTTAACTTTTCTATTAACCAAGGTGTAAATTCAGGAAAAATAGCCTCAAGTAAAGCTCTTGTTATGAAACCAACTGTAAGTATTAACAATGCAACAGAAACAGATTCGAAAATTATTCTGTTTTGTGCTAATCTTTGAGTGTTATATTTAAAATAATGGGAGTATATTAAAATAAAATATCCAACAATTACTGGAAGTAAAAGTAGGTTATAAGGCATCATAGATTAGATTCTATTAGCTTCAATCTGCTCTTGTATTACAACAGATTTTTTCAAATTTGCTATAGCTTCTCTAACTTCTTGTCTGTTATAGAAAACTTTTTTATCTACATAAAGTCTACCTTCAACAGTTCCTCTTAATCCTGTATCTTTAGGGTTAGATTTTTTGAATAAATTGATAATTGCAGTCATAATAGAAAATTTTAGTCTGTCAAATATAACACAAATTTTATTCCAAAGCATTTTTCTTTTACATTTTTTAAGAAAACGTCTTTAGTATTGCATCCGTCATACAATTACTATCAACTACTATACAGCCGACATAAACCTTCATATATACACCCAAAATCAGCTAGATTAGCGAAGGTTTCTTTCGCTTCATCACATATCAAATATATAGATAATTATCTACAAAATATTAAATCTAATTTCAATTGTCTCTATAAAAAAAGATGCATAAGCATCTTTTCCCAGTAGTATTGGATTAAATTTATAGTATTCCTTAATTTATCTCTCTTCCTCCAGCTATCATCAGGACACCTGTTTTTATCAAAATATCACGCCTTTATAACTATGATATAGAGCGGTTCCGCTCAACACGGGCTTTTGTGTGCTAGTTTTATAATTCCATTATATATGAATGCTCATTTTCTGATTTAATTTTAAACCCAACTTTTTCATATAGATTTCTTGCTTTATTCTTCTTCAAAACACTTAAACTAATTTTTTTCTTTAATCTTGAGCTATTTTCAATTAATTCTTTAATTACTTTTTCACCAATTCCTTTTCCTTGAAATTTGGGATCAATCTGTATTTGTATGATTTCAATATTCTTATCATTTTCAATTACTTTCAAAAGCCCAATTTTATTATCATTTAGGTAAATAAGTTTTGCATTTTCGAATTCGTATATAATTCGGTTTAGATGATTTTCTTGGTCGATAAGAATTCCAGAGTTACTTAAATGAATATTCATTGTTTCATTTCTCAACCAAATAAGATATTCTAAATCCGCTTTAATGCATTTTTTATATTTGATTTCTATCTTCAAATTTTCTAAATTTTAATTCATTTTCTTAACTTTCTTTCAACCGTAATTTTTGGGAAACTAGCACACAACGTTTTGCTTTAAGATGGCTGGAAATTCGTAAACTTTCAGTTTTCTGCTTAACGAAAACTTAATGCGAAACGGTAATTCTACTAAATTCCAGCTAGATCAAAATAGCTATTACCAGAGGTTTTTATTCTTTTATCACTATTTTGGCAGTCTCCTTCGCTATTCCAATTGTTGCAATAGAACCACTATTAAATCTCAAAAAATCCGATTCAACCCCATCGCTAAATATGACTCCACTTGTCGGCATTAAAGATTCTATAGTTAGGTTATTTTGATTTTTTATAATTCCAGATGTTATTCCAATTTGAGTTCTTACACTTTGAAAAGGTTCTCTAACTGCAAACAACAATTCGTTGTCTTTTAGCTTTGGTCTTTTGGGTTTTAAATTTTTCTCAAACATATTTGCAATACCATAGGACATATTAAAAACAGAACTCAACCAACCTGTTGAACCTGCTGGTGTAGAAACGATTAAACCACTTGAGGATTGTTCCTCAATATTGTTATTATACGTTATTTTATATTTTGCAGAAATATGTGTTGATGCCCCAATGAATAAGTCATTAAATGCTAAAATACGTTGACCATCATTTAATTTTGCTTCTGCAAATCGCATAGTTTTTGAATTATACTTATTACTAATTACATTTTCAACGCCACCAATAAAGTTCGAAATATCAAATGGTAATAAAACCCCATCGAATCGTTCTTTGTCTGGATTTACAGCAATAATTGGAATATTCTTTGAGTATTTTGCTGTATTTGCTACAAGTCCATCTTGTCCAATTACAATAATTATTTGATTTTCAGAAAATATAAATGATGGAACAAAATTTCTTTCGACGATTTTATTTTTTACAACTTTTGAAAGTTGTATTTGTAATGACTGTAATGAATTCTGAAAAATTTCGTTTTCAATTTCATAATCATCAAAATTACCTCCAAGTCGTTCGATATAAAATTTAGCCTGTGCTTTTGTATTAAAACGTTCAATTAATAATTCAAGACGTGTTTTGTTTTTTACAATTATAGCATATTCTGTACTCATCGTTTATTATTTCTCGTTTAATAAAGAATCTAATAAATCGGGACTAATATTTAAATTGCCAATTTTATCAGCGTTTTCGGCAAGTTGTCTGAACGCAAGCGAAATATTAAATTTGGGGTCAGGATTATTATTCAATGCAGTTAAAATTTTCCAATCAATGTCTTTGTACGGTTTCAAAGTTGCTTCAATAACATATCCTTGAGTTTCGGCTTCTATTTTATCATTTTCTGTTTTTTCTTCTATTAAAAGCTTTCTTTGATTTTCAACAGAAATATCTGCTTCAAGTTTCATTTCTCTTAACTTTCTGTCATTTTCTGCTTTTATAACTTCAGATTCCATCTTCTTTTCTGTAATTTGCTTTTGTTTTTCCTCAATTGCAATTTCAGTATTTAGTTCGGTTTCTTTAATTTTTCTTTCTTGTTCTACTGCAAAATTTCGTCTTTCGTAAACAGCTTGGTCAGCTTCTTGTTGCAATTTTTCTCGTGTTTCGGTTTCCAAAGCTCTTGCCATTTCGGGTGTAGCTGAAATCGCCAAAATATTCGCTCCCAAAATTTCAATACCGAGCATATTTATTGCACTAGAATTTTTTAATCCTTCAATTATACTTTCTTCAATAGTTTTAGCTGAACGAATTGCATCTTTTAGTTTTATTCCGTGAATAAATGAAGAAGTAGCAGTTTGTGCTTCATTAATCAACCTTTGGTTAAGTTTTTCAATATCATTTTTTTTATATTGTCCATTATCTTGAACAGTAAAATCTAAAACATCTGATAAAGTTTTAGGATTTGTGATTTTATAACTTATTTGCCCTTGAATTGTAACGGTTTGATAATCATTTGTTGATTCACTAAAAATAAAAGGCAAATCATTACTTCCCATAGGAATTGCAACAATTGAACTATTTGGTGTAAAGTAGAAAAAAGAAAGTCCACGACCTTCTTTTGAAACATTACCGTTTTTAAAATGCAAAACGTAAGTCATTGCATCAAATTTTATGTGTTTAAATCCAAACATATTTTTTTATTTCTAATTTTAGTTATTATTAAATGTTGTGTTTCTTAAAATCGCTGGTAACTTGTATACAACCGAAACAAACCTTCACTTATACACCCAAATATAGATAGATTGGTGAAGCTTTGTTTCCATTTATATTATAATCAAATATATTTATTTTTTCTTACAAATCATCTTTAATTGACAAGTCTATAAACAAAAAAAGATGCCGTAGCATCTTTTTCCAGTGGTATTGGATTAAATTTATAGTATTCCTTATTTATCTCTCTTCCTATAGCTATCATTGGATAGCTACTTTTATAAAAATCTTGAGCTTTAATGACTATGATATAAAGCAATTCCGTTCAACACGGGCTTCATTACTTCGTCCGTTCGCTTTCGCTCGGGTGTTCGTGCTACGCACGTCAACGAATCCCTTAGCTGTTTGTGATGTTTTTTTATTTTTGTCGTCTTTTGGCTCAAAATTTATATCTTGCGATTCTTATTAATTATTTTTGATGAAAGTATTATACACAATTGAAGAAGTACATAAGATTTTCAATACTGCTGGAAGTAGCCCTTTATTAGTCTCGTGTGATGATTTTAATGATTGGGTGTGTAAATATGATAAATTTCCAAAATACTTGTTTAACGAATTAATTGCTTCAGAATTTGCTAAATTATGGAATATCAATACTCCAGAAACAGCATTAATAAATGTAAAAAGCGAACATATACCTTACGATAAATTTCCTCAATTGCAACCTTCTTATTTTGAAAAAGAATGTTTTGGTTCATTATACCTTAAAAACACAAAGGAAATTGATTTGTCATTTATTCCTTTGTTTAGGGAAAAAAGTTTTCGTGATAAAATTCAACAGAAATCAGATTTTTTAAAAATTGCTCTTTTTGATATTTGGTTAGCAAATGAAGATAGAAATTATAATAATTTTAATCTCTTATTACATTTTTCTCCAAATAATATCTATATTTTTCTATGCTATTGACCACGTTAATATTTTTAATAGTAGTTTTTTGAATTATGGAATAGCTGAATTAACAGAGGATGACTCAATTATTAAAACAGAACTTGCAAAATTACTTTTTGGTAACGTTAGGAAATTAACAGAAATTGTTGATAACTTAGTTGAGAATTTCTATCTTTGCGCTATAGAATGTGAAAAGAATTTAGAAGTTATATTTGATTTAATACCTGAATCTTGGCTTATTGACAAAGCTGATATTAGGGACAAAATGCATCAACATTTGTTTAGTGACAAATGGAAAAACCAATGTGAAATTAATTTTAGAACTTTTATTCAATCTTTTATACTTAATTAAAAATGAAAACTTTACTTTCAATATTATACGTTCCAATCAGTGCTACTCTCGATGAAAAAGTTAGTATTGGTTTAATAATGTCTAATGGTGAGCATCAAATTTTCAAGTATTCACAGACTAAACTTACAGCAATAAAAGGTCTTTTAGATAATGAAAGTAACAACATTTTAAAATCGTATCTTAAATCTCTTGAAAAGGAAATTAATGTAGTAACAGATTGTGGAAATGAGTTATTTTCAATTGAAATGAAATCTAAAGCTAATTGGGTTTCTAATTCTTATATTTCATATCTATCAAAGTATTCTAATAATTTATTACAATTTTCAGAGCCAAAGTTTATTGATGTTCCGCTTTCAGAAGTAACATTTAAAAAAGTTTTTGAAAAGTATATTTTCCAATATGACGAAGAAATTACAACTCGATTATTTACAAATGTTTTTGAAAAAGTAAGAACTAAATTATATCCAAATATTGAAGGAAAGGTTAATATTGACAGAACTCTAACTTCTTTTGATTTTGAAAATTTATTTGCTCCAGTTGAAGTAAATTTTATTGGAGTTAATGGAGTACCAGTAGCTGGACAAACTTTTGATTTTGAAAAAAAACATTATTTTTTAGAAAATGATGTTACAAGATTTATTTCACTAACAAAGGCATTAGAGTTAGAAGGAAAAAAAGATGGAAAATATTTTATTTTAGGTAGAGAACCTGCTAAAAGTTATGATAAAAATCATCTGATGTGGGAACAGATAAGAGATTCAGATTTTTTAGATTTCGTTGATATCGATGAAGTAGGTATTGTAGAAGAATATATTGATAAGAATCACGTAATTCCATTCTTTAAGGAGTTATCAGAATAAAAACTAAAGGCTTTCATTAATTTGAAGGCTTTTTTTTCGGTCATTTTGGGCAAAATATCACACAACTAGTAAATGACATATAAACTAAACTAGCTTTATGCTTAATTGGCATGTTATACACATGTTTTTCTTTATATTATTGCATATAATTTTTATACACACAATACAAAAATAAAAATATTTCTTACATATAAAATATGTAGATAATTTATTTCCAATATATTAAATTGACTTTCAATTGTTTCTATAAAAAAAGATGCCGAAGCATCTTTTTTCAGTGTTATTGGATGAAATTTATAGTATGCTTTATTCATCTCTCTTACTCCAGCTATTTTTATGATACCTATTTTTATGAAAATATTACTGTTTTATAACTATTGTACAGAACGGTTCCGTTCAACACGAGTTTCATTGTTCGTGCTACGCACGCAACGAAACTCTTGCTGTTAGCGGATGTTTTTTTATCCTTTTTCGGATTTTATTAATGCGTCTATTAATTCTTTTAAATTGTTTTCTTTATCAATTTCTCTAACTTTAAGATAATATTCATTTCCTTTTTGTATTTCTTTTCTATAAACTTTTAAAAAATTACCGTAATTGATGAGTGCGTCAATATATAAAGGATTACTTTCAATTGCTTTTAATAAATGGAATTCTGCTTTTTGCAAATCTTCTTCGGTCGGATTATGAGTTTTATAAAAGTTGGATATATTGTTATTTGCTTTTGCATTATTGGGGTCAAATTCTAATATTTTTAGATATTGTTCTTTTGAACCTTCATTATCATTAAAGTGGTGTTTCAATAAAACGGCTAAATTAATTCTTGGAATATCAAAATTAGGATTTGCTTCAATTGCTCTTTCGTATAATGATTTTGCTCTCTTATAATCTTTTAATCTAAACTCAATTATTTGCCCTAAATTATTCAATATTTCAAAGTTGTATGGGTCTTTTTCAAGTCCTTTTTCATAATAATAAATGGCTTTTTCAAAATTATTTAATTCTTTTGAAGTTGCGCCTTTAACTGAATAATAATAACCACTTTCTGGATATATTTTTATGTATTCATCCAATGCAATTTCTTTGTGTTCTAAATTTTTAATTAGAATAATTTTTAATAATTCCGTCAGTGCTATTGGTTCATAATCGACACCTAATTTTCTCATAATTGGTTCATAATTTTTTTCAATTATGTCTTCGGGAGTAAAATGTAAGCATTCTGATATTTTTTTTAAAAAACTGTCAATGTTATAAGCAATGTCTTTAAATAATTTAATTTCTTTATATATTTCACCACAATACATCGGGTCAACATTTTCAATTGCGCTTTCTAATTCTTTAGTTTTCTGTTCCCAATATTTTATATAAGTTAATCTATCAATAGCAGAATATATTTTAGTTTCTTTCCAAACTATTGGTAAAATTTTATCCCAATGATTTTCATCTTTTTGTAATTCCAAAATTTCAAATAGACAGTTTTTAGATTTTAAATAATTATCAGAAATTAATAAAAGAGCATAATTACAAGACCTTATACGTTTCATAAAGTTAGGAATACTATCAGTATAGCTAATTTCTTGATTATCTTTGATAATAGGGATTCCAATTATTTGAAAATCATTAAAAATTTTATTAGCAACATCCATTGTTTGCCAAGAATATGAAATAAAAATAGTTGGTTTTTCAGTCATTTTTTTGTTCGAATGTAATTATGTTTTTTATGTTCGAGTTTTTCTTAAAATATCCGCTAACGTTCCGACAATAGGCACTGTTGCGGCTATTGGAAATATTTCTTCCGTTTAGGAAGAAACTAAAATAAGAAAATAAATTAAGCCTGAACACAAGTGTTAGCAATGGCGCCTATTGGCTGTTATAAGGTGGCCATTTCATTTTGGTTAAAGCCTAATAATTCCCATTTATTTTTCCTACTCTTTTCTTCATCTGAAAGCTGTTTCAGGTCGAGCCATCTAAATCCAATATCTTTTCTATTTTCACCATTTCTTTTTGGTGTGTTTAGATATTCTAAATATAAATTTTCTACTCGCTCTGATAAATCGTCATATTTAAAAGTATAATAATCAGTTGAGTTAGTCTTTACATTTACTAAAAGCACGAATAAATTTTCATTATTTTTTCTTATACAAATATCCATTCCCAATTTCCATCCCTGATTGTTTTCTTCACTCATAGTTTTAACTTGAATCAGAACAGTTTTAAGTGTGCTAGGACAAACTGCAACAATATCGAAAAGAGGATTATTTTTAGGAGTAAGCAATGCTAGAATTCCCATTTTGCCCAATTCGGCGCAAACATAATATTCACCAGTTACTCCAACTAAATTATTTGAATTCTTTCCCATAGTTTTTTTGGCTTGCATGTAACGTCAGTCTGTGAAAAAACCTCCGTTTTATTGTAATCAAATATATAAAATAGTTTTGTTAAAAAAAGGAGATTTTTCGTATTTTCAAGATATAGAGCTTATAAAAGGGATTTCTCGCCATCAGCTTTATCTTTCAAGTTTATAAGAACTTATCACTCCTGATAATCAAGTACATTTTATGTTACGGAATCTCAGCGGTTCCGTTCAACACGAGTTTCATTGTTCGTGCTACGCACGCAACGAAACTCTTGCTGTTACCTGCTGGGCTTTCTACTTTGTGGTTAATTCTGTTAAATTTAATTGTGCATTTGCAAATTGTTGCGTCCAAAATCCGTGAAGTTTTCCATTTTGATAATTTTTTGCCTCATCTCTAATTTCCAATATTTTTTCTCTTGCAGTTACTGACATTGCTTTTATTGCTGATAGTCGTGATGCTTCGTCAATTTGTATTAAACAACGTTTTGGTATTTGGTGAGCTTTAAGTCTTCCGTCTCCTCTTTTGTCTGAAAATGTAAAGTCGGTTTCCTTTTCTGAAATTTTGAATAGATCTTTAAGTTGTGGCGTGTCTAGCACCAAAAAACCTTTTTGATAAGCTTTTTCTCCAATAGGTATTTGATGGTCTTCGACTAATAAAAGCATTCCATTGTCGCTTAATAAACTTGAAATTAGCCCTTCATTTTGGAATAATTTCAACCAGTCTTTCGGGTCAATTTCGTGAAGAACATTACACATAATAACTACATCAAAACTACCTTTGTCGTAAACTGACAATAGATTATTAAAATCATTAAAGTACTTTTTGTCACAGTTACCATACGCTTTAATTAAGGCACTTTCGCAATGTTCTTTGTCATTAGGAAACTTATCGTATGCTATATATTCAATACTTTCAATTAATTTTTCTTGATTATTTTCATCAAGGTCAACTATATTGGATATTAACCTCCCTTTTCCTGCACCATAATCTAATATTCTTAATTTTCCAGTCTTTGAGAGTTTTAATAAATCTGTTCTAACTTGAAATGATTGTGGGTCATTTGAATCTGTTAATACTGCTCCAGGTTCGAATAAACTTTCAAATGCGTATCGACTTGTTGCATATTGAGAAGGCAAACTTATAAAATCTTGTAATTTTGCAACCTCATCTTCATTACCTAATAAACTATGAAGAACTTTTTCGGGTATTTTCCCAGCGTGACCAATTTTATTATTTTCTACATACCAAATTAATGATGGATCAAAATGAGCTAATAATGGTATTGAATGAGTAGCTATCCAAATTTGCCCATTACTTACACATTTTTGAATTTTTTCTATTGTTTCAATAATTACTGATGGATGTAAATGATTCTCTGGTTCATCTAAAACTAAAATTAAATCTTTTAGTGATTCTTCTTGACTATAAATTGCCAAACAAAATTGAAGCAATATTTTTTGTCCATCTGATAAATTTGATTGTCCCATTGCGAATCCGAAAAGAGTGGCCTCATCATTTATCGTCCTTGTAATTTTAGAGTTTAAGAATATTTCAATTATGGCTTGAAGCTTTTCATAGTCTGCAATTGCTTGTAATTGGTCTTCTGCTGTTACTTGAGTATGCTGATGAGTGGCATTAAACCATCTATCTTGTATTACTTGTATTTTTGCAAATGCTCCTTGCGGTAAATTTTCAATGCCAACATTGTCAACTGTTGAGGCATAGCTAATAATTTGACTTTTAGCAAAAGTATTACAGTCTTGAAGAACAAGACTCTTTGGTACAAAACGCACAAAAGAATAATGATCGGCTTGATCGTCTGTTTCTATTTGTGCCCAATTTTGTTCATTATCGCAATTCGTTATAGCATTTTCAGTATTCTCTAGCTCTTTTTTACTGTTTTCAAGATTTCTTCTCGTTTCTTCTTGTTGCTGTGGGTCGGTTTGGCTCTGTAGTTGACCTTCGAATTTACTTATTTGTTGTTTGTAATAATTAATATTTGAAATTAGGTTCTTTTTATCAATAAGTGATTGTTTTAATCTTGATTTTTTTGGCTTTGACCCAAAAGTGTTAAATATTTTATTAAGTATTCTTGTCTTGCCCGAACCATTTTTACCAGCAATTAGTACAATATTATCAAGTTTGTCCATTTTTATCTCTTCCAGCCCATCGTTACTTCCTGATGTTTTTGGAATATTTATTTTTTTTATTCTCATTTTATCTGTTGTGTATTTTAGCCTTGCAGGTAACGGTAAGGCGATAGGCTCCAGTTGCCTGTGTTGCGCCTGCGGCAGGCAATTGAGCTTATCGCGTGTTGGGCGAAGTTACTGATTTTTAGTAA
>WSSedL1CaDRAFT_10001948_pt1 | contig 11186 bp, 11 predicted proteins | sample WetSurSL1Cattail_FD_9464 | JGI IMG/M metagenome (IMG submission 9464)
ACGCTCCTGAACGGCGGCAATACCAGCCGGCACAGAAGCCTCTATCCTGAACTCAGAATAATGCGGAGCATTTATCGCTTCGGCATCTTCAATCGGAATTGTGTTTACGCCCGATTTTATAGCGCCGATAAGTCGACCTAAATCGACGTTGCAATAATTCGATATTTTGAATAAATCGCTAGCGGAAATATCGCTTTCTCCGTTTTCGTACTTTATAAGCGTACGTTTGGATATGCCAAGTTTTTCAGAAAGTTTTTCCTGGCTGAACCCTGCGCTTATACGCGCAGACTTAATTTGCTTTGCTATTTCCTGCGATGCATTTTTCATAATAGGTGAATTATTTTTCACTTTTCCCTTGCATAGTGAACTTTTGCGCACTATATTCAGGTTAGCTTATTTTTATTTTTTTAATATGCATAAAATTCTAAACAAAGCAAAATAATCTTTTAACTGAACGGAATAAGTTTTTTATGCGCGCAGAGTAGAAAAAAGCCTTGGTTTCTTTTTACAGGCGAATACTGATTACAGCGTAATTTCTAATTAATAAAAATTATTTAATAATTTGGGAGTTAACATGTTAAGCAATATAATCCGTCCTGATTTTCCGCTGCTGGATATTGAATATGACAGCATAATAATTGAATTAAACGATTTAATTGAAAAAACAATTAAAGAAACAGCGCCCCTGCATATAGAGGGCGCGGGAGACGTGCTTACAATTTCTCACTACTTAAAAATGTATAAGCATTTTACCAAACGCGGAGAAGAAATAAGGAAAAAATGCGTCGACCCATTCAATAGCGCAGTAAAAGAAGTTAATCTGTTTTTTAAGAAAATTTATGAGCGTTACTCCGCCGAAGAAGCCAGGCTTGCAAACGAGCTTTTAGCTTATAATAATATGCAGCTTGAAGCCGCTCAGGAAAAGCGCCGCGAATTCCAAAAACAACTTGAAGAAGCGGCTTTGCGCAAGGCTATTGAAGTAGAAGAAATGCAAAAAGCGGAAGCTCTAAAAAAAAGGATCCCCTTTGCCGAAATCAAACAGATTGAAATTCCAGAGATACCGGAAGTGAAGATTTCTTCGCCTAAACTTTCGTCGTGCAACCTCTCCGGAATAGCGACGGCAAGAATAAAAAAATGGAGAGTCGCGGATTTTAACGCTATACCGCGCAGCTATCTTGCCGTAAATGAAACTTTAGTTGCCTCCGTCAGAAAGGATTATGATTTTGAAACTGAAAGCCCAATACCCGGAATCGAATTTTATTTTGAAACGGTTTTGAGATAGCATATTTAAGTTTTTATAAAAGATAAAATATTTAAGCAAAATACTTACAGAGGCGCAAAATGTTAGCTTACAATAAAAGTATAACAATATATCGCTTTGCAAAAATGAAAGGCTGCTCAAAGGCGAATATTTACTCCAACTTATATAAATTTATTTTGGCAAGAGACGAAAATAATCAGATTATAAAACCTTACAGGGTAGTGATGACGGACGACGCGCTAATATGGCAACCCGGCAAACGCAGCAGCAGCTGCAAAGCCTGAACTATTACTCAGCCAGCGATCGTTTTTTATACGTCAGAAACCGAATGATTTATATTTTTTTATAGCATAATTGTCGTATTTTTATAACTTACTACTGCCATTTAAGCGAGAATTTATGTTTGAAAGTATAAAGAACAAGGTTAAAGCCAAAAGCGAAGATCATAAGTTAGACCCTGCCGTAAAAATTGCAGGAATCTATTTTGTAATAAGCTATATGAGCCTTATTGTTTATGTTATTATAATGCAGTTCCAGACTTTCGACCGGTATTTTTTTCTGAATACGACTATTTACATCTGGAGTTTTTACGTAATTATTTCTGCCGTCTTATTTTATTTTCTAATACATCGCGACATGGCTCTTGTGGTTGAATCGCAAAACAAGCGGCGGGAATCTGAACAGCGGTTCCATGTTATATTTAACGATTCTTCGGCATTTAAAATTCTGCTCGATGCAAATAATCTCCACATTGTAGACGCTAACAGAGCGTTTTGCAGTTTCTTACAGAAGGATATTGCATGTTTGAAAACAATGACTTTATCAGATCTGTTTTCTGATAAGGCAGAGTACGACGTTGTAAAAAATTACATTATCGCCTCTTCTGACGGCGCGCCGTTGGTTTTTAAATACAGCGCCGCTAATTCTGAAATAGTATATTTTGAATTATTTGCTGATTTTATTGAAAGCGGCGGCAATGCTATAATTTATCTGACCACATATAACGTAACAGAAAAAGTAAATCTTGAAAAACAAAACGAAGAGTACAAGATAAATCTTGAAAAACTTGTAAGCGAAAGAACAACAGAACTTGAAAATTCAAACATACTGCTCGAAAGAGAAAACAAACGGATTAAAATAATTGAAGAACAAATTAAAAATCAGCTAATCTTTTTCAGAACAGTTATAGAGACAATTCCAAATCCGCTTTTTATAAAAGGACTTGACGGCAAATATCTTGAGTGCAATAAAGCGTTTACTGATTATTTTGACGTTAAAAGAGAAACAGTAATAGGCAAAACAGCTCATGACATTATCCCGGTAAATTTGGCGGAAAAAAGCGTTAGCTACGATCAGGAAATAATTGAAAAACGAAAATTTTCAAAAGCAGAGATATCATTTACCGACGCTAAGGACGCTCTGCGATTTGCTCAGTACTTAAAAACGCCGCTTATTAACGCCGAAGATAAAATTGAAGGTTTAGTAGGCATGATAAACGATATTACCGATTACAAAAATATGCAGATTGAAATAGAAAACGCTTTAGAAAAAGAGCAGGAAATAAATAAACTGAAATCCAGGTTTATTTCCATGGTTTCGCACGAATTTAGAACTCCGCTTACTACAATCCTTGCGTCTGCAGATCTGCTTGAAATGTTCGGTAGAGAATGGATAGAAGCCAAATACAACGAGCATACGGCTAAAATCAGACGAACCGTTAAATACATGGTCGAACTGTTAGACGACGTCTTAACTATTAGCCGCGCCGACGCAGGCAAGCTTGTTTTTAACCCTGTTAATTTTAACATATTTAATTTTTGCTGCGAAATTGTAGAAAATCTTAAGAACAGCGACGCCGGCAAACATGAAATTGTTTTTGAATATCTTAAGGACCGAAAGATTGTCAGCGCCGATAGTAAATTGCTTAATCAGATATTTTCAAATCTTTTAAGCAACGCCATTAAATATTCGCCCGAAGGAACGGAAATTAAATTCAGCATTGATTTTTCCGAAAAGGATATGAACGTTTTTATTGGCGATAATGGTATTGGAATAAGCGAGGAAGATCAGAAATTATTGTTTGAACCTTTTCAGCGAGGCGAGAATATAGGCGCTATTCCTGGCACAGGACTCGGTCTTTCTATTGTAAAAAGATCGGTGGATATGCACAAAGGTTCAATAACGTACAAAAGCGAATTAGGGAAAGGGACTTCTTTTAATATTTGTATTCCAGTTGGAATGGAGGATTAATTTTATACATGAAAAAAGTTTTAATTATTGAAGACGATTATTCTGTAATGAGCGGAATTGTCGATCTGCTTGAAGCGAAAGGTTATTCTGCTTACACAGCGCCAGACGGAAAGGAAGGACTTAAACTTGCGAAAGATATTTTGCCAGATCTTATTATTTGCGATGTTATGATGCCTAAATTAGACGGACACCAGGTGTTAACAGAACTAAGCGGCAGCAATGCTACTTCTTTTATTCCGTTTATTTTCTTAACTGCAAAAGCCGATATGAAAGACCTGCGGGAAGGCATGAATCTTGGCGCGGACGATTACATTACAAAACCCTACGACGCTAAAGTATTGCTGACTTCAATAGAAAAACGTTTAGAAAAATCCGAAGAAATGAAAAAGTATTATTCTCATCACCCAACAAATATGTCCGTTGCCGCTACGCGCGAAAAGCTTACCGATAACGACAGGCTGTTCTTAGAGCATAATGCAAACGCAGGTTTTGTAAAAATTGGCGATATTGTTTTTATTACCGCCGAAACTGTTTATTCAAATATTTTTACTGTTCAGAAAACAAAAATTCTTATAAGAAGAACACTTAAAAAATGGGACGAAATGCTGCCTGATAATTTTTTGCGGATACACCGTTCTACAATAATAAATCTGAACCACATATTGAACATTGAAAAATGGTTTAAACATTCATACCGTGTTCAGATGATGCACACTACGGAAACATTTGTAATAAGCCAAAGATATTCGGCAATTATAAAATCAAGATTGCTACAATAATTAAGCAAAACGGGCATGTAAATGTATTTTATCAGTCTTTATTTAGAACGATCTTAAATACAGTCCCTTCGTCAGGGATTGAATTTTTAACGAATATTTTCCCTTTATGATAGTCTTCTATAATGCGTTTTGAAAGGCTTAGCCCAAGTCCCCATCCGCGGCGTTTAGTGCTGTATCCTGGTCTGAAAATATCTTTACGCCGTTTAATATCAATTCCCTTACCGGTATCGGCGACCTCAATTTCAACTGTGCTTTTATGTTCTCTAATAGAGAATGTAATAGAGCCCTGATCTTTATCCATAGCGTCAAGAGCGTTTTTTATCAGATTTTCAAGCACCCATTCAAACAGACGCGAATTAATCTGCGCATATATATTCTTATCCCCCTCTATCAAAATCTGAACGTCCTTGCCTGATTGAGGCAGCCTTCTTCTAAAATATCCCGCTATACCTTCAATTTCGTTATACACAAGACATTTCTTTAATTCAGGTTTAGACCCTATTTTAGAAAAACGATATGTAATCTTGTTTAGTTTTTCAACGTCGTTAGAAATTTCGTCCACAATATCCAAGACTTTGTCGGGGTCTTTATAATTAAGCAGCAGTATTTCAAGCCAGCCCATAAGACTGGAAATAGGCGTGCCAAGCTGATGAGCCGTTTCTTTAGCCATACCGACCCAGATATTCCCCTGCTCGCTTTTTTTAATATTGCTAAAGCCAATGTAGCCCACAATAATAAACAAGGCGGCAAGCATAATCTGTATTACCGGGTAAAATTTTAACTGGTTAACAAGCTCCGAATCCCCAAAATGGATTTTGGTGAGAACAATAGTATCGGCATAAGTTACAACAATGGGCTTGTTAATGGCGTCCATATCTTTAATCTTAGCGTCGAACAAATTAGTTAATTGTTTTTCAGATAGCGTAGTGTCATATTTAATATTACGGACGTCGCTCTTGCCGGAAAGGTTAACTCTGTTTTTTGAATCAGTAAGAATAACTGGAAAGTCGATAGGCTTAATAAGGTTATCCAAAAGGAATGTAAAGTCGGATTCAGGGGTGTTAGTATTAGCTATATACTCCAATCCCTTTGCATATAGCTGTACGGCGTCCCGTTCTTTTTTTTGAAGCCGGATGACTAAACTCTGCGTATAATATAAAGTTCCTCCGCCAATAAGCGCCGCTACAAGAATAAGGATAACTTTAATATTTACTGAAGCAGGTCCTCCGGCCATCTTCATTTTTTTAGATTCCTTTTACGAAGAATGTTTGTTCTCGTTTTGGACCTACAGAAATAATATCAATTTTAATTTTTGATTTTTTTGCTATAAAATTAAGATATTCTTTTGCTTTAACCGGAAGCGATTCATAAGATAAGCATGAAGAAATATCCGTATTCCATCCGTCAAGAGTTTCGTAAACCGGAACTACATGGTCTAATGTGTCAACGTCGCTTGGGAAAGACTTAAGTGCGTTTCCGTTCAATTCATAACCGACGCAAACTTTAATTTTTTCAAAGCCGCTTAACACATCAAGCTTTGTAATAGCCACAGAATCAATTCCGTTAATCATAGCGGAGTATCTTTCCAGGAAAGCGTCATACCAGCCGCATCTACGCGGACGCCCGGTAGTCGCGCCAAATTCAAAACCGTCTTGTCTTAATTTCTCGCCGTCAGCGTCAAGCAATTCTGTTGGGAAAGGGCCGTAGCCCACTCTTGTAACATATGCTTTTACAATACCAACTACAGAGTTGATTCTTGTAGGAGGAATTCCGGTTCCGGTGCAAGCCCCGCCAGACGTTGGGCTGGAAGAAGTAACAAACGGATAGGTTCCGTGGTCTACGTCCAACAAAGCGCCCTGAGCTCCTTCAAGAAGCACAGATTCTCCTTCGTCAATTTTTTCATTTAAGAAAGTTGGAGTATCTTTAATGTATTTTTCAATCTTCTTATCAAACTCGACGTATTGATTAATAATATCGTCTACGTTCAATTCTTCATGGTCAAAAACTTTTTTAACTAAAGCGTTTTTTTCTTTCAGGTTTTCCCTGATTTTTTCTTCCAATTTTTTACGGTTCAGCAAATCGACAATTCTTATTCCCTTTCTTGCGTATTTATCAATATAGCAAGGACCGATGCCTCTGCCGGTAGTGCCTATTTTAACCGCGCCGCTTTCGCTAATAGAATCCAACAATTTATGATATGGCATTATCAGATGGGCGTTATGGCTTATAAAAAGTCGTCCGTCAACTTTAATGTTATTTTTTTCTAACAATTCAATTTCTTCCAAAAGGGCAACCGGATCTATGACAACCCCGTTTCCAATAACGCAGGTAACGTCTTCTCTTAATATTCCGGAAGGAATTAAATGGAGAACATATTTTTTATCTCCAATTTCAACCGTATGCCCGGCGTTTGCGCCCCCCTGATAACGGGCAACAATTTTAAACTTCTCGCTTAATATATCTACGATCTTCCCTTTTCCTTCATCGCCCCATTGACTTCCGACTAGAACCGTAACGCTCATTTTATCTTCCCGATAATGTAATAAATAATAGTTTAATATTAAAAAAACAAAAACTCCGAACAAGTACAAAATTCGGAGTTTTTATAAATTATATCGCCAGATTTTTTTTAGACGTAGCTTTTTACAGCTTCGTCAATCGAATCAAAACTTTCAAATATGGTTACTAATTTAGTAATAAGCAATAAGCTTTGAATTTTATCAGTAACGTTAGCCAATTTTAAATTACCGCCTTCTTTCTTCATCGTAGTTAAGCCGCTGATTAGCATACCTAAACCGGAGCTGTTCATAAACTTTACTTCGGATAAATCTATAATAATATTTTTCTTCCCTTCTGTAACAAACTGATGTAACAGATCGCTAAATTCTACGGCTTCAGGACCGCCCATCATATTTCCAACCACTTCAAGAACTACAGCGTTGTATTTTTCAACTGGTTTTATTTTCATGAATAACTCCTATAATTATTTTTTAAATTTAAACAGATAACAATATTTTTGCAAGAAAATAAAGCGTGCGGTCTCATTTTTTCTCCTTGCAGGAGCTAATGGGCCGGTTTATTATTGAATTTCTCAGCGCCAATAATTACTCTTCCATTTCTAAAAACTTTCAGAGGGTAATAATCTTTTGTATGCCAAATTGATCTTTTTTAATAAAAAGATGAAATTCATATCATAATATAATATCTTCTGATTAGAATTAATAATTAATCCGTTTTTTTTAATGGAACATTAAGTAAAATACAAACGTCTAAAAGATGTCAGAAATAATTGAAGAAAACAAATTGGTTCTAAGCGAAGCGGCAAATTTAGAAGAGGATTTTTCACTAATTAAGAAGTCCGTTGAAGGCGACGAGGCTTCTTTCCGAATTCTTGTGCTCAGGCACAAGGAAAAGGTCAGAAATCTTATCTTCTTAACTCTTAACGACGCTGGGCTTGTAGACGATATCGCACAGGATGTTTTTATTACCGTTTACAAGAATCTTAACAAATTCAGGTACGAATCCCAATTTACCACTTGGCTTTACAGAATTACAATTAATAAATGCAAAGACCACATCCGAAAACTAAAAATCAGAAGCATATTTTCTCCAATTAAAGAAACCGACGCTGAAGAAATATCAGTTAATCCCACTGAGGATGCTGACGCTTCGGAAATCGTTCAAAAAGCGCTCGCAAAACTGCCGCAAAAACTGCGCGCCCCTCTAATTCTTAAAGAAATTGAGGGCTTTAGCTATCAGGAAATTGCAGAAACGCTGGGCTGCGAAATTGGAACGGTTAAATCTCGTATTTTTAGAGCAAGAGAAGGCTTAAAGAAAATTCTTAAGCCTTACGAAAAGGAGTTGTTGTGATGAATAAAAATAATGATTTTGAAATGATTTCCGCTCTTTTAGACGATGAGCTGCCCCAAAACCAGCAAAAAGAGCTTGAAAAAAGGATTGATAGCTCTGACGTTCTAAAGAAAAAGCTTGAAGAGTATGGAAATTTAAAAAGTATTTTAGCTAATACAAAAAAAATCCCGGAAGCCCCTTTCTTTGAAACCAGGCTTATGGCAAAGCTTAAGGAAAAAGATAATAGCCGCTTCTCGCTAAAAAAACTTTATCCCGTGTTCGGCATAGCCATGCTAACAATTGCCTTTATGTTCATTTTTAAATTCAATCAGAACGGAATAGACTCAATAGTAGAGAAACAAAAATCGAAAATTATTGATATTTATACGCAGAATCTAAAACCTATTTTGTTTGATAACCAATTGACAAAAGAAGACATATTCAATTTTGCTTTTTACAATAGTCTGCCTTTAGATAAAAATAATCGCCAGTACCTTTCGCTTGGCACAGAACAAAACGGAAACGGTTATCTTGAAATTAAAACGGCTTCGCTTTTACCGGAGACCAATAATCTTGAAAAATTCATGAGTTCGCTCAGATTAAATACGTCTGAAAGAAAGCAGGTTGATTCAATTCTTGAAGGTTATATTGAAGAAATTAAACCGCAAATATTAGTTAATAGCAATAATACTCTTGCCATTAATTCAAATCTATGGAATTACAATAAAGCTATAGCCGCCGATCTGATGAATTTTGCCAAACGCGTAAATAATTCAACTTTAAAAGAAATTATGCCCGCGTCTTATAATCTTGACCAAATGCCGTCAGTTTCTAAAATTATCAGCAATGTAAAGAATAACAATAACGATACTTACATCTTTATTACGCCGGATACGATTTTTTCGGAACAGTTCAAATTCGATATGAATTCTTTTACCAAGAAAATGGACGCTTTGCAAAAATCCTTAAACAATATGCAAAATCAATCGGGCGCTTTAGCTAAACAGCATATTCAATTGCCAAAAGACGTTATTGCAAATATGAATAAAGAAATCCGCAAGCTTCAGAAGCTTAATAAGGATATGTCTAAAAATAATAAGTTCAGGGTTCAGTTGGACTCAAACTATTACAAAGTACAAATTCCTAAAGTTGAAATACCAGATTTTGAAATGCCTGATTTTGACAGCATAATAGCTAAAATTGCCGAAGAAGCAAGACGATTCCGTAATTATTCGTTTAGCTACCCTAACGACGGTTATCAAAAAGATGAGAAAGGGAATAAAAAAGATCAGGACAAAAACTATCGCAACAGACTTAAAATGCCATTTTTCGATCAGAACATCGCTAAGGAATTACAACAAATAGATTCTATACGGAAATATGGATTTGACAATCTTAGCTTCCTGCCGGATTCTCTAAATAAAATGTTTGAAAGTTTCCGTTCGGACTCCATGAATGTTAAGGATCTTAAAACTCTTAAGGGGCAGATGCGCTCGTTTAAGGAAGAAATGAAAAATCTTCAAAAACAAATGGAACGCTACCGCGAAGAAATGCAAAACTCAAAACCAGGGAGAAAAGAGATTAAGAAAAAGACCCCGGTTGAAGTAAAAACAAAGCGGCATTATTATATTGACAGGCAAATTATTGTGTGATGATTTGAAAGCTTTGGGGAAAGAAAAAGTTAATCCAAAACCGCCATTTCAATGGCGGTTTTGAAACTTCGTCTTACTCTACATATAAATATAACCTCTATAAACGCCATTTACATCGTTGCCTTTGTAATTATAGTAAATTCCAATTGACAAAGTAATTACATCGCCAACATTAACATGCAAGGACTTTATTATAGAACAACTCGAAAATGAAGTTGGGGAGGCAATCTGATTATAAACAGTATTGCCATTTTGTGTTATAACTAATTGCCAGCTCCAACAACCGCCAACTTGTATTGCATCTAATTGCGCGCTTACATTGAAAGTAGTAAGCCCACAATAAGTTACTTGAATATCATCGTTTGTTACTGTATGCGTTACAGTCGATGAATAATTCCCCGGAGTTTGAACATAAGCGATACAAACTTGCTCAGATGGCAACGTCCAAACTTGAGCGTGCAAATAAACAAATGGAACGAAAAAAAACATTAGGACAACGATTCTTTTTAACATAATAACTCCATAATTAATAATAACGGTAATTATTTAATTTTTGTGTGTTGCATACCGTTTTGCAGCATACTAACAAAATTGTAATAACCTATTAATTATTTTCCCGAAAGCTATCACTTTTCTTACTAATAAATTAAAAGTAATTAATTGTTTTATTTTTGTCAACTTAGTTTTCTCATTTTTACTTTTTTCTTCCGCGAAGAAATGCAAAACTTAAAACCGGGTAAAAAAGAGATTAAGAAAAAGACCCGGTAGAAGTTAAAACAAAACGGCATTATTATATTGACAGGCAAATTATTGTGTGATGATTTTTGAAAGCTTTGGGGAAAGAAAAAGTTAATCTAAAACCGCCATTTCAATGGCGGTTTTAGATTAATTACTATTTTATACCCCCAAATAAATCAAACCACTAGCATTAGGCGGAACATCAAGAGCATCCATTTCAAGAGTCAAAGTTACTACGTCTCCAACTTGAAGATTTAAAGTGCATATAGTACTTGAAAAAGATGAAGTTTGGCTAATATGATTAGCATAAACGCCTTGACCATTTTTAGAAACTCTTATGATCCATGTATCATAAGAAGGTATTCCGTCCAACTGCAAAACCACCGGGAAATTATGATTTCCGGCATTCATATCTTCAATATCATTCAGCGTAATTGTATGCGTTACTGTGCCGGTTGGAACACCTGAATAATTATATCCGGCAGCGAATACATTTTCTGCAGGCAAATGGACTTGCGCATTTACATATGCGAAGGGTAGTAAAAAAGCCACTAGGACAACGATTCTTTTTAACATAACAACTCCATAATTAATAATAACGGTAATTATTTGATTTTTGTGTGTTGCATACCGTTTTGCAGCATACTAACAAAATTG
>WSSedL1CaDRAFT_10001949_pt1 | contig 11174 bp, 3 predicted proteins | sample WetSurSL1Cattail_FD_9464 | JGI IMG/M metagenome (IMG submission 9464)
ATTTCCCCCAGACTTTATAAATTGCATAATTCCCGTCGGTTGGGTCCGATGATGTAACATCAAGACCTACCTGACAAATTCGGGCACGAGTTAATCCGGTTGATGTGGCGGGGCCTGGTTTATAATAATTATTAACCATATTAATTTTCATACCAGCAGCACCGTAACACCCATTACCCGACCAGTTATAAATTACATTGTTCCGGTAATCAGTGGTATCTTTACCCACCGTATAGGGATTAGTCCCAAAGCGCGGAGTACGGCTATCGTGATGAGCCATCAGGTTATGATGAAAAGAAGCATTCCATCCACCCCATATACCTCCGTAACCATGAGGACCTTTAATATGCCCGGATAATCTGAGGCTTTCGGATATTAAAGTCCATTGAACCGTAGAGTTAACCAATTCATAAAAAGAACAAGCTTCATCAATACTCCAGCTCACCGAGCAATGGTCGATAATAACATTTTCATGCTGACGTCCGCCGAGAGCATCAGCTTCAGCTTCGTTTTCATCACCCATACGGAAACGCATATATCTTATAATTACATTGTTGGCACCAACAAAGAAGGGATAACCTCTAAGGCAAATACCGTCTCCCGGAGCTGTTTGTCCCGCAATGGTAAGGTTACCATTAGATACCGTAAGATTAGAAGTCAGGGTTATGGTTCCGGAAACTTTAAACATTATCGTCCTGGCACCGGTTTGATTTATGGCATAACGCAAAGTGCCTTCAGTATTGGTATCATCCAAAGAAGTTACATAGATTACCTTACCACCCCTGCCTCCAGTTGTATTTTTACCAAAACCTTCGGCTCCCGGAAATGCTAACTGGGCTATAGTACTTTTAACTATCAAGCTCAAAATCAACAATAAATATATTTTCTTCATGATTTAGTGATTAGTTATGATCTTTATTTGCTAAAAGCTGTAAATGTATAGGATTCACCAGCCTTTGTTGGAATGTCGTAAAGCAATGAAGTAGTTAAACTTACACCTTTTAAAGTTGCAGGATCTTTAATAACCGGATTTGCAACTTCTTCCATTGAAAGCAACTGATTGGGGTTAACTCCTAAAGCCTTTTTTAACTTTTCGCCTTTTTCTGAAGTTAAAGCCGTTGTAGTTCTTATCCTTAAATTACCGCCAATAACAGATTTAATAGTTACTTTAACCAACTTCCCTTTCTTCCATTCCATATTGGTTATTTCAAAACCTCCACGGGCGCGTAGTCCTTTGATAACTCCTTCTTTCCATGCATCGGGAAGAGCCGGCAGTAAATAAACAGCACCATCGTGACTTTGTACCAACATTTCGGCGATACCGGCAGTACATCCAAAATTGCCATCAATTTGGAAAGGAGGATGTGCATCAAACATATTGGTATAAGTACCCCCATTTTCATCCTTTATAGTGGCATTGGGATCCTTTAATTTCAACTGATTCTGAATTAATTTGTAAGCATGATTGCCATCGAGAAAACGAGCCCATAAACAAACTTTCCAACCCATCGACCATCCGCGACTGGCATCACCCCGTCCAATAAGTGAATTACGGGCTGCTTCAAACAATTGAGGTTGAGAAAAAGGAGAGATCTGACAACCCGGAAACATACCCCAAAGATGAGAAACATGACGATGTCCCGATTCCTTTCTGTCCCAGTCCTCGAGCCATTCCTGAAGTTGACCGTATTGTCCGATATGCATGGGGGGCAGTTTAGATTTAAGATTCGATATTGTATCGGTAAAAGCTTTATCCAATCCTAAAGTTTTGGCTGCAGATATAGTATTGCTCAATAAATCATAAACCATTTGGTTATCCATAGTTACACCGGCAAATATAGAGCAACGTTCTTTGGAAACAGTACCATCGGCCTTAGTTACAGGGTAAATTACTAATCCGGGTGTATTCTCAGGCGAGTTGGAAGGTGCAACAACCATATAACCGGTCTTTGGATCTTTTACCAAAAAATCGACATAAAACTCAGCAGCTCCTTTTAAAATTGGATATATATCCTTCAAATAATCAACGTCGCCCGAAAACAGGTAGCGCTCCCACAAATGTGAGCAGAACCAGGCGTTACATGTTGGCCATACACCACAGGCTACTTTATCAACAGCTCCGGTAATACGCCATAAATCGGTATTGTGATGTAATGCCCAACCTCTTGAGCTATACATTTCTGAGGCAGTTTGCCTTCCGGTAACACTCACATCTTTAATTAAACCAATAAAAGGTTCGTGGCACTCACTCAGGTTGGTAACCTCAGCCGGCCAATAGTTCATCTCTACATTTATATTGGTAGTATATTTGCTATCCCATGCAGGCAGAGGCCCTGCACATGGGTTCCAGATACCTTGCAGGTTTGCAGGCTGGGTACCCGGTTGGGAACTACTGATTAAGAGATATCGGCCAAACTGAAAATATAAAGCAACCAAAGCCGGATCGTCTGAGGTTGAAAACTCAGAAATACGGGTTTCAGTATTCTTTTTAGACTGTTCTGTTTCGGGTAAAACCAGAGAAACTCTGTTAAATTGTTTTTGGTAAGCTGCAATATGATCATTCTTAGCAGAGGAGTAATTCTTATTAAAATTATTGAGATACGATTTTGCTTTTAGCTCTGCATTATCGCTGATATCCTTATAATTCTTAAAATTAGTAGCTATTGAAATATAAATTGTAGCTGCATCAGCATTTGCAACCGTTAAATAATCGCTACCGGCTGATTGTGAACCACCTTCGGCAACCACTTTAATCCGGGTGTTAAAATTCAATTTGTTCGGTATATTCTCCTCTGTTTCTTTTGTACACTTACCCGTTACAACTAACAGATTGTTATAAGCAGGATCGGTTTCGGAATGTACCGTTACCATATTCTTTTTCCGGGGACCTGCAAAAGAAGCTTTAAAAGAAACCATTCCTTTCTTATTTGTTGAAATTCTTATAATTACAAGCTGATCGGTGAATGAAGTAAATGTTTCGCGGGTATATTCAACATCTCCCACTTTATATTTAACCGTTGCAATAGCAGATGAAAGGTCTAAATCGCGGTAATAATCTGTTACATCACTCTGATTAGGGAAATCCAGTACTAAATTTCCGATTGATTCATAAACCTGCCCATGCGAGGTAACGCTTCTGTCTGCAATAATACTGTTTAAGGCTAATTTTTGAGCTTCAATGTAATCCTCTGAAAATAAAAAACTACGAATGGAATCCAGACTGCCCATAGCTCTTTTATTGATATTCTGATAAGGACTCCCGGACCAGAATGTATCTTCGTTTAACTGAATGGTATCGGCATTTGCAACACCATAAACCATTGCTCCAAGCCGGCCATTTCCCAGAGGAAGGGCTTCGTTCCAGTATGTGGCAGGTTTGTTGTACCAAAGCTTCAGATTTTGGGCATTGCCATTCAGATTCCCAAATCCAAAATTCAACACCCATAAAATAAAAAGAATCTTAAAATAAAGTCTTATCATAATAAAATATGTTTTTTAAGGAACTTAATGCTAAATCAATATTTTGAAAAAACACAGAAATTTTTTTCAATTTATTCTAATAAAAATCGTCGTGCAATTATACGTATTTAAAGATCGAATGGCCCAGACAGGCATTCCAAAAAGCGGGTAAAATCATTCCAGATTCTTAAATTTAGTGTTTAGTTCTAATAAACAAAATGAGAAAAACAGACACGTTTTTTGGTACAAACAGATACCCTATTAAATTCTGAAGCTTATTATTTTTGTAAAGTTTTAATAAATCATTTAATGAAAAAATTTCTACTATTTCAGCTAATTACTATAATCAATTTTTTTATTCTTAGTAATTCTTTCGCAACCAATTATTATGTTTCAACATCAGGTTTAAACTCCAATAACGGTACCAGCGCTCCTTTTTTGACAGTAGCTTATGCTGTTTCAAAAGCTACCAGTGCCGGTGATACTATTTTTGTTCATGAAGGCACCTACACCGTTACAGCACGTATAAATTTAACAAAAAGTGGTACATCAAGCAGCCGAATCTGCTTGTTTAAATGTAAAGGTGAAGCCCGGCCAACATTAGACTTTTCTTCAATGCCAATTGGATCCTCAAATCAAGGGGTAATGCTAACCGGAAGTTACTGGCACATTTATGGTATCCGCATTAAAGGAGCCGGGGATAACGGTATGCAAATTAATGGTAGTTCCTGTGCATATAATATTATTGAATACTGCGATTTTACTGAAAACCGCGACGCCGGATGCCAATTAAAGAATGGCACCCACGATAATAAAATTATTAATTGCGATGCTTATTATAATGCCGATTATGTTTCGGGAGATTCAAATTATACCGGAGGTAATGCCGATGGTTTTGCGCCAAAATTAGACATCGGAACCGGCAATTATTTCTACGGTTGCAGATCCTGGTTGAATTCTGACGATGGTTGGGACGGACTCCTTTATGGTGACTACAATATTACTACAACTTTAGAAAATTGCTGGACCTGGAAAAACGGTTACTTAAAAGATGGGACTACCACTACCAGCGATATGAACGGAAACGGTTTTAAACTGGGTGGTGGCTGGAATACATTGACCGATGGAACCAAAAGTTATGTTTTCAGACACAATATGACCCTTAAACGATGCCTTGCGTTTGATAATAAAGGGAAAGGATTTGATCAGAACCACGATAAAGGGACTATTATTCTATATAACTGTACCGGTTTTGGAAATACCTCATATAATTATAGTATTGCCGAAAGTTTACTTTCCGGTTGTACTTTAACAGTAAAAAATTGTGTTTCTTATGAATCTAGTAAAGTAACACTTCTCAGTTCAGCGGATACTTCCAGAAATAGCTGGAAACTCCAAAATTTCACCATTTCTTCTTCTGACTTTACAAGTGTGGATACAACAGGTATTTCCGGAGCCCGTAATTCGGACGGAAGTTTACCAACTGTTGCATTTATGCATCTTGCATCGACCAGTAAAATGGTTGACGCCGGAGTTAAAGTTGGTTTAGATTATTACGGTAATAATCCCGACCTGGGATGCTATGAAACCACTTGCTCTTCCTGCACCACAAAATCATTAACGGTATCTGCCGGTTCCAATGGTAGTGTTTCTCCTTCCGGAACTTATTCCTACAACGTTGGCACTACTGTTCCTGTAACAGCTACAGCAAATACCGGTTATAGCTTTTCAAATTTCACATCAAGCAGCACAGCCATTAGTACCAGTAATCCTTATTATATTAAACTTACTGCCGATACTTCTATCACAGCCAATTTTGCTGTTAAATATTATACATTGACAACAACTGCCGGAACCGGTGGTACCATAAGCCCAAGCGGTTCTAACTCTTATGCGTATGGAACCAGTGTTTCCATTTCTGCAACTGCATCAACAGATTACACATTCAGTAATTTTACTTCCGGTTCTACAACCTTAGGAAGCAGCTCTCCCCTATCGGTTACAATTATATCTGATACCTCCGTAACTGCAAACTTTACTTCAACAGCAGGATTAGAAGACATTTCTTCCAATAACAATTGTAAGCTTTATAGTGATGGCGAAGGTAATTATGTATTATCCTTTAATACAACAGGTACAGAAATCGTTTCGGCAGATATTTACAATTTAAACGGTATACTCATTTCGAAACCTGTTATAGAGAGTCAGGTGTCAGGTCAACAAAAGCTGTCCTTCTCGTTAAATAATGTTTCTAAAGGTTTATATATCTGCAAGGTAAAAATTGGTCAGGAAACTATAAATTTAAAATTTATTAAATAAACTTTAAATGTACTTCAAATAAAAAAAGGTCTGTCTCGAACTTTTGAGACAGACCCTTTTTTTGAAATTTACATTAAAAAAAATCAGAACTTCACTTTATAAACAGAACTACCTACCTTAACCAAATAGATTCCATTTAATTCAGGAAATTCTTTAACAAAGGTTGTAGAATTAACCTTTTGTTTAAAAACAATATTCCCACTTACCGAATAAATAGTTACTTCCGATCCGGAAATAATATTATTAATATATAACGTTGAATTATAAGTATATACTTGTAAGGTTTCAGAATTTACTGCTTTTACATCAGTAGTGGTAATCTTAACCGTTACGGTATCAGAAGATGCACTAATACTACCATACTCATTCGCGGCTTTTACATAATAGCTGTAAGTTTTACCCACAGCAGCTGTAGCGTCTGTATAATTTGTTGATGTTGTAAACCCAATAACAGAGGTATCTCTGAAGACTACATAACAAATTGTGTATTTAGAAGCAGTCCACGATAATGTGGTTGAAGAAACGCTTAAATTTGAGGGTGCAGAAACCGGTTCAAAATAAGCTCGCGGATTCCATTGGTCAGAACCTTCAATTACATTCTCGTAAGTATAGGCAGCAGCTTCTGTCTGGGAAAGTTCTGTCTGCAATCCGGTTTGCGTTACTCCTCCACTTGTAGTATAAGACGATTTACGGTTTGATAAATCTATTGCATTTCCATTGGCATCCATACTATTATATTCAGCAAAAAGTTTAGGAATAACACCCATATTAGTCCAGCCTTCAGGAGCTGGTACAACATTCATGGTGGTATTTAAATAAACTGCAATGGGTGAATTTTGCCAAGGACGGCCTAATTTTAAATTACCATCACCAGCGGCTGAATTGCCATTAAGTGTACATGAATTAAATACATATCCGTATTTAGTTCCGGTTCCATGCGAAGGTGCTACAATTACAGCACCACTGCGTACAGAATAGATATTACATTTATCGAAAAAGCAATCACCTCCACCATAAATATAATCTACTGCACCTTCGATATAGCATTTGAAAGCATATTGACGATCCGAAACATTACTTACAGCTGTATACCAGGTATCCTGATAGGATCTGAAATTACAATTGTAAAATGCAAACCTGTCGGCTTTCGATTTCATAGCCAAAGCCATAGGACCACTTTGGAAATTAACCCCATAAGTATTGATAAAACTGATATTTTCGGCATAAAAATTTGTAGCATTTGCAACAACAACGCAACCGTCGGTAGTATTATAATTGGTGTACGAATAATCCCAACCGGTATCGGATGAACTGCTGGCACAATTTATGGCAAAACATATTTTTACCTTGGTTTTGTCCTGACCAATAAAATAAAGATAAGGCTTAGTAGCAGGTATTCGTACCAATTCTTTATAAGTACCATTCTTAACAAAGATAAGCCAAGGAGAAGTTCTGCTAGTTGGAGCAGCATCAACGGCTGCCTGTATGGTAGTGTAATCGCCGGTTCCATAAGCATCTACAACTGCATTGTAGACTCTTGCAATAGGATCGGGTCTTTCCATAGTGGTAAATATTAACGTATCACCCTTAAATAAATTACCGGAAACATCTTCAATAGTTCCTGCAGGTATAATAAAAGAGTATTTTGTACCATAATCTAACCCGCTATATGAAAAAGTAGCTGTTTTAGAACCAAACACAGGAGTTAATTCTTCACCATTCAAGGAAAAAGTACCACTTTTTAATTGAACCTTTTCATTAAAGGAAAATACAATAGAACCACTAGCCGAAGCGGTACTTGAACCTTCAGTTGGTACAGTAGATACAAGTATTGGAGCCACAGTATCTTTAACACTTTCGGCTACAGCATAAACAAATACATTTGCCAGATAAAACCCTTCGGTTGCTGTACTTGCAGGAGTTCCATAAAGAGAGCTGTTAATATCCGGGATCCAACGAACATAAATCGTTGATTTTTCAGATTCGGTTAATTCGGGCAGGGTTGCATTACAATCCATCCATTCGCTATTATATCCTGATGAAATATCAACAGTATCGATATTTATAAAATTGGTACCATCGGTAGAATATTGCATCAATTGTTTGGTATGAACACAAACATTATCAACCGCTATTTTTGACTTAACCTTAATAGAGGTATAGCCAGTTCCCGAAAATTTTGCCTGAAAATACCGGGGAGCTGTGGTTATTATACTTGCATCGGTATATCGTCTGGCACAACTATAGGTTTCTCCGCCAAAAGTTTTAGAAGATGCTCCCCAAGAAGTACTAGTACCTTCATAGGTAAAAATCTGGAAATATCCGGTATTACTGGATACAGAATAATAATCGCCGGTTCTGTTACTTGTAGGTGAAGATGTTACAAAATCCCAACCCACAATAAACGGGATAACATCAAACGTAGCAGTAATTGCAGTATCCTTATTCATCTGAATTTGGCGGCTGGTAGAAGTGGAACCATTGTCCCAGTACAAGAAGGAAGTTGCTCCGTTCGAAACAACCGAAACATCAACAATAGTTCCAACTTCATAACTATTATCCGTTTCTTCAGGATTAAGCGATACATCACCCCATGAAGCACCATCCCCGGCGTATTTTACGGTTAAGGTATGCATTTCGAGTGCAGTAAATACAGCTACAAGGCTGGTATCCTTAGTAATTTTAAAACTAAAAGGATTACTAGAAGAAATGGTATTTCCATTACCATCCTGCCATTCCTTGAAACGGTAACCATAATTATAGGTAGCTGTTACAGTAACTGTACTATCCTTTTCGTAAGTAGCAGACAAAGGAGTTACAGAACCACCTGCAGCTGGAGTAACTGAAGTAGTAAGAACCTCAGGATTAATAAACGATTTATACCAACGGGGATCACCTACAGGGCCACCGTCAGAACCGGCAGTTGCCAGAACAGAAGTCTTTAAAGTTGTAAAATCTCCATTATCCGGATCAGGAAAACTTAAAGAACTCAAACCTAACCCGCTTAATGTTAAATCGCTAATAGATTGAGAAACTGCACTGGTTTGGTTATATGTTCCATAATCAACAATTAAATTATTTAAAGCGATCAGATTTCCTCCAGTAGCAACAAGAGGTTTAGGCAAAGTTCCGGATACCCCCGGTTCGGCAATAATATTATTTTTAAAAATATAATTAGATGCCGTGCTATATTTAGCCATTGCATTGCACAAAGCCCTGTCGGTGCTTTTCGCCCATTTATATACCGTATTGTTTATAAATGTAAAATTTAAAGTATCTGTTGTCGATGCTGTACTGTTAGCATAGAAAAAACTTTCGCCATTAGTATAACTGTACATGGTACAATTTTTAACAGTAAAATTTTTAATGATATGCTTCGGATAAAATAAATTATAGCCATTAGCACCGCAATTAGAAATAATACAATTGGTTACTTCAATATTTTTAATGGTATAACCGGCAGTATTGGTTCTCAGTATACAACGGTTTACTGTGGCAATGGTATCATTTCGGAATGCCAGAATGTTCATATTACCAATATCTGCATTAATAAAATAATCCGATGACGGACTTATCCGTACCCGATCGAAAATTAAACCGCCTCCTGTTGCAGAGGTTGTACCCGTTACACTAAACGTAATTTTTACGATAGCATCGGTAGCTGCTTTAAACGTTATTGTTTTTGAAGTTGGAAAAACAATAGAAGTAGCATAGGTACCACTAGCCATTAATAATGTATCGCCATCTACTGCACTGGTATACAGAGAGGAATAGGTAGAATTGGTTACCGGGATTGTTGTAGCCCATAAGGATACTGCAAAACCCCATAACATTGCTAAAGAAATTAATAAGGATCTTTTCATATAATAATTGTTTAATAGTTTGTTTAATAGTTTACGCCAAATTGAATACCAAATTCAGTCAAAAAATCGTATACAATTTTAAGTCTTAATTATCAGAACGATTAAAACCTATGTTCCAAAAAGCGGGTATTGGAATTCCTAAATAACGTGAGTTCGATATAAAGAATTACTTAAATAGTTGATATTTTGCTGTTTGTTTTGTTATTGCATTAATTTGAAACATTTGTTTTTAATTTTAGCGCCGTTAGGTGCTATAGCTCGGTAAAATAAATCCCACAAAATGAATCTGCCGCCTCCATAGAGGCGGAACTTCTTGGGAAAACTTTTTTTACCGACCTTTTGCCCTTAAACAGGGCAGTTGATTTTGAAATTTGTCTTTTATAGATTGTTGGAATACTTGAAAAAAAAAATTTACATTTAACTCACGTTAAATAAAAAAATTCAATTATTTAAACATCTATAATTTAATACAATAAAAATCCCCATTAAAAATCACTTCTAATGGGGAGGGAAACAATATTAATACTACAACACTCTGTCTAATAAAAAATATTATTTTATAAAAAAAACCTATGGGAAATCACTTCAGACAGGTTTTATAATCTACTATAATTGTTTTAATTAAAATTAATACTAATTAATACCATCTTAAGTCTCCGGCTACACCATATCCGGCAAATCCTGTGCTCTCACTTATTGTGAAATTAAAGGTGGTTGGATCTGCAAATAATTGAGAACTTGTTAATGCTAATGCATTGATATCTATAAATCCTTTACCTGTACTTGTGCTTATCGTTAAATCCTTTGTTTTATAACTGTTGGCAAACGAGTAAGAAGCAATATTGGTATAATTTGAGTTAAACGAATTTAACGTGGTACCCTTATTGGTTCCTGCAAAAATACACTTATCAATGGTTAACGTAGTTGGTAAAGTAGTATTGCTGTTAAAACGGAAAACCTGAGATAGAGCACTGGTTAAATTATATAAGGTACAATTTGAATATTGAAGCAACGGTACCGTAATACGAATATCAGCTACCTGGGTAGCAATATTTATTAAAGTACTGTTTTCGAATATAATGGAAGTTGTAATCTTATTTGCTACAGTACTGGCACTGATATTTATGATACCATAACCTCCGGTATTTTCAATAATACATTCGTTAAAATGAATGGTTGATACTGTCATTCCTCCATTTAAACGTACAACACCATAATAATTATTTACAGTACAACTCTGAAATTCGAAATTATTAATGACTAATCCGGATGTACTACTTAAGGCGAACAGGAAGTTGCTGGCATTTGAAGCACCAACCAAATCAACATTTTCAAATAAGAAACCATCCATATCATTAGCCGGACTTATTTTATTAATATTTACCGTTGGATGGCTGGTTGAAGAGGAAGTAAAGGTTAACATTACTAACCCGGTTGGTAAACTAAGGTTATTCATGGTATAGGTAGCACCAGCAGTAAAATTAAGGGTAATATTAGTATGACCGGCTGCAACCAAATTCTTTAATACCGTAT
>WSSedL1CaDRAFT_10001950_pt1 | contig 11171 bp, 7 predicted proteins | sample WetSurSL1Cattail_FD_9464 | JGI IMG/M metagenome (IMG submission 9464)
CCCCCCGCGCTAGCTCCCATTGCCGCCAATTTTTCAGGCGAGGTGTATCTGTTTTTAATCAGGTATTCCGCACAAGCAATAAAATCTTTCCAACTATTGGATTTTGTTGCCTTAAAACCTCCTTTGTACCAATTGTCACCTTTTTCAGAGCCTCCACGCACATGGGCAATTGCAAATATACCTCCGTGTTTGAACCATGCTAAACGATTTCTATTAAACTCAGGCTTTTTAGAAATGCCAAACGCCCCATAAGCTTCAATTATTGTAGGATTGGTACCATCAAATTTTATACCTTTACCGTAAGTGATGGATAATGGAACTAAAGTACCATCATGCGAAGGTACTTCAATTTCTTCCACTTTCAAGTCTATAGGGGGATCTGTATATTGAACTTCAGGAAAAATATCTGTTTTAATTATGCTTTTATTTTCATTACATAAATACCCGCCAATTTGTTTATCATAGCTTTTTAAGATAAACAATAAATAGTCAGATGCGAGAAAGGATGTAACAATACTAAATGAAGGAGTCAGGTTTAGTCCTCCTAAAAATGGAAGGTTTATATTTTCATCTTTATAATTTATAAGATTGATCTTTATCAGTTTACTTAAACCTTTTTCTATTGTAGTAATATATATACCTTTACGAGTAAGAGCTAAATCATCCAATACAAAACCAGATGCATCATACACTACTTTTGGTTCAATATCTGGCAATTTCATAGTTATTAACTGACCGTTAGGGTTGTTTTTAAAGGACAATCCAAAAAACCGGTCGCCATACATTGCATTACTACTCATTCTGTCTTCTTCGCTAAATATTTTCTTCCATTCAATTTTTTCTGCTGGTTTATCCAACAAATCTTTCAAATAGGCATAATAAATAACATAATATGATCCCTTTGCTAAATTGACTAGGACCTTATCCGACGAAGGAAAGACAAAAAGTCTAGGCCAATTCTCCTTTTTCAGATCTGAAACTTTACTTAATAATCTTGACAGTATTGGCTTGTCACCAGATGGATTTGTATTTAATTTATGAAGACAAACCTTTGCATCTTCATAAAATGTATTTTTGTCTTCTTCTGTCAATATATCCTTATCCCGTATATAAAGAAAACCGCTGCCATCAGGCAGCCATTGGATATTTCCTGCTTTAGAGAATTCTATTCTTTCAGGCAATAATTTTTTCGTTTCTACATCAATAATAAGAATAGTAGCTTTTTCACTTCCATTGGGCGATATGCCAAAAGCGATGTATTTGCCATCTAAAGAAGGTTCATAATAATTGAAAGAATATATACTTTTATCTTTTGAATTGATCTCTTTGGTGTTAAATATTTCTATTGGCTCTTCATGTATACTATCAGTATAACCCAATCTTTCAATGTCATCGTCTTCAAAAAAACCAAATGGATAAAAAAGTCGATTATTGACAATTCTGGGGAAATCTGCCCACTTTTTACGTATTTTTTTAAAATTCTCAATTTCGACGTCCAACTGGTTGCGATTGGTTATACTGTGGATTATTGTATCATACAATTCATTTTGGTATTTTATCCAGGATTTAACTTGTGGGTTATTTAAATCTTCCAAATTTCTAAATGGGTCAATTACCTTTTTCCCAAAATAATAATCAATGGCTGTATCAGATTTAAAAATAGGATATGGCCATTTCTTTTTTATCTCAATTGTTTGTGTGAAAATTCTTTGGGTAGATAATACCAAAATTATTAAAAATATGGAATACTTTTTCATGCCTATAATTAATTGGTTATTTGCTATTTAAATTAATTTATTGAATCAGACTTGCAGCATGTTACTGTTCCTACAAATCTGATTCAATACGCTTGTTAGCTTATTAGGTCCTAGTAGAACCGCCACCAGAATGGCCATAGTCGCCACCAGGTGTTGTTCCGCCTTTAATTTTTGATAAGTGGGAAGTTGTTAAAACTTCAAAATTGCCTTTTTTTAAGTTTTTTGCTTTCTTTTTCATAGCTTATTGATTTAATAATTTAGGTAAAAATATAATTTGTTTTTTAATTAACTTTTAAAACTTAAAAATTCACATCGCCAAAAATGAAGTTCACATCGGTAAAAATGAAGTTCACATCGCCAAAACGCAAGTTCGTATAATTTTTATTTTTTTTTCAGGATTTAATCTTATTTTCAACTCGTAAAGCTTAAAAACTAGGAAACAGTAGTTTTTAAATATTAATAGTGGCCGTTCAAGGGTTATTGCACTTAGAGGTTTCACAACTTTAAACAAGTAATTGTAAAGTCTAAACTGAAAGATATGAACCCATTAATGCATTTGAATAAAAAGCAAATAAAAAAACATGTTGCTTTTTGGATTATTATCATTGCTTATTTAAATATACTCGCACCTGTACCTGGTTCATGGGCTGCAAAAATATTTGGAGGAGCTCTTGAAAGTTTCAACTATTTGTTCGTTTTTTATAGTTTGAGTTTGTTCGTTTTCCCAAAATGCTGGGATAAACGGAGAATATATTGGATGTTTGTCCTGATTTCCTATTGTTTATATTCAACAGTAACTTATTTAAATTATCTTAAAATAATTCCGTATTTAGGAGGGTCTTCGTTTCATCAAAATGAACCCATTTCATTACTATTTATAGACAATATTTTTTATTTTTCTATTCTTGGCTCATCAGCGACCGCATCCTTTTTTTATCGCTATAGTATTTTGAAATATAAACTACAGGCTGAAAAAGAAAAATCGTTACTAATAAAAGAACTTAATTTTCTGAAGAACCAGTTTAATTCGCATATAACCTTTAACTTTCTTAACTATTGTTACAGTAAAATTCATCGCAAATTACCTGACACAGCTGAATCTATTGGACTGTTTTCAGATATGCTTCGATATACCTTGCAAACCAGACCTGAAGAAAGTGTCTCTCTAGCTAATGAAATAACCAACATTGAAAACTTTATTAATTTACAAAAGCTCTTAACCCCAAAAGTTTATGCAACTTTTAGCTATGAGGGTGAAACTAAAGGTAAATTTATTTTACCACGTATCCTCATTACTTTTGTGGAAAATGCATTTAAACATGGCGTTTGCAATGATGCTCAGACACCAATCCTGATAAATCTGAAAGTGAACGAGAAAAAAATGACCTTTACTGTTAATAATAAGGTGAATACAAACAAAAAAAAGTGGAGTGCCCTCTCAGGTCTGGAAAATGTAAAACAAATTCTTGATTTATATTACATTAATCATTATGAACTTAAACATGAAAAAAAAGAAGAATTCTATAATATTGAGCTATGCATAGAATTTGAATTAAGTACGGAATCTATAACTCAAAAAATTACTACAAAAACACCATTAGGGGGTTTAGCTATAAAACCTTTAATGCGATTAAATAAACCACAAATACAAAAACACGTAATTGCTTGGTTTTTAATTATTATTTATGTAGGTGTTACAAGTGTATTTACAGGTACATGGACTGCAATAATTATTAGTAATGCCTTAATTCATTTAAATTTTATGTTCGTTTTTTATGGCATGGGTTTATTCGTTTTTCCTAAGTACTGGGAAGGTAAAAGGATTTCATTAGTTATATTTATTTCCTTCATACTCTTACTATATTGGATCAACGGATATATCATTTTTAAGATATTCATGCCAGATTTAGGTGTGATTGTTGACATACAGAAAGTCTCTTTCTATAATTTCTTAATGGATCGATTTTACTTTTTTGTAATTGCCAGTTCAGCCGGAATAGCCTCATTTTTTATACGCTATGGCTTATATAAAATTAAGCTGCAAACTGAAAAAGAAAAATCATTACTGGTAAAGGAACTCAATTTTTTGAAGGATCAGTTCAATTCTCATCTTACGTTTAACTTTTTAAATTATTGTTACAGCAACATACATAAAGAATCACCGGAAACAGCCGAATCTATCAGCAATTTTTCGAATATGCTCCATTATACTCTGCAAACCGGGGCGGATGAAAAAGTAGCCTTGAGCAAAGAAATCATTTATATTGAAAATTTTATAAGTCTGCAAAAGTTGCTAAGTGTTAAAGTGTATGCCAATTTTGATTACACAGGCGACATAAACAAGGCACTTATTTTACCACGCATCCTTGGTACTTTTGTGGAAAATGCATATAAACATGGTCTGTGCAACGATTCCAAATATCCTATCCAGATTAATCTTATAGTTAAGGATAACAAACTGGCGTTTACAATTAGAAACAAGATTAATCACAGCACAAGGATTGAAAGTACAAATAAAGGGATGGAAAATGTGACCCAAATACTTGATTTGTATTATACCAATAATTATGAGCTTAAAAATGAAAAGGATGGGGAGTTCTATTGTGTTGAGTTATGGATAGGGTTGACTGTCTCAAACACTTGAAAAAGACTTGGAAAATTGAATATTTGAATATGAAAAATTCTGATTTTTTGTTGCTATAGGAATTTGAATCTGCCTAACTTTTTGCGTTACTATTTTATTACTGCAATTATATAAAACATTGATAGTTAATTTTTAATATATAACTCGATTCCAACATCAACCCCAATTGAATTTTAACTACTTTTCTTTTGTCGGTATTAAAAGCTCTCGAATGTCAACATCTAAGGCCAAGGCAATTTCTCTCAAAAGACCGAGTTTAGGCTGACTGTCGTTATTGCAAATTCTGGTTATTGTATTAGGGGCCTTCCCCACCTTTTTTGCAAGTTCCTTTTGAGATATGTCCTTGTCAGCTAAAATAACTTTTAAACGGTTTATTTTAATTTTTTCAGTCATTAGCAATTGATTATTTTCATACATCTATTGTTCAAAAGTAACTAAATAATGTTTTTTTTCATACTTTATTTAATTGGTAAATAATTAGTGGACAATAAAATAATATTTTAGTAAACTACATTATATGTATTAATACAACTTTTTATTGTATTACAACATACATTTAATGTATATTTGAGAAATATTTAGGTTCGATGAATAAGTACACCAAAACCCGTTTAGAAAGGCTAATAAGGATTCTATTTGAGTACGTTAAAGTACAAAATGAGTACATTAATCTCTTTGAAGAATCCAACCGGTTGTTGAAAGAATTGAATGGGGTGCTAAAGGAAGATAATCATAAGTTGAGAGAGAAATTATCGGAAAAGATGTGAGTATATTCAGCAGCCGGAATTGCCTCATTTTCCGTAGCTATGGATTTTATAAGCTTTGGTTACAGGCTGAAAAACCCAATGCCTTGTAATTTCTTTAACCTCTCAACCGATATTTTATCCTTTTTATGTCTCATCCAAAACACAAAATTTATTAGTTGCATATCATTTGTATTTTTCCGGTTTATATCAAAATGTCCATGCTGTTTTTTAAAATTCACCAGTTTCTGAAATTTTTGATTCCACAAAGTGTCCCTGGGTGTAAGATCAAATCCTAAGGATGTAAGTTGCATAATCTTTTCCTCATCAAGTTTGTCAGCCTTAAAATGGATTCTTTGGATACAAAGCCATGCATATAAATATTTATTTCTTACGGTTACTTTGATATGTCCAAACTCTTCTTTGAATTGTTTCAGTTTAATGAATGTATCATCCCATTTATTTCTTTTGGTAAATTTCGCTAACCTGAATTTGAAACCAAGGAGCTTTAATAATTCAATCCTTGCAGAATCCATGATATTGATTTGGTAGGATTGTCTTTGAATTTGTACCCAATTAAATAATTTCGTATCATATGAAACAGGAACATTGATATGGCCATATTGCTCTTTAAACCTGATAAGTGCGTAATATTTATCAAGCCATTTTAATTCCCGCTTTTGGTGTATGCCCCAATTCATCTTGTAGGCTTCAATACGTTGAATTATTTTTCCATCCATAGAATAATTTGAATTGATTAATGTAAATTTAAATTAAATTTTCAACTAACGGTTACCGGATAAATGGTTAACTGTTTATTAATTTTCTGTTAACGGTTTTAAATTTATCTATTCAACATCATGATGTAAAAAAAGCTATAAGTTATTGAATCTGCCCCATCTTTTGTGTTACTATTTTGTTACTTCACTTTCTTATAGTATTATATTTTAGATTTTTATCCGATTTCGGCTATGAAGCCCAAACCACAGTTGTCATCAGGTATGTAAACAGGTTTGGAGCTCGTTTGATCTTTGCGTTTCATCCGATTATAGGCGCCACCGGTAATTCTGAGGAGCGTAACCGTTCCGATTTGTATCCGAACCGGTACGCTTACTTTTACAAACCAGTATTTATAGTCATCTTTGGTGCCAAAGTATATTTCAACCGAGACTGGTCTTGGAACAATTTTTTTGATGGTAAACGCAACCTCGCCGTGGAAGCCGTTTCCGTAGACTTCATCATTTTTATAGAAGGTTAACTCACCCTTCAGGGTAAAGATGGAGAGCTCGCAGTCGATGCCCATTGATTTGATACGAACACCATCATATTGCCATTGTTGCTTACCTTTTAGTCCGGTTTCGGGGTCTGTTTTTCTTTCAACGGATGCATTGACCTCGAACCTGGCCCAGGCTGCAATGCCTTTATCGGAAGAGCTCATTAGCGCAACGATAACATTAAAGCCAAGGGCTGCTTTGCCATTTGAAATGCCAAGGGCAATGCTATCGATGCAGAAACTGAAATTTTGAATTTTAAATCCTATGCTGCTGGCCACGGAGAATTTTCCACCCAAAAGATAAGGAGCCTCGGCAGTAAGGTGCAGTTGTTCGAACCGGAGCCCCCTGGCTTTAAGGGCATCGTTCTCCAACAATAGTATACCGTTGAGCATGGCCGACGGCATAAATTTTCCATTGAGCAGCTCGACCTGGATGGTTGAGCCTTTGTCCAGTTGCAAACCACCGCCAAAAGGCAAATTGAATATTCGGGTGGCATTGGTGGTAACTGAAAATGTATATTTAAGTCCCTGGGTGGTGCCTTGTATTTGTGCGGCAAAGCCAAGGGTGTCGTTTTTCAGGAAGGGAACTCCAAGCTTGCCGCTTAGCAGTCCTCCTGTGAGTTTGTTCTGGGTGATGGTGATTCCCAGTTTATCCACCGAAAAAGGCCATCCTGAGGCATCGCCTTCCCCGAAACTAAGTACGGGGGTAACGGAAAAGTCGCCGGAAACACCGGAGTCATCGATGAGCATGTTGTGTACATCGATGACGGTTCGGCCTTTTTCACTGCTGAGCTCCGATGGCAGGTAAACTTTCAGATCTTTTAGGAAGAAACCCCGCCAGAGAGCGGGTATTTCTTTATATGGGTTTTGATAGGCGGCAGGAATTACAAAGCCTGGAGCATTGGCAAAGTCAGACATATCAACCGAGGCATTGGTGACTGAAAAGGCCATATCACCCATGCCGGAAATTCTGAACGGCGTTATGGATATGCTGGCTACAATGTCGGAAGGATCGGTTGTGTTGGCTTCAAAGGCAGCGGTTACCTCCGTTGCATTTTTACTCAGCTCCGGATCGGGTATGAAATCGCCGGAGAATTTAAAAAGGCCTTTGAGGTTGACGGATTTGAAGCCTTTGCAGTCCCATTCCACGAAGTTGGTACCGTCGCCAGGAAGTAATAAACGAAACTTTTCATTTAAAGCTATTTCAATATCCGATATGAGCGCAAGTTTACTGGACTGAGAGGACATAATGCCGGTCGGTGTTAATATCAGGTGTTTTGCTTCGAAGCATATGGCCTTAGATCCACCTATTTTGATTTTGGTATAGGCATTGATCATCATACCACCAGGGGCTGGTATGGCGCTATCAATTCCAATTGTGATTTCATTATTTAGAAGGGTTCTTTTAATTCCAACCGGGAGATTTTTAAGGTTCTGCTGGCTTAACTCGGTAACAGTGTTTCCATTTTCCTGAATTGCTGCAAGAAGGTTTGTTATATAGGTTTCTTTCTGCTGAGTAGCAGTGAGTGTTTGGGTAGTCGTGGTTTGCGCATAAGTAAAATATAAATCCCACAAAAGTAATATACCTATGATAACTGTGCGATAACAGGATTTGTTTGCTAACATTGAAGTTTCAATTTTTGGTTAGTTTCAATCTTTAATTCTAATATGTATATGCTCTTTACTATTTAAAATATTTAATCTTCCTCTCAATAAATGCATCTAAAGAATTATCAATGAATCTATAACATTCGATCCAATTTCCCTGTGAATCATATTTGTATTCAAATCTCCTTTGAATTTTTCTCTGCTCAGATGATTCAAACTCATTTTCTATATAACCTTGTTTGTTGTATGTGTAACTCCATGTAATCAAAGCTGTATCGTTTTTATCTAGAAAATATTTTTTTAAGATTCTATGTTCCTGATCATAACTATAAGATATTTTCCCATCAATCTCTGAATTATGAAACATTTCTTCCTTTACAATCCGATTTTTCAAGTAATGATAATATACGGTAATGGTATCTGTTTCATCTCCATCTGTTCGAATTAATCTTTTTCTTACCATTAACTTTTTAGATATGGTTGAAACATAGTTGAAAGTTACTTCGTCACCAACATATATTTTTTCAGTAAATATTGAATCACTTTCAAACGACCTGATTTCTGCCATGTAAAGAACCATTTCGTATTTCCTGAAATACAAGATGGTTTTTGCACTTCCATCCCCGTCAAAAACTGACAATGAATTTTGTGGGGTATAAAGAATAAATGCATGAAAAAACTTCGACATGAGAAAATTGTGTTGATTGTCATTATATAAACTTCCTTTTTTTAGTATCCCCAGACTATCATAAGTTGCATGAAAAGTTTTAGAATATACAGATTCTACTTTACCCCGCAATTCGTACCTTTCTTTATCAGTAATAATTTGAGAAAAACCATCGATAAGGCTTACCATGCTTAATAAAAATAATAAAAAAGTCTTCATTGTCAGTTATTTAAATTAGTAACTATGTTTTTGTTATCCAAAATATTCTTCCTGATGTTTTATTATATGATGGATTGATAAGACAATTAAAACTAAACCAATAGTGAGAGGAATAAAAAATAGGATAGGAGACCCATCGTTATATTTAATAATTATAAGATCATTAATTTTCATTTTTACAACTTCTTTCCATCCTGATTGTGGGTAATTCCATATTTCTAATGTTTTAGCAACAGGCAAATATTTTTTAAGAGTATCTCCATACATAATTAACTGGGCAACAAATAAAGTATCAACCGTCTTAATTTTAATAACATAGCTTTGTTCATGCTCTTTTAAATATTTGTAATACACATTTTTTACTTTATAATATTCTATTTCTCCAGTATGCTTTACTAATTGGTTTTCACGAGGTAATTCTATTATTCCTGAAATTCCAAAATAAATCAAAATAATTGCGAGTGGTGAGATTGCAAAAATGAGCCTAAGTTTTTTAGGTAAGGTCATAAGTACTATTTGCTTTCTTTGTTTCATTGTTCATTTTCTTGTAATAATTCTTCAATATGTGTTGATAGTTCGTTAATTATATTAAGTTTTTCCCCTTCAAGTTCCTCTGCTAGGTCGGAATTAGCTTTTAAAAATTTCCAGGCAGCAGCAAAACTTGCAAACGCTTTTAATTCGCTTGTTGTAGTAAGGCCTTCACCGTAAATACCAAGCTCCACATAAGGTTCGACACCTTCCCATTGTTCAAGAAAGAATCTTCCACCTGGGTATTTTTCTATTATCTCCTTTGTTTTTTTGTCAAAAACAGCATTTGAAAACCGAGTGATTAAATCTACTGAGCTTTTACCAACTACAAGTGCTGCATATATTCCTTTAATTACTTCTCTTGCTTTATAAGCTTTTTTAAATTCAGTTACACCATCCATCAACGAAACTATATCTACCGTTAAATCAATTTGCGCAAAACTTGACCTATTATCCCACTCATTCTCTATCCACCTAAAGAAAAAGGCTGGAACGGGAAATGGCTGGGAATGCTCAATTCCTAATAATGGAGATTCACATTCAAGTAAAAATACTGTATTAAAAGGATCCACTGTTAATTTATTTCTACTGTTAAAATTGTCAGTAATTACCAACTGATTTCCATTATCATATTTTATAATATATGGCGGGCTATTAAATGAGACTACATGCCATTTTAAATGTCGTGATTTCAAATTCTTGCTTGAAATCAATTGATTTAAATAACCTTTTTTATAAAGTTTAAATAATTCCATACAAAAATCAGTGTAATTATCTTGTCCTCCAATATTACCCATCTTATCATCTAATTTTGCAATTAGATCATTTTGCCGTAATTTATCAAATAGTGTAACTACGTCCTTAACAGGTGTTGTTTTAATGATTTCTATAACCATTTTTTCTTTATTTGCACTTCCAAACCAATTTTCAGTAAGATTCGTTTCTGCTAAAAAGTTCAAAAGTCTCATTCGATATCCAATGTACATATTTCCAAATGCTTCAGAAGGATAACTGAGCATATCATTTTGGCTTCCTGCAATTAAATATTTTGCCTTTTCCTGCCATGCATTAAGATCGATTGCAGGGAAAAGATAATTATAGAGAGCTTGAGCATCATTATTATTCACTTGAATCTCAATATTATGCGGACCATGAACAATTTCACTTGCATAGGTATTAATATTTATGATACTATAACCCCCTCTCTTTTCGATGGTTGGATTCAATAATACACTTCCAAATTCAGCCTTTTCAGGAAAATTAACCTCTATATCTCTAAAGCTGCCATACAACATTGTTAATTTGGAGGTTGATAATACAGGGTTATAACCAAGAGATCCTTTCAAAGTCTCCCCAAAATCTGCAAAAGTAAGATCCAAGTTTTCTTTTGTTACATAGGCATATCTTATTTTTTCAAACAATATTTTTAATTTAAGCTCATTGTGCTCAAATTCCGAATTTTCATCACTTTCGAACATCCCAATTACCAAGCCGGGATCATGTATACCATCCCACTGGTGCTTGGTTATCCCTGTGCCTGAAGCATAATCCATAAGATTATCAGTATTTCCTTGTGGTATGTTGTACTTGCTATCAAAAGTGTGTGAAAGATGAAAAATACCATGGGCAAGCTCGTGGGCTATAGTTTTGTAATCAGTATTATCTTTTGATTTAAAGATGTAACCAAACTGCTTACTGCGGGGCATATCGCCTAAACAGTCACTGCAATCGT
>WSSedL1CaDRAFT_10001951_pt1 | contig 11160 bp, 12 predicted proteins | sample WetSurSL1Cattail_FD_9464 | JGI IMG/M metagenome (IMG submission 9464)
GTCATTGAGGTGGTGGTCATTTATCGCCTCGTTATATTGACTCCAGAAACAGAGAGAAATCTTCCTTCTCACAATAAAGCAGTACATGAGCCGGAAAATTGTTCAGATCATTGTCAAGAAATTGAAAGCTAATCTTATATTCATCGCAATAAGAAGTAACCATTTCAAGCTCTTCTGCATTTTCCACCATAACTACCGGATAATAAAATGTTTCCATGGTCACACCCTCCAATACATTAAAGAAATCCTGGTGGTTCTGTCTTCACAGGCATCACAATTCATTTGATGAATTGTATGTTATCACTCTGTAAGGCCATGTATTTCTTCGTTCTTTATCCTGTTTACCTTGTTGCTGTCATTTAATAAAACAATTCTGGGTCTGAAGCTCTTTGCCTCTTCCCTGTCTATCAGTGCGTAAGCCATGATAATGATGATATCGCCAGGGTGAGCCAGCCTGGCGGCCGCGCCGTTCAAACAAATAGTGCCGCTTCCGCGTTCACCTGGTATTACATAGGTTTCAAACCTTTGTCCATTATTATTATTGACGATTTGCACCTTTTCATTAATCAAAATATCTGCTTTATCCATTAAATCTTCATCTATTGTAATACTGCCAACATAGTTGAGGTTGGCTTCCGTTACAACAGCTCTGTGTATTTTGGATTTCATCAGTGTCAGAAACATTTTACACCTCCACAGCAATATTATCAATAAGTCTTGTTCTTCCAAATTTAACCGCCAGTGCAATAAGCACCTTTCCCTTTATTAGCTTGACATCCTCAAGAGTCTCGGCATTTACCAGAGAAGCATACTCAAGCTGTGCAATGCTTTCTTCTTTAATATTCTTCACGATACCGGCAAGTATCCTTTCTGCATTTCTTTCTCCTGCTCTTATTCCGGCTTCTGCCTGGAAAAGGGATGATGAAAGGACCAGTGCCGCCTTTCGTTCCTCTGTGTTGAGGTAAACATTTCTGGAACTCATCGCAAGACCATCAGGTTCCCTGATAATAGGACATGTAACAACTTCCGGATTCATATTCAACTCTCTTGCCATCCTGGTAATGATCACAGCCTGCTGTGCATCCTTCTGTCCGAAATAAGCCTTATCCGGTTCGACAAGATTGAAGAGCTTGGTTACCACTGTAACAACCCCCCTGAAATGTCCAGGACGGGATTTACCGCACAGCTTGCCGGTGATTTCCCCGGATAACTCTACATAGGTGCTGTAACCGGCAGGATACATTTCCTGCACAGAAGGCATGAAAATGACATCCACACCACAGCTTTCAGCCTTGGCGGTATCTCCGGCAAAATCTCTGGGGTACTTGTCTAAATCCTCGTTAACTCCAAATTGTATCGGATTGACAAAAATACTTATCACGGTAAAATCATTTTCTGCAACTGAAGCCCGTGCCAGCGACAAATGGCCTTCATGCAGGTAACCCATTGTCGGGACAAATCCTATTGTCCTGCCCGCTGCTTTCTGCGCCCGTATGATGGCCTTTAACCCGCTTATATTATCAATTACTCTCATATTTTTTTACCCCTTAAGCTCTCTCTCTATCTGTTTATATGCATCCTCTTCCATGATGAAAGAATTCTTTTCCGTCGGGAATACGCCCTCTTTGACTTCTTCAATATAGTTCCTTACTGCTGATGCAGAAATACCTGCAACATCGGCATAGACCTTTGCGTGTTTTGGTGAGAAGCTTCCAAGTCCAAGAACATCATGTATCACAAGCACTTGCCCATCGCAATCGTTTCCTGAGCCTATTCCTATAACGGGTATCTCCAGGCTTTTGCTGATCAGCCCGGCCAATCTGAATGGAACACACTCAAGCACCAGTGAAAAAACACCGGCCTCCTGTAAAAGCCTTGCATCTTCTGCAATTCTTCTTGCTGTGTCAATCGTTTTACCCTGTGCCTTATGTCCGCCAAAAAGATTTATTGATTGCGGTGTGTATCCCAAATGACCCATGACAGGGATGCCTGCACTGATAATTGCCCTGATATCATCGGTCACTGCTCTGCCGCCTTCCAGCTTGACTGCCGAACAGCCACCCTCGCCAAGCAGACGCCCCGCATTCCTGACACTTTCAATTCTTCCGAGATGGTAAGAAAGAAATGGCATATCTGCTATGACCATGGCCTTTTTGACACCTCTCGTTACTGCCTTCGTATGATGCAGCATATCTTCCATGGTCACCTTTGTTGTATCCTCATATCCAAGCACGACCATTCCGAGGGAATCCCCGACCAGTATCGAATCCACTCCGGCTTCATCCATCAATTTAGCCGTTGGATAGTCATATGCTGTGAGCATTGTTATTTTTCTCCGGCTTTTTTTTGATTCATCAAAATCATTTACAGTAAATCTCTTTTCCATGGCAGCCTCCTATAATGTTTAGTAAAAAGTTTCACGCAAATAAAAAACAGCCTGACCAAATATGGACAGACTGCAAAACTCACGGACTTGTGAATTGCCGGGTTAGTAACCATTTCTGTCCTGTCTCTGGCCTTTCAGGCTCAAAGCAGTATTTGACCATTTATAATTTTTTACGTACGGTTCGGTTAAGATACCGTCAATCTTTTACAATCAGGATATCACAGCACATACTAAAAATCAATTGTTATCATTGATCAGGCAAAATCCTTGCTATCATTGAGCAGACATCATACTTGCTATCATTGAGCAGGCGGCATGCTTGCCAGCATTGAGCAAACAGCATCCTTGCCATCATTGAGCAAACAGCATCCTTGCCATCATTGAGCAAACAGCATCCTTGCCATCATTGAGCAGGCGGCATGCTTGCCAGCATTGAGCAAACAGCATCCTTGCCAGCACTGAATATGAATTACAGATCATTATTGCGAAGCTTTTGTACCTTAATTATCCCGGCGCATCAGACTGAAGCTTTGCGCTGTCGGACCGATATCCGGCTGACTTGCCATGAACAAAGCAAGCGGAACAACATCCCCGGGCTTTTTAGTCCACTCACTTTCAATAGAAGCTACAGTTTTCACAGGTGTATTTACATTGTCATCAATTGTTGTAAGAACTGGCCCCGGAATCAATTCATTCACACTAATCCCATACTGCCAGAGTTCTTGTGCCAATATCCGTGTCAGCATCCATAGTCCGGCTTTTGAACATGCATATGCCGAGCCTCCTGCGAGTCCGCGGTGTCCTAATCCCGATCCGATCGTGATGATTTTCCCTGATCCGCGCTGCTTTAGAAACGGAATTGCTGCCTGTGTACAATAATAGGCGCCAAACAAATTCACTTCCATAGTCTTCCGCCAATTTTCAATGTCGCTCGTTTCAACAGTTTCGCGATCATAATTACCCCCGGCATTGATCACAACGATATCTATGCCTTCAAAACGGCCTGCTGCCTGTCTGAACAATTCATTGACTGATTCCGCACAAGTAACATCTGTTTTTATGGCTATTGCCTTTCCTCCATAGGAAGTAATCTCCTTTACAACAGCTTCGATCTCAACAATCGTACGAGCAGCACAAACCACTGAAGCACCTGCCCTGGCATAAGCTATCGCTATCGCTTTGCCAATACCTCTGCCCGCGCCAGTTATCACTGCAACTTTACCGTTGAGTACTTTTTCATTCTGAATCATTTTACTTACTCCCTTCAATCGTAAGTCTTCTTATCCATACTGAAAGCATTAACTGTGTAAATATATCCCAATCATGGGGTTTTTCACGATTTCCTTTTCCCTATACCTCTTTCAGCATATCTCCTTCTCATAAAATACACATCACAGGAAGCAATTCCTGTCATTAACAAAAACGCCTTTAAATTGTTCCATCCCAAATCTTTTTACAAACCATTCGCACTTACAAAGAAATATATAGTAAATATTCAGTCCACACCCACTTAATGTTTCAAAATTTCCCTGCCCCTTGGAAATAATCACATCAGCAGCTTCAATGCATTCTTTTGCTACTATATCGATTAGTTCTAAACAAGTACCTGCAATTTCAGTTCCATTGTCAATTACATCTGCAATCTCTGTCAGACCTACCATCTCTGCGTCTTCCATTGTGGCATCGTTTAAGACCTTTTCCCCTCTTACAATTACAGTAACATGAATTTGGGGATATTCATTCCTGATACATTTTATCAAAAGTTTATCAAGAACCACTTCGCCACAATTATCGGTTAAGTAAACAAGTTCGGCAGCATTTTGTAATTCTTTTGTAAATGCCTGATATTGTCTGCTATCAATGTGTTCTTGCTGGATTGATTCTAATAAATTATTCAACTTATTATCATCTATATTTTCCATGGTACCAAAATCAATATAATTACCTATTCTTGAATATTTTAATGCCTCTTGCAAGCTATCATCCGAAGCCTGAATTTTATTCCATATACTTTCTTCTTTTTGAAGCATCATAATATTGTACTGCTTTTTCAATGCCTCAAAGCTATAAGGTTCGCCGAAATATTCCTGATGTAATTTATTAATTTTAGCAAAGATTATTGGGGCGGTTTCCTGTTCATTTGCTTCAGAAATGGTGTATAGGATTCTTTTCATATATTTGGATTTCAGTTCTTCATCTTCATGGTTCGTGATGTTTTCCAACTGCCGTTTTACAAGACAGTTCATACAATATGCGCTTAATTTCATAATATACTCCTATTATAAGTAATGTTTTACTACAGGATTATGTTAAAACATATATTTTCTATTTTCTATTTTAATCTTCTCAAATCAAATTTGAGCAGTCACCTTGGTGAGATTTTTTTAGTAAAATAAAGGAACCGGCACGTTAGTACCGATTCCTTCATTTTATATCAAATAGTATTTTCAGCAAATAGCTTTATGCTCTTGCGGGTTTGCCTGAAATCTTCTTCCTGGCTCCTCTTTCCTTCCAAACAACATACAGTGAGCTTGCTACGAATATTGAAGAATACATGCCGCTTGAAATACCAACGATCAACGGCAGTGTAAATTCTTTTACAGACGTGATATTGTTGTACGAAGCAAATATGAACAGCGTTACAATACAGATCAAAACGGTTACAACCGTATTGATTGACCTGTTCAGTGTTTGTACAACACTCTTGTTGACAAGTTCGCCGATCGGCACCTTGCGGAGCAGATTGCTGTTCTCTCTGATTCTGTCATAGATGATGATCGTATCGTTCATCGAATAACCTATGACAGTCAGTACCGCGGCAACGAAGGAGTCGTTGAGCGGTATCTTGAAGATGAAGTATACCGAGCACATAATCAATATATCATGCAGCAGGGCTACAATTGCCATTACACCTGCAGAAAGTCCGGACATGATCTTGAATCTCCACCACACATAAAGGACGATGATCAGTGATGACCAAAAAATTGCATATAAAGCCTTTGTCTTGATTTCGTTTCCAATAAACGGAGCAATACTGTTTACATTTACTTCAGCGTCTTCTTTAACATTAAACTCACTTCTTATGGCTGTCAACAGCTTGGAACGCTGATCCTGATCCAGGGTATCCGAACTGGCGATATCCAGAACCATAATGTTAAGCTTGCTCGCCGTATCATTGGCATTGTAAGTTTGTGATTTCATTACTGTTGCAGTCTTTCCAATTGTTTCTTTCACCAGGTCGACTGCCTTATTCGTATCATAATCATTACTTGGCATCTGAACCGACATTCTGGTACCGCCCTGGAATTGTATATCAAGCTTAACGCCATTTACAAGCAGTCCAACAAACCCCGCCAGTATCAGCAAACCGGATAATGCAAAGAAGTAATATTTTTTACCAATCAAATCTATCATTTAGGCACCCCCTATACGCCGTACAGCCAGTGATGCTTGGCTATATCGAGATCTGCGACTGATTTTATCATTATTCTTGAAACTGTAACTGCTGTCAGGAAGCTGAGCATTACGCCAAGTCCAAGTGTCATTGCGAATGAAACCAACGCACCGGTACCGAATATATACAAAGCTGCGGCAGCAATCAGAGTAGTCATATTAGCATCCAGTATAGCTGTAAAGGCTCTTTTAAAGCCCACATCGATAGCTGCACGCAGGGTCTTTCCATTACGGAGTTCTTCCTTTATTCTTTCAAAAATGATAATGTTTGCGTCAACACCCATACCGATTGTCAGGATGACGCCGGCAAGTCCAGGCAACGTCAGCGACATTCCAGTCCACGAAATGAAGAGGAGCTGAAGTACGGTATGTCCTACCAACGCTATGCACGCAAGTATTCCTGGGAGTCTGTAATAACTGATCATAAACACGCAAACGAGAATAAATGCCAGAATAAACGCTTTGACTGTGATATCCAGTGCTCCTTTGCCAAGCAGAGAGCTTATAGAGTTTACATATTTTGCTTCAAGCTTGAACGGTATTGAACCGGATCTAATCGTTTCTGCAAGATCCTTTGCTTCTGCGACGGCTGCATTATCACTAGCCGAGCCGAGCGTGATTCTTGCATCGCCATTGGTAATATGTGATTCAACATTTGGAGCTGATATAAACTGATCATCCATAAAAATAGCGATCGGTTTTCCAATCAGCCGGCCTGTAGCTTCTGCAAATTTTGTTTTGCCTGCAGCGCTTAATGTAAAGGATACCTGCATTCCGCCGGACTCAGTATTCTTCTGCGGCGATGCATCAACTATGTCATCACCCTGAAGTATTATCTTATCATCCAGTGGCAGATAATTTCCGTCCTCATCCTTCTTTGTCTCATCGACTTCACGGAAAGTCAGAAGTGCCGTTGCTCCGATCTCCTGAATTGCTTTATCCGGGTCATAATTTGTTTCACCGGGTTTCCACGGGATTTCAACAAAGATACTTCCATTCTGGACATTCGTGGTGACAAGTCTATCAAATATACCTAATTTATCACATCTCTTATTAATAACTGTTTTTGCTGAATCAAGCTGTTCCTGAGTAGGTGCTTTGTCGAGACCCACTGCGAATAGCTGTGCGTCGATTCCGCCATTTATATCAATACCCTGTCTGATATTGTAATAGGCTCCGGGCACCTTGATCCCGAAGAAATTGCCGGAAGCGCAGATATAGGTAAGTACTGCGATTGTGACAATAACCAGGAAAAACTTTACCCCGTTGTTTCCTTTCATCTGTAGATTTCCCCCTTATTTTTTACTTGTTTGCATGACATATTATATAACTATCGTACAAGCGAGTCAATACTTATTCCCCCTTGTAAAACAGATAGCATAACCCGTTTACAGCAGTCGGTTGCCATTGATCAGCAATTGAAAATGCAGGCCTAAAAACTCTGCAGCTTTTCTGCTCATTGTCATCCTTGTCAGAAATATCTCAAAGTAGTCCATCACAGGGCAAATAATTGTGTCGATCTCTAATGTTAATTCAGCAGTCTTTACATCTTTATCGATTGAAATCACCGACTTTTCGACTGCATAATTGACCCTGTCATGTATATCAAATGTAGCAAAATCGGTATTCCTGACCCTGCTCCTGTGAACATCCGATTTATCCGCCAGTATCAAAGCCGCTGATATGTTGCTGACTGCAGTGCCGGTCTTTTCATCATGATTCCCTATCGCATGCATTATTTCAGCAGCCTCGAAGATTTCCATACCCATTTTTGTCAGCAGGCCATACGCCATGATCGCTCCCGAATGAGCATGATCGGTTCTGTTTACCGCATTGCCAATATCGTGCAGGTAGCCTGCGATCTTTGTCAATTCCACATCCCTTTCAGAATGCCCAAGCTGTTCCAGTATCCTGCCTGCGTTTGCGGATACAAGCGAAACATGCCTGAAAGAATGCTCCGTATAACCAAGAACCTGCATCTGTCTCTCTGCGATCAGCAAAAAATTCTTAACTTCCTCACTTTTTTTAATATCCTTTACCGTTATCATATCGACCACCCCACCCTTACTGGTTATTGCCTCTTTTCTATTTTTATTTATATATTCTTACGACATGCTATTTATCTATTCTTCCGAAAACTCCATCGTCTTGGCCCATAACGCACATTCGACCCTTTTTCTCTCTAACTCGCAGCCAATGGAGTAAGGCTTGTCCAAACAATTATTGAACTGCCACGCATTGGCAGCACAGCCTCCGCTGCAAAAAAACCTTGCCCAGCACTGCTTGCAGTCAGGCTTCGAGTAAATCGTCTGTTTTACAAACAGTTTACGGATTGCCATATCTATCGTTGTGCCATTATTAACGTTTCCCATTTTGAACTTTTCCATACCGACAAATTGATGACATGGATACAAATCCCCTTCCGGAGTGACAGCCAAATATTCATGTCCGGAACCGCAGCCTTTGAGCCGTTTGACAACACATGGCCCATGCTCCAGATCCAGCATGAAATGAAAAAAGTTGAAGCCCTTCGAGTCCTTGTACCTTTTCACATATTCCAGAGCAAGTTTTTCATATTCATTGAAAAGCTGTGGCAGATCCTCCTGACGGATGTCAAAACCGGAATCCTTTGCCGCCACGACCGGCTCTATTGAGATCTGTTTGAAGCCAAGATCCGCCAGATGCAAGACATCCTGTGAAAAATCCAGGTTTTCACGCGTGAATGTACCTCTGACATAATAGCCTTCCTGACCTCTTGAATCCGCCATCTCCTTTATTTTGGGCAATATGTCGCTGTAGGTGCCGCGGCCATCTGCACGCAGACGCATGTTGTCGTTAACCTCCGGCCTTCCATCGATACTGAGCACAATGTTTCCTATATATTTATTGATGAATTGCCTGTGTTCTTCCTTTAGCAGGACAGCATTCGTAGTCAGTGTGAACCTGAAATGCTTGCCGGTCTGTTCCGCACGTCCCAATGCATATTCCACGATCTCCTTTACAACATCGAAGTTCAACATCGGTTCCCCTCCGAAAAAGTCCACTTCCAGATTGCGTCTGGTGCCGGATTTTTCAATAAGGAAATCTATCGCTTTCTTCCCAATTTCTGCAGGCATGAGCTTCCTGCTTGTTCCAAAATCTCCTGTCGATGCAAAGCAATATCTGCAGCGAAGATTGCAGTCATGCGCTATATGGAGACAAAGTGCCTTGACAACCGGCTGTTTTTCGTTATTTTCAATATTTGCTGACAGATATTCCTCGAAGTTGTCCTCCGAAAACAGCTGTCCGCTTTCTTTCAATTCCTTTATCTCCGCAATTGCCTCCAATACTGTTTCAAGGCTATATTCGCCTGAAAATTCAGCAACAAGTGACTCACCAACCGCGTTGATGTAATCCTCCTGTTCACCAGCCGCGTTCACCCCACCACCTGCATTCAGTTCGTTGCCTGCATTCAGTTCGCCGGCCTCATTGAAGCTGTCCAGCAGGTTATAGGCCAGGTCATCGAGTACATGTACCGCTCCGCTGTTTACATCTAAAACTATATTCGTATCATGTATCCTGAATTTATGTATCATATTGATCTCCCTGTATACTATTGAAAAGCCACATTATCAGTCCGGTGTTTCTTAAGACCTGCAAACGTACGCATACAAAACAGCGAGTGGCTCAGAGCCCCCCGCTGTCACGGCTTTGCTTCGCTGACTAATTTATCTCTTTTCGCATTTCTGATTTGCCACTGTACAGCTGGTTTTGCAGGCTGACTGACAGGATGTCTGACATTCGCCGCAGCCGGTATTCTTAAGATCCTTCTTAAGTACTGCACTGTTGATAGTCTTTATATGCTTCATATGTATCCCTCCCAAATGCTTCAAATATACCTGATAAATCCATAGTTTGCGTTCATAATTATAACACACTGCCATAATGTTGAAAAGGTATTTTGTTACGCTTCTCAGATATAAGCTTTATAGAACTACGCATCTAAAATATTCGCATTTTAAATATTCACATTCTAAATATAATGTACGCATTTCAAATACCAGCATGCTTATATTTAGTGCTTTTCTTGATGTTTATACCGATAATCCCACCGATTGCTCCTGTCAGGATGCCTATCACAACCATTGTGACCACATACTTGTCAATTACGAAATTCCTGTAGATCAAGCTGCTTGACAAATACAGGATCAACATGTATAAAAAGCCTACAATGCTGCCGTTTAGCCAACCCTTGTTCTTTAACCCGCGTGTGGAAATCGATCCTGCAGTCAGCACACTGATTATAGTAGTAATAACAACTGCCGGTGTAATCAACTTTTGTGAGTAATCCGTATTGGCCAATATCAACGCAAACAACATAAACGCCGGTATTGTTATGATGTATGCCGCCAGAATTCCCTTTAATACGGCCACAAGGCTCATGCTCTCATTCACAGCCGGTTTCGACATCTGATTCGATGTTTTGAGCATGCTAATACCTCCTGTACTAGTTTTTATATATATACTTATTACAGTACAGGCAGGAATAGAACATATTTAATCCGGCGAATTCGTATTACAAATTGCGCCTTGGGGGCTATGCGCCCCCATAGTTTTATTATCAGGATTCGGCCGGTTTTATTACTTCTTTTATCGCCCACTTCTTAACATTGATCTTCGCTCTTTCAACTCCGGTCTCAACAGTAACTTCGTCATCCTTGATGTTAATGATCTTTCCGGAAACACCACCAATAGTGACTACATTATGCCCTACCTGAAGCGATTCCAGCATTGCCTTAGCTTTTTTGTCCCTTTTCTTCTGGGGTAGGAATATCAATAAATACATGATTCCTATAAAAAATACAAGATAGCCAACTGTCACTAAAAGGCTGTTCGGCATAGTTCTCCTCCACTAAAATAATTTATTTTATTATAGGCTATTCAAATAACCTTAATAATCCAGTTTGTAGTTCAAAGTCTACAGCTTATAACCATATGTACTGAAGAATTCATTTCTAAAATCCCCAAGCCTATCTTCCATTATAGCTTGTCTTACCTTTTTCATCAAGTCCAACAGGAATTTTAAATTGTGCCAGGTTGTAAGCCTGATGCCCAGAACCTCCTGTGCTTTGATCAGATGTCTTATATACGCCCTTGTAAAGTTTCTGCAGGCGTAACAGTCGCATTCAGGATCCATCGGGCTGAAATCTCTGGCATATTTCGCGTCGCGGACAATGATTCTTCCCCTGCTTGTCATGACAGTTCCATTCCTGCCGTTACGTGTCGGCAATACGCAATCGAACATATCGATCCCGCGGATGGCTCCTTCTATTAAATAATCC
>WSSedL1CaDRAFT_10001952_pt1 | contig 11158 bp, 7 predicted proteins | sample WetSurSL1Cattail_FD_9464 | JGI IMG/M metagenome (IMG submission 9464)
AAAAAACAGCCACAAACGCTTTAATATTAAGCGTTTGTGGCTGTTTTTTATAATGGTGTTATTTTATTGATTTGGTATTATTTTGCTTCATGATTTAGCCCTGTTTGACTATAAAATGTAATGTCATCAAATTTACTCCAGGTATTCAGAGGACATGTATTTGACTTCCATCCGGTGCCGTGGGTGCAGAACCGCACCACCGACGCCTCTCTCATCCATTTCTGTTAAAGAAGATGAATGGTCCTATCTACAAAAAGTATTGGTCATTTTTTAATCATTCCGATTCTCCTTTTACGAATGACCGCTTATACTCCAAGGGCGTTACACCCCTGATTTTTTTCCAGCCTTGCCTGTTTCCTGTATGATTTCATTAAAAGCAATAATGCAATCGGGAACCATACCGCAAAATAGATCAGCAGCTGTATGATATTATGGCTTGCCGCACTCAGCGGTATTCCCTTGAAAATCAACTCATCAAACGGCCTTGCAAAATTTATGAACGGCCAGAGAACTTTCACCAATACTGCAAACCATCCCGGCATCTGTTCCTGCGGCCATATGTAGCCGCAACTGATTATGGTGGGCAGTGAAAACATAAGGCAGATCTGTACATATTTAACGCGTTCCTTTGCCAGTGCGGCAATGATAATTGCAGGACAGCTGAGCGCGAGTAAAAAGATTATTCCAAGCACGAATACGTTTAAAGGGCTCCCGTTGAAGGCTATCCCAAACACCCTGTTTGAAATTGCAATGGCGATAGAGGAAGTGACTGTCAGGATTCCTGCACACACAGCAAACTTTGCCAGCAAATGGCGAATTGGCTTCTCCCGCACCAACTCCGAACCATTGTTTATGATGGAAATTCCAAAGGCCGACAGAAAGACCTGCTGGATAACCGTGGCAACAAAAGCCAGCAGCAAATAATTCATATACGCAAATTTGGGGTCATACAGGGTGCGGTCTTCAAAATTAAACGCCAGCACCATACTTTTGGCTTTTTCATAGGAATATCCCTCAGCCTGGAGCACCTTCAGCTGCGCTCCGGCCGACACCGTATTGATGATTGTGGCAGCCTGGGCATAGCAGTTGTTGGCAACAATTATGTTTTCCCCATTGACCATTGTAACAATATTGGTCTGCTTAAGCCTCGAAATATCCTTTGAAAAATCCTTCGGTATACAAAGTCCCATAAGAATTGTACCGTTATCAAGCAATTCCTTCAGCTTCTCTTCCGAATCAACGTACTGTGTGACTGCAAACCTGTCATCCTCGTCAAAAAGTTGTGTTATGTTTTTACTGAGGCTGGACTGATCCATATCCAGTACGGCTACCGGCATGTCGTCAACATAGGTGTTCAGATAGATGCAGCCTATGATCAACGTAATGATAATTGGACCTATGATCAATATTCGAAGAATGTCGCTGTCTTTTACAACATTCTTCAGTTCCGTCCACAATATCTTCATGCATGGATCCCTCCTTCCAACTCAAGAGTCTGTCCGTTCGTCCGCTTTTCCCGGTCCTCTTCCGCTGCTTCCGCTTTCCTTCCCGTAATCAGGGTACTTGCAAAAGTGATACACAGCATTGCTGCCGTGAACGCAAGAAACCACAGGATGTCTTTTTCAAAATGGGCCTTTGCCAGTGTGTTCAAAAACAGGTTTCTGACATTGTCCGCATAATGGTAAAGAGGAAGCCACGGAGTAACCATTCTGTAGCCCTTCGGCAGTGATATGAAGGGCCATGTATACCCTATAACCAGAGGGCTTGGAATAAACAATACCGCATTTATCAGGGTGCAGAACAGCTTGTTTCTCATAAAGGAAGAGAACATCAGCCCAAAAGCTGTCACAGAGAATGCGAATCCAACACTGAGGATGACCGCATAACTATAATTCCCCCGGAAGGGGATCCCAAAAAATCTGTACTGTACGGTTATGTTTACTACAAGGATAACTGTTCCGAGCAAGCCATAGAAAAAAAACTTTCCAAGAGCATAACCGATCTTTTTCCGTTTTTTCTTTTCCAGTTCCTCCTGTCTTATGGCGACTGACGCCATAAGGACAATTCCTGTTTGAACAATAGCTGTCACAAGTATGGGGTTCAGGAAAAACTTGAAGCTGCCTGTAGGATTGTAAAGTGTCCTGTTTGTATAGCCTACCAGCTGAACAAGCTTTAAGGCATCCGCATACGGATTGCCGGTATTTGCGGCGATCATCCTGGCAGCCGCACCGCACCTGAGCGTCAGCAGGATCTCCGTCGCCTTGATTTTTGCCAGTGCCGACATGGAAATATGACTTCCGTCATACAACATCAACAATGTTGGTGATTTACTGCCCTTCATATCCTTCTCGAAACCCCTGGGCAGTATTAATCCTACCCTCACCTTGCTTTCGTCCATAAGCTTCTTAAGCATATCCGAATCATCAGTCTCATATTTTATATGAAAGGTCTCGTTTTCCCTGAACTGTTGCACGATCATCCTGCTGGTGGCGGAATTGTCCATGTCGGCAACTGCCATGGGGATTCCGGTCATATGGCCTTTTTCAAATTCAAAACCGACAAATAGACCTGTAAGTATCGGGATGATGATGATTACAATCAAGATGGTCTTTTCCGAAACCGCCCTTTTCCACTCTGCTTTTATTGATTTGAGCATACTCTCAAACATGCTTCTCACCCTTTTCCGAATTGCACGAAAGCAGTCATTCCGGGTTTTATTTCACTCGAACTGTTGCCAAGCCTGATCTTTACGCTATAGGATATGATGTCGAAGCTTCCGTTGTCATTTGTAGCCCTTTTTGTCGCAAAATCCGGTTTTTGATTGATTGTAACAACCTTTCCGGTATAAGTCTTGTTATTAAAGACAGGAATTGTTACGGTAACCTCCTGGTTCAATTTTATGTTTGACAGGTCGGTTTCCTTCACCTTGACCTCCACCCAGGTATCACTTAAATTGCTTATGGTAGCTATGGAAAGTCCCGTTGAAACCAGTTCCCCCTCATCTGAGCTCATGGATGTAACAACACCGTCTATAGGAGCCTTTATATCTGAATCCTCAAGGTATGCATTCACTTCATCCAGAACGCCTTGCGCCATATTTACCTTGTCCTGTGCCGCTTTCACACCTGCCTGGGCCTGCTCCGCCTTGCTCAGGGCTGCCTGTTCCATTGCCTGTGCCTGTGTGACAAGAGCCTCTGCTGCAGTCTTGTCTTCACTTCTCGCGCCTTCTGTGGCGATACTCAGTTGTTCTGTGGCAAGTGTAAGCTGGGTTTGGACCTCATCACGCTTCTGTTCGGATACAGCTCCCTTTTTACAAAGGTTATCCACTCTTGCAAAGGTTTTTACCATCAGGTCGTAGTATGCCTGCGCTTCAGCAATCTCCTGTTTCCTTGCGCCGTTCTCGGCCTTCTGCTGCACTGCCTGAGCGGCATTTACCTGCCCCGCTGCCGCATCATGGGCGGCTTCAGCGGCATTTTCCTCTTTCCGGGATGCTTCAGCCCCCGCCTTTGCCGCTTCCAGTTGAGCTTCAGCCTGTTCCTTTTTTGCAAGCAGCTCTTCACATTCCATCCTGACCAGAACATCACCGGCTTTGACCTCGTCCCCTTCATTCACAAGAATCCTGGAGATTCTGCCGGCCAGTTTTGAATTGATGTCTACGGATTTTGCCTCAACGGTTCCCTGCGAAGTAACCCCTTCCTTATTTTTTTCTGCTGAATCCGCAGCATCCGGACTGGATGCGTATACTCCATATCCCACCAGCCCGGCGGTCAGTATAACCAATGAAATCACTATTGCTGAAGTCTTAATATTTTTAGTAAGTATTTTCATAATGATATATTCTCCTTTCAAATTTGTACTGTTTTTCATTGTAAATATTTTAGAAGATCATTCTGCCCGCATCATTCATATATTTGACTCCTGCCAGCTTGAAGCCGTATGTAACTTCAATTTCGGCTTCCTCCACCTGGGAGAGGTTTTCTTCCGCTGACAGGACTTCCACCATTGTTCCAGCCATACTTTCAAGATTCATCTGTTTCAAAAGACTGTTTTCCACACTAAAGCCTTCCTTGTACTTGTACTCTGCAATTTCAAGCGTTTCTTTCGCCTTTTCGGTCATATCTTTTGACAAGGCAAGCATATCTTCCGCAGACATCGCGGTTTCATAGGATTCCCGTATAGATGACTCGACATCCTGCTGAACTGAACTGAGATTGAGGTCCGCCTGCTGTTTCAGGTTAGCCGCTTCCTTATACTGGAAGGTGGTTTCAACATATGTGTTTTTTACGGAATCAAGGTAAAGCTTGCATATCGTTTGCTGTGCAAGAGCCTTCTTTATTTCCAGCCTGTTTTCTGCACCTGTTTTTAAAGCATCTTCCAGCTTCACTTTATACTCCCCGGCCTGGGTATCATCCACGATTCCAAGCTTGGCTATGAAGGGAAAGCAAAGATTTTTCTTTAGTTCGGTCATCGTATTTTCCAGTTCGCTCTGTGCTTTACGCAATTCAATACGCGTCTTATTCAGGTAAATTCCAGCGAGAAGCATGTCATCCTTTGCAACCATGCCTTCCTTATAGCTGGCTTCTGCATATGCCTGTTGCTTGCTTGCCCGGTCAACCGACTTTTGTTTCACTTCTACTACCTTTTTTGCTTTAAGGGCGTCATAATAGTTTTTTTCAATCAGCATCGCGATCTGGTTCCTGTAAATCCCTTGCGCATACTGGGTTACATTGTAGTTTGTATCTGCCATACTGACGATCAGGTTGGTAGCGTCTCCCAGGCTAAGCTCATTTACATATTGGGTGTTTAGTTTATCGGCTATCGCCTCACGGGCTTTTTCCAGGCCATCCGCGAGATCTTCTATGCCATCGCTGAGCTTATCGGCCGCACTGCTAAGTTTGTCTCTTCCGGCATCTACTTCTTCCTGACTTGCGTCAATCTCGTCCTGAACAGCATTCTCGACCGTGTCAGCTATTTTTGCTGAAGTGCTTTTTGCAGTTGCTGCCACAGCCGCCTCCGCCTTTTCTTCGTCTCCATAACTAGTGAGGTAAGCCTGGTAGCAGGCGGCATAGATGATTTTGTACACTGTGCCATACACCGTATCATAGATATCATCCCCAGCAGATATCTTTATATCGACAGGTAATCCCGTCTGGCTTTTGGACACCGTAATATCCTCCGGCGCCTTCCCGTTGCTAAGCAGGGTATTTGCAGCATTAATCCTGGTCTGAGCGCTGCTTATTTTATTCTTGCCCGATGCAATATCTTTTCTGGCATCAACAATATTCGTTGCCCCATCAATAAGATCAGTCCTGTCCGAATCCGCCTGGTCGTCTACCAACTTGCTCATATCGATCTGGCTCTGCACCTGCTTGAGCGCAATACTGTTGTAAATACCAAGTGCTACTGCTTCTTCCAGAGTCAACGTGACTGCCCCTGAGGATATCTTTGAATTTATCGCTGCAAGTGTTGTTGGGATGGATACCGCAGCCTGGGTTGTACCGGTAATTGCACCGGCGGTCGTAGTTGTGGATGCAGCCGCAGTTGAAGCGGTTGCTGTATCTGATTCCGCAGAAGCGGCATATACCTGGCATGGCATGCATAGAATCAGAACTGATAATATTAATAAAGCAAAACTTCTTACCGGCTTTTTCATTGAAATCATTTCCCTCCTTATTATCTCATATTATTAATATTTGTAATTACGATATTTAGAATTTCAAAATAAATATTTAAAAAAAATCAGTTAGTCATTTGTATATCTAACTCAGCTTCAATTTTTCCCAGTATTGCAAAAAGCCTTTCACGTTCTTCTATTGTAAGAATACCGAAGATTTTTTCAGTCGCCTCGCATTTTAACTGAATCAGGGTGTTATATGCTTCAACACCAACCTTGGACAACCTGATAAAAACCTGCCTTCTGTCTTCTTCATCCCGGATTCTTTCCACATACCCTTTTTGTATAAGCCGATCTATCGTAATTGTTGGGGTTCCGAAGCTTACACCGAGTTCCTTTGCAATATTCGACATACTTTTCATTTCCCCGCAGCCTATGACAAGTATGGTATCTATGTCAATCAGCGTAAGATTGGTTAAGCTTTTATAAATATGCTTTTTACTTTTCAGCCTGCCATACTTTACAATAATTCTATTTAGTATCTCGCCTACCCTATATAAACCATTATCCGGATCGAGCATATTACTTGTCACTCCCTTTATTTCGAATTTCAAAATATTTTATACTTATAATAATACTTCTCTTTTATTTTGTAAATACACAAACAGGTTAATTTTATGAAAGTTTCCGTTGAAAAACCTGCATCACTAACCATTCATCAGGTTGTTGGAGATAAAAGGTATCCTTGGGAACTGAGTTTCAAAACTTGACACCGCGATGCCGTACGGCGCGTGTGTCGACCGACTTTATGTTTACTCATTGACTGGTAACACGTTGCTCATTTTCTTTGCACCATTCCACCGCAGTTCGGCCTGAAGCCCAAAAACTTCGATTTGACTGAGCCATGCGACTGCAAGCCCTTTATTTCTCCTCTGATAATACCTCCCTTGTTTATGATGGCATTATCTCACTTGGATTTCCTTCTTTCTATGTGCTAACTTTTTGACAATTACATTGAGTTCTGAGGCTTAAGGGAAATACTCACTCCGGTTTGCCAAATGTGATTTGGTCCCGGCCGTTTTCTTTGGAACAGTACAGTACTTCATCAGCTTTTTTTATCATATGCTCCATGCCAAACTTTTCGTTGATCTCAATAATTCCTATGCTCACTGTTGCACTGTAACCATCATCTTTTTTACCGCTTTTCAAAGCTTCCATAAACTGCCTGAGAATCAATCGGGACTCCTCGGGCTCGGCCGCCAATATCCCTATAAATTCGTCTCCGCCCCAGCGAGCCGCGATCCCATATGTGCTGGTTGCACTTCGAAGTTCAGCGGCAACCATCGCAAGGACTACATTTCCAAACATGTGGCCATGCATGTCGTTAACTTCTTTGAAATGGTCAATGTCCAGCATGAAAAGTGTCTTTTTCTGTTCACGGTGCTTCCGGATAAATGCCAGATACTGTTTGGAGAACAGCTTTCTATTAGGCAGCCCAGTCAGTTCATCTGTATTCTCCATTGTTACCATACGTTTATTATAATTGGCAAACACAGTCGTTATGACAGCAATACAAACCGTCAGCGACACAAGCATAAAGAGTATATTGCTCTTCATCCTTTCCTGGAATGAGCTGCTGATGGAGTTGGTCTCCATCTCCAACACCAGATACCAGCCAAGGGTCTCATCATATTTTGTAATCAGACATTTTCGCTCGCCGTCGGAGGTAAACCACTGCATTTCAGACATGCCGGACTTTTTCATTTCAATTTCTTCATTAATTCCGGTGTACGCCGACAGATTGTCCTGACTCACGAAAATATCGGTGTCGCCAGTGAAGGAGTTCTCAGCGCCGCCCAAATTTACTATATAGACTGACAGACCGTAGTCTTTTTCATAAGAACGGATTGTATCCTCTATGAAGGAGGCCTGAAGCCCGACTCCAATTACGCCCAGAAGCCTGCCATCGTCCCCCTCTACGCGGAAGTTGACAAACACGGCAAGGTTATTATTATTCGCCTCGTTGGTGTCAACCTGTAAATCGTACTCATGACCGGATGCTATAAAATTATAGTACCAGACATCATGGCCATCATACTTTGAAATCGTCTTGTTCAAGCCGTCCTGATAATAATAGTTTCCGGTCTGGGCTGAAACGCAGAACACTGTCGTATAGTCGTACTTTACCTGATACGCCTTCAGATAACTGTATAGATGTTCCAGATATGCATCGTTCAGGGCACTTTCAGGCTCCTTTGAAAGCCATGACTTAAGGAACTCATCGTTTGCCATTGTCTTGGAGACCATTACCGGCTTGTTCATGGAGTTTTCGATATGATTTGAAATATCTATATCTGCAAGATTAATAATGTTTTCCAAGTGTTTTTCAGCCAGTTGCTGGTATGATTTTGTATCTTTATACACAATTACGGTAAATCCAGCCACAATAGAAAGGATAATGATCATATTACTAATCAGAAGCATATGCTTTTTCATATTAATCTCCATTACGCCACAGTCGCAGACAGCACAAATAGTAATGAAAAAAGGTAGGCGAGTTTCACTAAATGCGAACATTTTTCATTATGAGAGTCTGCCTCCCAAAATATTTTATTCCATAATTTCCCTAACGTATACAGGAAATGTCAAATATCCGGAATCTGAATATAAGAAGCAAATAACTTTGAAGTGCAGTTATATTAGCCGTCCCATGGCTTTTTCATATTTGGGGAGGTGGAGGCAGGGGGAATCATTGTCCCAAAATCATTGTTTGCATCATCACAATATTTTCTCAAGTCATTTCGTAATGATGAGTAATAAACCGTAAACACAGCAACACCTCCCGTGCAATATATGGTACAATAAAAACAGCTAATATTCAAGGCCATTAAGAAATATTACCCCGGCATACGTACGAAAAATTATTTCCAGCGATTATTTTATTGTTAATGACCTTGATTTATCCATCTATGTAGCTTTATTACTTTCTATACTGCATTTAACTCTTATATACAATAAAAATCGACCTCAAATACCTTATATTTAAGGATTTGAGGTCAATTCAGTGTTATTACAATTATACAGATTTATAAAATATTTGCTTCATGCGATTACCGTGATAATCCTTGCACCTGCAATTCCTGACTGCAATGCATTCCTCACATATAAATTCTCCAAAGTGTTGAACACGTCGATTTCCAGAAGATTCGCGCCCTGCTTTGCATAATGCAATATTTCCATATCGAATTCGTGGTTCAGGAACCAGAACGGTGCTATTTTGAAGTCCATGGGAGGTTTTGAAATAATTGTTCCAATTTATCGGTCATTATCTCTGTGTCTCCTTGTCCGGTTCCGGCAATTATAAATGATCAGCAAAATCAACCACTTTGTTCAGATGTGCGGAGTACATCACTGCTTCCATCACCCGCATGCTTTGCATAAGCTCATAATGATTTACATAAGCTTCTTCCTTACCGTCAATCGCTTTGATGACATTACGGTAAAAATCCCTTATATCCGACGGAATCCTTGGCAGGCTGTATTCCCGTATCGTTTCGCTTGTACGGGGCGCCATGGTTTTTGTGAGACCGGCTGCTGTTGCCACCGGTACCGCATCCCTCTTTTCCCAATCGGATACCATAACCATTTTGCCGTTCATATTCCAGTCTTCAATAACTGCGGTGCCGTTTTCCCCCTGGATATACCATCTGGGCAGACTGATGAAATTACTGGTTCCCACTTCGATCTGACAGGTAAGGTCCTTTTCAAACCGGAGTAATATTTTAAACCCATCATCGACTTCTTCATTTGTCACATAAGATAATGAAGCATATAGTGACAAAAGCCTACGGTCCGCGAGCATCCTCAATATCTGGTCGATCAGGTGGACACCCCAGTCCAGCACCATTCCTCCGCCATGTTCCTTCGTGTTTCTCCAGTCACCGGGTATCCCTCTCGATCCATGTACGCGGGATTCTATATGAAAGACTTTCCCAAGTGTATTGGTTTCATAAATCTGTTTTGTAATGAGGTAATCTTCATCCCACCGTCTGTTTTGATGAACGGTAAAAATCACATTATTTTTTGCAGCCATATCGATCATTTCTTTCAGTTCCGCACTGTTCAATGCCGCCGGCTTTTCGCACACAACATGCTTTCCCGCCTCCATCGCCCGGATTGCGATCTCCTTATGGGTATCGTTGGGTGTGGCAATGATGATCAACTCAATTCCTTTGTCCTCCAGAACAGCATTCAGAGATTCGAAGGCATATATCCCCAAATCCATTGCCGCCTGCCGTCTCGAAGGAAGATTATCGTATATTCCCTTTAGCTCTGTTTCCGGCATCGAGTCCAGCTTTGAGGCATGCCATCCTCCCATTCCTCCATAGCCGACAATTGCCATTCCGCATTTTCTGTCCATGAATCTGCCTCCCTGAAATAATTAAGACTATTCATTATGTAATATTAAAAGCCTGTTTAGGCAAAAAACATTTGCAACCGATCTTTTTCCGGAAGGATCAGCAGACTTCCCGGTAAAGTCTTATTCTCGCATATCGTCGAATTTGAACCACGGAAAGTCAGCATATACCGAAAACCATTATACATGTATTCAAGCTTTTCGCCAAATATTTTTATTTCAGGAACGGCTTCACCACTGTTCAATTCATCCCTTCATAATCAGTCTCATGAATTCGACCGGACATTAATGAATATTGGACTTATCCAGGCCATTGCGCCATCTTTTTGCTTCATTCTTACGTAATAATAGTTATGGCCTGTTTTTTGTGCCAAATCCTCGAATGTATCTTCCAGCACATTACCATCCCCTGATTTTGTATATATAATTGCTCCATTTTTCACAATATCCGCCTTTTCTATGTCACCGGTACCATAGAAGGAAAAGCGGATAGATAGTGTCTTTCCCTGTTCTGCTTCTATCTCACTCCCGGACATGGCGCCATCAATGCTGAAATATGCAAGGATTCTTGAGTTGGAGGCGGCATAGCACCTTCTTTTCATGATAGCATCAAATATAGCCTCTCTTGTAAGCTCTTTAACATATACTGCAACCAATCCGTTCATGCAAGTGTTTTCCATGAGCATTGCATTGCCCGGCATACAGTCATGGCCATCCCCCGAGGCGATAAACCCAAGCTTATGCCCCCGGTTCAGCGCATCTACAATATATCCTCCCGGCTCACAGTCCTTAAGGGGCTTCTCTCCGCCAAAGTACTCACTTGACCCGTGGCATGAGTATATCTCAGCCACCGGCATCACTTTTTCATTGTAATTGTTCCAGTCGTAGCCCCGCACACGCTGCGGATACGTTGTCATATGAGGAACCACCATGGCTCCGTGTTTAGCTGCAAAATCAAACAAACAGTTTGCGAAGCTGTCTACATGCCATGGGGCATCATCACCCGGAAAATATACATTGGCATCCCATATTTCACTGTTTTCATAACCCAATAAAGTGACGAACTTCCCCGGCTCATTATACTTTCGTGCACCTTCTTTGACAATTTCCCATTGCAGGCTGTTTGA
>WSSedL1CaDRAFT_10001953_pt1 | contig 11149 bp, 7 predicted proteins | sample WetSurSL1Cattail_FD_9464 | JGI IMG/M metagenome (IMG submission 9464)
TATGATCGGATAAGTCCGTTTTAATGGATTGATAACCCAAAAGCTCAAGTGCCTTACAATTATAGAAAATATAATCGATACGAAGAGTGGGGGAAAGAAAATTATATGTTCTACCCAAGCCTTTTCCTTTTTCAGCGAAGGCATCATTCAGGTCTCCTTTTACCGTCGTATAAGTATAAGATTTAGGTACATCATTGAAGTCGGCACAAATAACAACAGGATAAGGACTTTCGGCAATTTCTTTACGAGCCATTTCGGCCTGCGATGCCCTTTTGGCGTAGGCGCGTTGAAATTTTGCCAAAAAAGTTTTTGAGTATCCCGGCTTTTGTTCCAGTTTTTCCGTGTTGTGTTTTACGTCTTCAATAAAAGCTTTTTCTTCATCGCCGAGTAAGAAAGATTGTAAGTGCATGACAAATAATCGTAGGGTAGAATTGTCCGGCATTGTAACATCGCAACGCATCATCTTAATATATTCGTCTATTTGGATTTCTTCGAAATTTGATAAAGGGTATTTTGAAAAAACAGCATTCCCTATAAATATCTTTGCGCCAAAATCATTGTCATAAGAGAAGCGATACTCTTTATATCCGGCATTTTTGAAAAATTTTGATGCTTTGGTATTGCTTCCATCTGAGTTGGTATAATACTCAATCATACACAAAATATCCGGTTCCTGTTGTTCAATTAATTCAAATATTTGTTCCGGTTTTGTTTTGTCCACCGGTTTGTCAAAAAGGCCGAGTCCATGTACATTCCAAGATAAGATTTTGAGTCCGTCAATTTCAGAAGTCATTTTGTTTTTAGAAAAAAAATGAAGACCAAATACAGGCATGATTAAACTATGGCACAATATGATGGTAAGTATCGGGAGTAAGATTCTCCATTTTTTTCTGGTAAAAATCCAAATGAAGATAAAAATTAAATTTGCAATTAGGGCAAATGGCGTAGTCAGGCTTAGTATAGCAATATATTTGTGGGTTATGGGGTTATGATTAGTAGCATATAAGCAAGTAAACAGCCATCCCGACATTAATAAATTAATGAGGAAGAAGGTGTGCCCGAATGCGGAACGTAGTATTTCTAAAAGTTTTTTCAATACTGCAAATTAGTGCCTAAATTGGAAAAAAAGGAAGATGATTTTAAACGTATTTTACCTACATTGAATACATAGAAATACGATCATTTCATACGTTCTATTAACTTCAGAGCAGGTGTAGTGAGTAGGGTAGTAACAATAGCCATAATGACCATCATTGCAAATATTTGAGCAGAAAGAATTCCCAATTCGTAACCTATGTTGAGTACGACCAATTCCATTAGACCACGAGTATTCATTAATGCGCCAATAGACAGACTGTCTTTTAATGAAGCTCCGGTAAGGCGTGCAGCAATGGCACTACCTCCAAACTTTCCTGCTATCGCTACTATAATTATTAATCCGCACCACATCCAAAGCGTCGTATCATTAAGTAGTCCGATTTGTGTTTGGAGACCGGTAGCGACAAAAAATAAGGGTAGTAAAAGAACCAGAGCAACATCTTCTATTTTGTTGATGACTATATTTCTGAAATCCCAATCTAAAGGCATAATCACACCAGCCATAAATGCACCGAATAGAGCATGAATGCCAATAATTTCGCAGATCCAGGCACTTGCTAGTAATACCAGAAAAAGAAAAGCTAATGTCGATTGGCTCATCGACTGCTGTTCTTGTTTTTTACTCGTTAGCCAACACAGTAAAGGTTTTATAAGCAATAGCATAACCAGTACATATAATGTTGCAAAAATAAAAGTGTAAAATGAATTGCCAACAGATCCCGCTTTGGCTACTGCAATGATAATAGCAAGGATACACCATGCTGTAATATCGCCTGCGGCTGCACTTGTAAGTGCAATGATGCCCATTCGTGTATTGCTCATATTTCGCTCTTTCAGTATGCGCGCCAATACCGGAAATGCAGTAATGCTCAATGCTATACCCATAAATAAAGCAAAGGCATAAAAAGGAATATTTTTAGGGGCATAGGGTTCATACAAAAAATAAGATAAGATCAAACCTGCACTAAAAGGAAATATAATACTTGCATGGCTGATACTAAAAGCATCGGCTGCTTTGCTTTTCAAAACTTCCCAATCCAGTTCCATTCCTACCACAAACATGAATAAAATTAACCCTATCTGACTCAGTATTTTAATATTCCCCAATGATGCAACCGGGAATAGAAAAGCACTAAAATCGGGTGCAATAGTGCCAAGCAATGAAGGTCCAAGTAAAATGCCTGCAATTATTTCGCCCATTACAGCCGGTTGGTTGATCTTTCTAAATAGAAAACCACATAGCCTTGCCGTAATAATAATGATTATAAGCTGTAAAATAAAAATACTCAAAGAACCGGATATTGTTGCAGAAATACCTGAAGTTAAGGATTTATGAATAGGGACATTTGTTGCAATGTTGATTACCGGTTCTAGTTTTTTCCCGGCCATCAATACAAAATAGAGTACTATACAAAGGGCGCTACTAGTAATAGTATAAAATAAGATACTGATTTTCCGTTTCATTTTGATATTGGTAAAGTATAAAGCACCCTTACTATTTTTAATAAAAAATTTTCCACAACAATATTAGCCAAGAGTTTTTAAAAAACGGCTGGTAATTTTTATTTTGCGTATTTTGGTAATAAGGGAAAGCTCCAAATTGCATACTAGTACGCAATTTGGAGCTTTCCCTTGTCCTTTTAATGCTACTTAGTTTTGCGCAGCTTTAAATTTTTTAAATGCTTCGTTGAGTTTTGGTGTTATTTCCATCGCATCGCCGATTACTCCGTAGTCAGCAGCTTTGAAGAATGGAGCTTCTGGATCCTTATTGATCACTACAATTGTTTTAGATCCATTTACTCCGGCCAAATGTTGGATAGCTCCGGATATACCAATAGCAATGTATAAATTGGGACGGATAGTGCCTCCTGTTTGTCCAACATGTTCGTGGTGTGGACGCCAATGTGCGTCAGCAACAGGACGTGAGCAAGCTGTAGCAGCACCAAGTGTAGCAGCCAAGTCTTCAATGATACCCCAGTTTTCAGGCCCTTTAAGTCCGCGTCCACCGCTTACTACTAATTCAGCCTCTGCCAATGGAACACTGCCCGTTACCTTATTTACTTCTTTTACTTGTATTGCGAAATCTTTGTCTTCGAATGATACAGTCAATGGAGCAACAGTGGCAGTGCCTGTTCCTGTTACAATTGGAAAGCTATTGGCCAATAATGTGATCACTTTCACATCTGTTGTTACATTTACAAAGGCAAATGCTTTACCCGCAAATACATTTCTTTTAATAACAAACCCATTAGCTAGATCAGGTAAGGATAATGCTCCAGCTATTAGGCCGGCTTTAAGGCGCGATGCAACTTGTGGGGCTACTGATTTACCTAAAACATCATGTGATGTGATAATTATTGTTGCACTTTCTTGTTGTGCTGCTGTTACCAATACTTTAGTATAAGCACGCGCAGAAAAATTAGCTAATCGTGCATCATTTATTTGTAATACTTTTTGCGCGCCGTATTGTCCCAATGCTGCACAAGCTTCCTCTGAAATATTGCCCAGAGCCACAGCTGTAGCAGTTGTTCCTAAACTTTTTGCTATTGCTGATGCGTATTGCACCAACTCAAATGATTTCTTTTTGAAAGAACCTTCTATATTTTCTACTAAAACTAAAACAGACATTGTTAGTTAAATTAATAATGAAAGATGAATAATGAAAATGGGTTTTGAACGATACGTTTTCCCCCGGTAAAATTTTATTTTGGAATGAAATATGTGAGTGCTGTAGCACCAGTATTTAAATCACTTTTGCATCGTTATGCAATGCGGCCACTAAATCATCAAGGTGATCGATGTCAAACATTTTTACACCCGTTTTTGCAGGTGGCATTTCATACGAAACGATTTGGCTCAAGGCACTAATGTCTGCAGGGGCAACTACTTTTAATGGTTTGGTACGTGCAGCCATAATACCACGCATATTAGGTATTCGTGGTTCAGACATTCCTTTTTGACAAGATACTACTAACGGTAGAACACAGGTGTCAACTTCTTCCCCACCTTCTATTTCACGAGCTACTGTAGCAACACCGGCAGCTACATCCAGTTTAGTAGCAAAACCAATATAATTCATGTCCAGCATATCGGCAAGCATTGCACCAACAGCACCATTGTTGTAATCAATTGTTTCTTTACCTGCTAATACAAGGTCATAATTTTCACTTTTTGCATAGTTGGCTATTTGTGCAGCCACAACATAAGGATCATTACTATCCGTATCAATTCGGATAGCTTCATCGCCGCCGAGTGCCAGCGCTTTTCGTATTACAGATTCTGAATCAGCACGACCTACTGTCACTAAATTAACGTTGGTAGCTATCCCTGCTTCTTTTAGCTCTAACGCGCGAACGAGTGCATACCATTCATCGTAAGGATTGATAATCATCGTTACGCCTTGAGTGTTGAATTGGCTATTGTTGTCAGTAAAAGCTATTTTGGTAGTTGTATCTGGTACCGGACTAATGCAAACTAAAATTCTCATTACAGTTTAATTAATATTGTTTGTGTATAGATAAAGATTTCTTTATTGCTTGCAAAAGTAGGGAAAAACTTACTTGATTTATTGTAAAAGTATTGACAGGAAGGAATAGGTACTTTTTTATTATGTAAGAAGAAAACCCATTCAACTTGCTGCATTTTTCTATTACCTTTGGCAACAATTATCAGATTCCATTTTATGAAGAAAAATATTGCCTTGCTTGCTGGAGGTTATTCGGGTGAATATGTTATATCGATGAAAACAGCTCATACAATTGAACAAAATCTACCCCAAGAGCTGTATGACATATATAAAATAGTTATTACAAAAGAGTCGTGGTGGCATGAAACTGCAGATGGAAAGAAGATAGAAGTTGATAAAAATGATTTTAGCCTTACTATTGATGGGAATAAAATTAAGTTTGAAGCAGCATTCATAGCAATGCATGGTACACCAGGCGAAGATGGTCGCATGCAAGGTTATTTGGACATGCTTTCTATTCCATACACTACTTGCAATGCAATCGTTTCGGCTCTTACATTCAATAAAAGCTATTGCAATAAAGTAGTGAAGGATGCAAATATTGTAGGAATATCTAACTCAGTGCTTATTTTCAAAGATCAGCCTTATTCTATAGGTAGTATTTTGGAACAATTGAAAATGCCATTGTTTGTAAAACCCAATGAAAGTGGCTCCAGTCTTGGAGTAAGCAAAGTAATGAGTGTACAGGATTTATTACCTGCTATTGAAAAAGCATTTACTGAAGATAATCAGGTATTGATCGAGGAATTTATTGAAGGACGAGAATTGACTATTGGTGTTTATAATTTAAAAGGAAGATTACAAGCATTGCCTGCAACAGAAATTATAGTTAATAAAAGTGATTTCTTTGACTATGAGGCAAAGTACACGCCTGGTATGACAAAGGAAATTACACCTGCAGCCATAGATGTATCTGTAAGTGAGCAGCTGGCGAGTAAGGCCCAATATTTATATCGTTATCTCAATTGCCGTGGCGTAGTGCGTATGGATTTTATTCTTCAAAAAAATACAAATAAACTTTACTTTTTGGAAGTAAACACAATGCCGGGTCAGAGTGAAGCCAGTATTGTACCGCAGCAGTTACGTTGTGCAGGTATTGATCCTAAAGAATTTTACGGATCTATGCTCGAGGATATCTTGAGCCAACGCTCATAATGAATTTTAATTTTTAAAGCTTTACCGTGAAACAAGACAATAAGACAGCAGCAAAAGGTTTCAAAAATTCATTTGGCTTGAATCTACTAGCCATAGTAGCACTCTGTGTTGCAATGTATTTTGTATTTTTTACTATGCTTGGTCAAATTACAGGACATGGTGATGAAATAAAAGTGCCCAACATAATTGGTAAAACGATGAAAGATGGGGTGCTCCAGTTGAATAAAATTGGCTTTGATGTAGATATTGATTCGTCGTATGACCCAGAACAAAAACCATATATCATATTAGGACAACAGCCTAGTGTGGGAGAAATCGTAAAACCTGGACGCACTATATTTTTAACCATTAATAAGGCAGAACCTCCTAAAACGCCAATGCCTAACCTTACAGGCTTATCATTTAGGAGTGCAGTAATGATATTGAAAAGTAGTAAATTAACGCTGGGTGATACCAGTTTCAAACCTGATATTGCTCAGGGAGCTATTTTGGATCAGCTCTTCAATGGTAAAACAATACGTGCAGGTCAAATGATACCACAGGGTAGCCGTATTAGTTTGGTAATTGGAGATGGATTGGGGAATACCGAATTTGATGTGCCGGATATAGTAGGCATGTCATACGCTGAAGCTGTGGCTATGCTTGCAGCAAGCAATTTACATTTTACCGCCATTGCCTCTGATAATATAACAGATACTGCCAATGCCATTGTTTATAGACAAGTACCTTCTTCATTCAATGAATTGGGTAATAGCAACCGGCTTCGTGAAGGAGATGAACTTGGCTTTTATTACAAACAAAACCCCAGCCCGGAAGAATTACAGCACGGACCTGAATTGGGTAGTCCGGTAGATAGTAGTATGAAGAAATAATATGTTGGTTGTATTAAACTTATAAGTCAAAACCTCTTTGAGCATGCTCAAAGAGGTTTTGACTTATAAATGATGAATGCACTAAAAGTGTGTTTAGTCCTTTACACCAAGTTTAGTCAAAATAATATCCATTAAACACCAATTAGTAAAACTAGACTGTAGTAAATTGACACCGACAAATACAGTAAACCAATACCAATTAGGCTCAACAAAATGACCTAAAAATAAACTAATGATGACGAAGAATCCAGCAATGGCTCTAATAATTCTGTTTTTCATAATTAATTCGATTGTTCAATATTGAGTGTAGCAAAATGAATACGAGATAAAGTTTCTTGTTGTTTATTGAATAGTTGTATCAATTCTATTGTTTCGTTGAGCACTTTCTCATGTACAAAAGCAAAAAATAATATTGATTCATTTTCATTAAATTCAGTGGCAAACCAATTTGAATCTATTGCATTCAAAGAATCGTCCCTATATCCGGTAACACTTTTGTACGTAAATGCTTTTATTCCAGCTGTTTTAAATATTTGTTTCACATGCTGTTCGAATTCTTGGATAGCAGTAATGATAATTAATTTCATAAAAGTAATTTTTAAAAGGTTTCCGTATCTTCTTTTTCTATGGGTTTAACAGATGTATTGTTTTCCCATTTTTTTCGTTCTGTTATGTAGTAAATTAAAGGAACTACTATTAGCGTTAGGATAGTAGAAACAATAGCTCCTGCAACTAACGATATGGCTAATCCCTGAAAAATTGGATCAAACAAAATTATGGAAGCGCCAATGACAACTGCGCCGGTAGTTAATAAAATAGGCGTTGTTCTTACTGCTCCTGCATCAATGATGGCTTGTTTCAATGGGACACCATCACTCAACCTTATTTCTATAAAGTCAATTAATAATACAGAGTTCCGAACCATTACACCTGCTAACGCAATCATTCCAATAAATGAGGTAGCGGTAAAAAAGGCGCCCAATAGCCAATGACCTAAAACAATACCGATTAATGATAACGGAATTGCTATCATCATCACTATCGGCGTTTTGAAATTTTGGAACCATCCAACAATAAGCATATAAATAATGACAATTACTATCAAGAAAGCCGCGCCTAAATCTCTAAATACTTCCAGTGTAATTTGCCATTCCCCGTCCCATTTTACCGTAAAGTTGCTTTCGTCTGATGGTTGCTCTGTATAAAGTTCATTTACTTTGTAACCTTTGGGGAGCTGCATTTTTTGGAGTTTTTCGTTCATGCCCAAAATTGCATACACTGGACTCTCTAGTGCCCCGGCCATATCAGCTGTTACATATACTACTCTTTTTTGGTCTTTTCGATAAATGGTTTTTTGTATAGAATCCTTTTTTACCGTTACCAAATCGTTTACTGATAAAATGTTACCGTTACTGCTTTTTATTTTTAAGTTTTTGATGTCATCTAAACTCGTTTTGTCTTTGTCATCCAGCGCTAAAACAATATTCACGTTGTCATGGGCATGCTCGTCATATAGGCTTGATACAGGAAGTTCGCTTAGTAAGTAAGTAAGATTGCCAATAATTTGTTGTGGTGCAATGCCATTAAGCATTGCTTTCTCCTTATCTACTTCCAATTTGTATTCTGTTTGATTATCTTCAACCATCCAATCAACATCAACAATATCAGTTGTTTTTTCAAGAATTTCTTTTACTTGGTGGGCTATGTTAATCTGGTCTTTATAATTAGGGCCGTATATCTCTGCCACCAAAGTAGATAATACAGGAGGGCCTGGTGGAACCTCAATAATTTTGACATTAGCACCATATTTTTTTGCGATTTTTTGTACTTCAGGGCGTACTTCTTTTGCAATATCATGGCTTTGCATTTTTCTGTCCTCTTTGTGTTTTAAATTCACTTGGATGTCGGCCATATTACTGCCACCCCGTAAATCATAATGACGTACCAGCCCATTAAATGTTATTGGCGCAGAAGTGCCAATATAATTTTGATAATTGACAACTTCCGGAATTGTAGAAAGGTATTGAGCGATCTCTTTAGTTACAGCTGCAGTTCTTTCAAGAGTGGTGCCTTCTGGCATATCTATTACTACTTGAAATTCATTCTTGTTATCGAAAGGCAACATTTTTACTACTACTGATTTTGTAAAAAACATACCAACAGAACCCAATAATAGCAATAGTGTTATGCCTAAAAGTACTCTTCTTTTTTTGCTGCTATTTAATAATGGTGCTTCAATTTTGTTGTACATTCTATATACCCAATTGCCAGATAGGTCGTGCTCTTTTTTATGGTTTTTCTCCTCTTTTTCTCTAAGTAAATGATAACCTAAATATGGTGTTACAGTCAAGGCTACAAATAAAGACAACAACATAGCTATTGATGCACCTATAGGCATAGGGCTCATGTATGGTCCCATCATGCCCGATACAAAAGCCATGGGAAGTATAGCGGCTATTACTGTGAATGTGGCCAAAATTGTAGGGTTGCCTACTTCGTTTATTGCATAAATTGCAGCTTGCTTAAAGGGCAATCGTTTCATCTTAAAATGTCGGTGCATATTTTCTGCAATAATGATGCTATCATCTACAACAATACCAACCACAAAAACTAATGCAAATAGTGTTATTCTATTCAGCGTATAACCTAGTAAATAATAACTAAATAATGTCAATGCAAAAGTTAAAGGGACGGAGAAAAATACCACTAACCCACCACGCCAGCCCATAGCTAACATTACTAAGAATGTAACGGCCAGTATGGCAATACCCAAATGCATAAGGAGCTCTCCAACTTTGTCAGAAGCAGTTTCGCCATAATTTCTTGTTACAGCAACATGTATTGTATTGGGGATTAAATTTTTCTTTAGCTGTTCTATGCGCTCTAATATTTTCTCTGATATTTTCATCGCATCAGCTCCCTTCACTTTGCCAATTGAAATGGTAACAGCAGTATATTCAGATGTTGCAATTTTCGACAAAGCATTTGCTTTTCCGTACCCGAATGATACATAACTTTTGGCAGATGATGGGCCATCCAGAACATTAGCTACTTGTTTTAAATACACAGGAAAATTTTTATTTACACCAATCACTAGGCTTTCTACGTCTTCTGCCGTCGATAAAAATTTTCCAGTGGTAACCAAATATTCTTGATCATTTTGCACAAAGCTTCCTGATTGTGTACTGCCATTATTGCTTTGTATCATTTGTAAAATACCAAGAGCATCCACACCATTTTCTGCCATCTTATCTTTATCCAAAACCACTTTAAGTACTCTGTTCCTTCCCCCAATTTCTTTTGTAATAGCTACATCCTTTATTTTTTTTATTTCCGTACTTACTTCTTCTGCTATTTGGCGTAACTGAAAATCGTCCTCTTTCTCGCTCCATAATGTAATACCTAACATTGGCACATCATCTATCGAACGCGTTTTTACTATAGGTTTATAAACACCTTTAGGAAATAGGTCTTCGTGTTTTTTCAACTCGTCATAAAGCTTTACATAAGACCGCTCAACATCTTGCCCTACATAGAATTGAACGATCAATATCGCTTGTCCATTCATAGCCATACTATGTACATGCTCTACTCCTTTGATGTTCGATATTACTCTCTCTAAAGGTTTGATAATACGGCTTTCTACCTCTGTAGGACTCGCCCCCGGATAGCCGACCATAATGTCCGCCATCGGAACATTAATCTGAGGCTCTTCTTCTCGAGGAATAAGAAATGAGCTATATACCCCTATTATCATTAATGCGACCATCAGTAAAATGGTTAGCTTTGAGTTGATAAAAAAACGGGCTATTTTACCTGATATACCTTCTTGCATAAAGTTTTTTGTTTTTTAAGACATGTATTTTTAATGGAATTTGCTTACTCTTTCATTTATTGAAAAAAAATGGGATGACGACGCATTATTCTTTAAAATTCAAAGTTGTAACGTATGTCATTTGATTTTTAAAAGCTAACCTTTGCTCCATTAGTCAATTTACTATCGGCAGATAAAATATAAGATTCATTTTGATTAAGACCTGAAAGTACTTCTACTTTGTTGTCAATTTTTTTTCCTATTCGAAGCCATCTTAAAATCGCTACATTTCCATTGCCAATAGTATAAATGCCTATGAGTTGACCTTGCTTAATAAGTGCAGATTCTGGAACCCAAACCGAATTGTTTTGTTGGGATTGAATGTTGTACACAATAGGAAATTGAAGATTGATAAACATCCCTGAAAGAATGCCATTTTGAATTTTATCCAAGCTCACTTTTACCAAATATTGCCCACCTGTATTTTTGGCTGAAGAACTCAATTCTATTACTTTACCATCAATCTCTGTATTTAAAGATTTTACAAATACCTTCACGGGCATCCCTTCCTTAATATTGGATATTTCTGATTCGGCAACCATTGCAGTGGCTTGTAATTTTGAGACTCCTTCAATACTTATTAACGGCATTCCTGGGTTTGCCATATCTCCTTCTTTTATAAAA
>WSSedL1CaDRAFT_10001954_pt1 | contig 11143 bp, 15 predicted proteins | sample WetSurSL1Cattail_FD_9464 | JGI IMG/M metagenome (IMG submission 9464)
ACCTGTACCGGTTCTGCAGCGGCAGCCTCCTCAAAAGTGATGGGCGTATCCGCTGGCTCGACTTTCTTCCTGCTGCAAACGCAGGATATCTTTGGCCCATGTTCATCGGTTTCCGGTTCGTGAAGCGCATGCGGACAAGTGAAACAATCTTGGGTGGTGCCGGTGACCTCAATCGTTATCTCCGGAACACCGCCGGCGCTGCGGCTAAATTTATGTCCACACGGTGCGTAATAGGAATTCATGGCTTTGGCCTCCTCTTTGGCTTTTGCAATTTGTTGTAATACAGTTTCTTTTTCCTGCTCGGGAGTGATACCAATACGCCGATTATCATTAAAAAATGCAGCGTAAAACTCCTTCTTTGCCGCGGTTCCCTTCTTGTTGTGCTGAAAAAGGAATCCGAAATTAATCATTCCGTCGTCGCCATTCTCTGATGAACGGCAAATAAAGTCTGTGTTTTTTGGTTGTTCTATGCCTTCAAGCGTATTAAAAAATTCTGTAATGCGCTTGGCAAATTCAAGGTCCAGTGTCCAGACATGAGAAACACAGAAGTCTCTATCAGCGGTACCAATCCGACAATACGTTCCATAACGCACTTTTGCAGATCCGCGGCACTCATAGTTCACGGTGACCGCAGGCCAACCTTCCGTAATAGGGATTACAAACGGGCAACCGAAGCATTCATGTTCTGGGCCGTAATCCGGCATACGGTTGCCGGTTGTGCCTGCGGTACCACTCTTTTTGAAGATCTTACCGCATTTGCAGGTGTAGGTGGTCATCACCGCACCTCCGCCCTGAGCTGCTTGTTTGGTGCCTCATATGCAGTGCGTGCCAACTCCTCAGAACCATATTGTCTAATAAGCGCATCCTGAACAACTTTGCCCAGCTTATCATAGGAAAGTGGAACAATAGTCTGGATGAGCTGAGCATCGACATCAATAAATCTCTGAACGCCCTCTGCGTTATCCATGAAGATTGGCACTGACACTCCAGCTGCACGACCAAGTGTATTGATAATATCCAGCCCCGCATTCATCCTGGCGGCGCTGTTTGCGTTGGTGCTATAACTATCTCCATACGCACCTTTTTCAAGGGGTTCCGCTGAGCTTTTAAGTCCTAATACTTTGTCTATCGTGTACTGATCAGTCGTAGCCTCGCAGCAAGCCTTAATACCACCGTTCACCTGCTTATCAAACAACTTCCAACGAACGAGGCGGAACGCGCTGTTGACCTTTTCTTCAATGTCCTGCGCCTTGGTTTGGACAAACTTTTCAGCCAAAAGTAAACCATTATCGTAATTGGCCAGCAGCTGAGACAACTCGATTTCCTGCGCCTTTAGTTCAGCAATACGCTTGTCCTGCTGCTCAACAATGCTCTTGGCGGTCATACGCTGCTTAATAGCATCGATGCTGCCGTTGATATCGGAAAGTTGAGTTTTAAACTTCTCAGACTGATTTGCAGCAGCCTTGTCAACAGTGGCAAGATCATGCTCGGCAGCAAAAAGATTGTCCTGAAGCTTTTTATAATCGGCAGTGGTCTCAAATGCCGGCGGCGCGACATATAGCTTAGTCAGCTCCTCAAGGCGGGCGGTCGAATGCTGCAAACTCTGCTCATCGGCCTGAAGCTGCTGCTTCTGAAACTCAATATCCTTCTCAAGGTTTTCCTTGGTGGATTTCATACTCTTACCGCTGACTTCAAGTTGCTCCAACTGATTGGCCTTGTTTTCATTGAACGTGTCAAGAAACTCCTGCTGCTTTTCCGGTGGGTACTCCTGGCCACAGGTAGGGCATTTGTTGTCTGTGACGTCAAAAGTCATGTTATAGGTGGAAACGCACTTTTCGCGGAGCTCTGTAAGCTCCTGAGTCAGCCCTGCAACCATTTCGGAGGCACTGTCAATGCTGGCGCGACCGTTTGCGATTGCATTACGCAATTTATTGATAGAGACTCGTAATGTGGCTGCCTCAGCATCCAGGGCGTTATTGCCGCCGGCAGTCTTGCGGAGATACCCGGCCTTGGCCTGAGAAATATCAGCCTGAATATCAGAAATCTTTTTGCGAAGTGCCGAGGCACTCTCGCCGTTTCGAATTTTCTCGAGCGCACTCTCAATTTTCATTCTTGTCTTGGAAAGACGTAGCAGCTCCGGACCGTCATCCGCAGTAGGAATATCAAACGGCTTAGCTTTTTCGGCTTCATCAATACGCCCGGGGATCTCATTAATCTGCTTGTTGATTTTTTGGCGCTGAGCCTTGGTAATTTCCGCATAATCATCAACTGATTTATAGCCTATGTAATTCAGGAGTGGCTTCAGCTCGTCATGAGCATTGATGATCTCACGGTCATCAACATCCGGCGCAAATTGGCTGATCAGAATTGCCCGGCGCTCATCCCCTTTCATCTTGCCGGCGAACATATCCGGATCCGTGAGTAATGCGAAAAGCTTCTCATCACAGATACCTGCAACGAAAGCGGTAAAATCTTTCTTGGGTTTTGGTACGTCATTGATGAAGAAGTCCGTGGTATTTCCCTTGAATTCCTTTTCCGCCTCACCGTTCTTGCGCCGCCAATCTTCCCGATAAACACGCTTTAATGTAAATGTATTTCCATCATTGCCCAGAAAAGTTCCGGTGACAGAATAATCCAGTCCGGAGGTACCGCGCGTCTTAACGTCAAATCCATTTGCCCCGCCATCAGTCTTGCCCGTGGAGTCTTTGCCGAACAGCAACCAGAAATACGCATCGGCCAAAGTTGTTTTACCGGTTGCATTGTCACCGAAAACGTCTATGCTGGAGCCGTTTGGCTCCAGCACGAAATGTTTAATCCCCTTAAAATTATCCGGGGTGAGGTTTAATAGTTTCATTCGGCTACCTCCATCCTCTCGACGCGTTTGTAGGACTCCACGATAAGTGCTTCATTCGTTGCCATTTTCCGCGTCCTCCTTGTTGACAGCAATAGAGATAATGGTTATACTGTTGGTGTGAGATAAAACATTATGTCCATGGCCGCTTTCGGTGCTTGTAACGCCGGAGGCGGTTCTTTTTATGCGCTGACTTGCTGCTTCAACTGCAATTCCCAGCAAGTCATTCATGGCACCATACTGGCAAATATTAATGATCCCCAACATCTGAATGCCTACAAGATAACCGCGGGCTAACTGGGCGGTTTCTTTAGCCTGCTCCATAGTTTCAGCGCCAGTAATATGTTCGACTGTGTTATTAAAGATTTTGATTGCCGGATCTTTTAATTTACTCATGCTGTAAATTCCTCCTGTAGCTTAATTTGGTTGTCGGCGGACAACTCCATATCCGCCTGGGCAATCGCTAGGGTACCAAGTGATATGCGATTTTGGTTTACGGCTTCGATGATCAGCTCCGCGAGATACCATTTTTCTGAACCATGAAACTCAATCCGACCATGATCTCCAAGATGATATTTGCGAATAGTGTATTTTAGCGCTTGACTGTACGCGGTTAGTGGAAGATCACCTTCGACATTTTTGAGGACCATGTTATAAACTTGGAGTGCGGCGACGCGCTCTTTTTTTATCTCCAGGTATTTATGCTTGTCCCATCTAACAATAGAAGCATAAGCTCCAGCCATAATTGCGATACCGATTGCCATAACTCCGCCGACAAGTACCAGAGTGATGAATCCTTCAAGCATTCCTGCTTGTCCTTGCACCATTTACCTTTCCTCCTTCACACTTTAATTGCATAAAAATTAATTGTTTCTGTGAACTTTGTACCGTAAACCCGGTAGGAGATACCGTGATCCGTAATGGTGTCATAATACCTAAGGGGCTGTGAAATACCTTTTATGGAGCCGACCAGTTGCATCAGACCATAACCGCCTAAACAAACCTTATCCATGGACTATTTCTCCCGGCCTAAAAGCCAATCTACCGAAACATTCAAAATGTCAGCCAGTACCGCAAGTTCAAAATCCATCACGCAGCGGTGCATTCCTTCCAGTTTTGATAGCCCGGAGGCATTCATATCAATTCCATTGACCTGAAGCTGAGCCAGAAGTTCCTTTTGTTTCATGCCTTTATTTTTCCGTGCCGCAGTAATGCGCGCACCAACGATGTTGCGGTCACCTATTGCTTGTTTGCGTTGTCTCAAATTGATTACTTCCTTTCACTTTTTAAAGTACCGAGTTTGCTTGTCCTCTTCTCGGCTTTTAAACATCCTGATTTTTGCACATTAGGCATTTTTCTGTATTTCGGCATCCTCGGCCGCCTTTCTTTTGGCCTCCCTCTCGTGGAATTCCCTATAGATTTCGCACAGGCGAATTAATGTAAGTTGGTCATCCGCGGCAGTTCGATTTGGATTATGTATAACGGTACTTTTGAGCGGCATAGTATCATCTCCTCTATAAAAGATATGCAGTACTGTTTGTACGACTTTCTTTCATTAATTGGTCTTTGCAAACTTTAGCGTTAATATAGCCGCGACAATATCATCAAGTTCTTTCATAATTGTCTTATACTGCGGTAATTCATCTGCTGAAATGATTCCGTCACAAGAAATTTCAATAAGCTGATCACGGCATTTAAGAAAATCAGAAACTTCTTTTTGAAGCCGAAGAATCGCGGATGGTAAATCCTTAAAATCAATATTGGGAAGATATTTCTGACCAACCTCTGCGCTGGTCTTCAGGTGCTGGTAAGCAAGATATTGGGTACCATAAATTTCAATCATCTTGATTACAACAGTATCCGGAGGAATTCGTTTGCCAGATTCATATGCCCGGATGCTCTCAACAGATATGTCAATTAGCTCCGATGCTTTTTCCTGCGTGATTCCGGCACTTTCACGAGCGATTTGGTAGATATTTCGGTATTCTGGTGACATGGTCTTTTCATCCCCTTTCTGAGATAATATAAACAATGAATTTTGAATTGCTTGTCCGTCTCCTAAGTGCTATGATGGAAAATGATAGGAGGTGAATTAAGTATGAAAAAGCAGATCTTAATTTCCGGATTCTGTCCTACACAAAATTGTGAGTATCGCATAGATGTAAATTATGTATCCTATGGCAATCAAGGTATGTTTCTGAAGACTGGAACTAAGTGTGATTATGCGTGTGAAAATTATGATGTGCTCTGTCCAATTTATAAGCAATGCCCCATACAAGCCTCAGCGCCTGAAAACATAAGCGTTTAATTCCCCGAAATTGTTTTATGCTTATATTGTCTAAGGTCATTGTTCGAATCCAATTATCATGATCAACCCACTGGATCTGTGGATTGACTTGTTGAAAGTGGCCGTTTCGAAGTTGCCGCTCCGATTCGGTCATTTCAATTTTTAATTTCATTTGCTCACCTCGTTTTCATCTTGGCATTCGGCAGTGGTGCGCGGCCAAGCAGTTGGTCAGTAGTCACACCGAAATAATCAGCAAGAGCACATAAGCTTTTGATGGTTGGCTCTTCTTTTCCGGATTCATAGTGACAAACAGTACTTCTTCCAGCGCGCCCTAAGAGATTTGCTATCTCATACTGGGCCATTCCACTCGCTTTTCGAAGCGTTTTCAAATTCTGTGCAAAATTCAAAGTCTCGCCTCCTATGTGCTTTCGATGTTGTATAGGTCATCTATTGAACATTTTAGAGCTCTGGCAAGCTCAGGAATTTTATCGGAACGCGGCAGTGTCCCACTATTTTCCCACTGTGATACCGCACCTTGGGTGATATTAAGGGCTTTCGCTAAATCAGCTTGACTTAGACCTGCTTTGATTCGCAATCTCTCAATAGCATTCATAACCTTTTACGCCTCCTTTTAATAGTACAGCTATTATAATAGCACAACTCTTAAAATAGTCAATAGTATTTCTATTGTATTGAAAAAAATTATTGAATTATATTAGCATGGCTAATATAATTGTATCTAAAGAAGGACGTGGTACAGATGATATCAATCAGAAATCTGCGTAAGAATCTAGGATTATCTCAAGCTGAGTTGGCCCAAAAATTAAACGTCCACCAGACAGCCGTCAGTCAATGGGAAAATGGTCGTACTATGCCAGACGTAGATAGCTTAAAAAGAATTGCAGAAATATTTGGCGTATCTGTAGATGTGCTCCTTGGACGCGATCCGAACATCATATTGAATACAACAGAAGAAGGGTATGTAGTTGTAACCGGCAAGGAGCCAGAACATATACCTCTAACTGGAGTCGCTATGAGCGAAGATAAAAAATGGTCAAGGTTTAAAATGGAACAACCCAAAAATGAGCAAAAAAATAAGCCCGTCACCGAAGATGACAGGCTTAGAGAAGAAAATAATGAACTTTTTGATCAGCTTCCTAAAGATAAGCAGCAAGAAGCACTGAACTATCTGCGATTTCTGGTTGAGCATCAAGAGAAAGAATAAAATATCTTTCCCTTACGAGTGACTTTTCGTTTGCAAGAACAATCAGTCTTTTGAACTCCAATTCAGTATCCGTCACATTTCCACCTTCGTATTCATTCCGCATATCCCGTTAACTATAGTCGAACTCACGTTCGGTAGCGATATTTGAATGATACACCATAACCATTATAAATACAACACTAAATGCAATTTTTTAAGATATATCTTCTTGAGTACCATTTTTGGTACAGTGGTAATTTAAGCCATTGACATTCGAATTGAAATAATTCAGACTATTGAGAAAATCAATGAAATAAAGATTAAGATAGGATAAAAATAAAAAATGCCGCCCACTACTCGTAATAGTGAACGGCCAAAGTCATGTGAATGGTACACACTTCTCTTATAACATTATATGCTGTTGTCGAAATATGTCAATAGCAGAATTAAGGAGAGGTAAACATGAAAAAATGCTTTGCAATATTATTGTGTGCTGCATCTATATTTACAACAACAGCATGTTCTTCTGTTCCGGTGAACACTTCATCTGCCATCGTTTCCAACTCAACCAATTCAACAACTACTGTTTCTTCTTCATCCTTATCTAGCGACACTTCTTCATTAAAAGAATCGTCAACGCAGTCTGAGACCGCTTCAGGTAAAGCCAACGCTATTTTAGACAATATTTCAATGAAAGTGCTTGATGCTAAAAAAGAAGCAGTTGTTGGTGATAGAACAGCAGACAATGTTTCCAAAAAGAACGGTGAGTATTTTGCAAATGGTTCAGATATTGTTAAAGCCACTGATTATGAAAGAATTATAATTTCTATGCAAGTAGAAAACAAATCAAACAAGGCTATTACCTTCAATCAAATGGGTTGGTCGGCTACCATGTCTGATGGTTTCAAGTTAAAAAATATCACCATAGACGGAGACATCAATGGGCAGGTTCCTTCAAACTACTCAGGAGCATCAAAAGTCTCCATACTAGCAAAAAAATCTTTAAAAGTTTCTAGTTTTAAACTCACTTATAACTTGATGGATTACAATGACGAATGGAATGCTGCATTGGGCGATCTATTAAAAAATGGATTGTCAGAAGAGCAATTCAACAAAAAATATGGGGATAAATTCGTTTCAAAGCCAATAGATTTCAATATTACACTAAAATAAATACTCCCCACGTCATAACCGGCGTGGGGTTTTCACTCTTGAAAGAGGAGGTTTAAACTTATGATAGCAATATATGCCCGCCAATCAGTTGATAAAAAGGATTCTATCAGTATTGAGGGGCAAATAGATTTGTGCCGCCGTGAATGCACAGGAGAGCCTAAAATCTACACGGACAAGGGCTATTCCGGGAAAAATACAGACCGCCCTGCATTTCAGGCCATGATGGCCGCCGTAGAACGTGGCGAAGTCGAAAAGATTATAGTTTACCGGCTTGACCGTATTAGCCGCTCTATAACCGATTTTGGGCGCATATGGGGTATCCTTCAGAAACATCATACCGAGTTCATCTCTGTGAATGAAAAATTCGATACTTCTACTCCGGTCGGTCGCGCCATGGTTTATATTATCATGGTGTTTGCCCAGCTCGAACGTGAAACAATAGCGGAACGCATTAAAGACAACTACCATCAGAGGGCGAAGCGCGGCGCATACCTCGGTGGCCCTGCCCCGTTTGGCTTTGATATAAAGCGTACAGTGATTGGCGGTAAGGCTGCTTCTATGCTTGTACCTAATGACAATATAGAGATTATCAATCAGATTTTCAACAAATATGCTTATACTGATATGTCTTTAGGAAAAATTGCGGCATGGCTTGTGGAACAGAATATTCCCGGAATTGGGCGAAAGACATGGGACAGCGTATCAATTAGCCGTATTCTGCACAACCCATCCTATGTTAAAGCTGATGCCGACATATATTATTATTACCGCAGCAAAGGTCTGGTTTTATATAATGAAATTGACGAATACACCGATCAGAAAGCGTTGTGGCTTTGGGGCAAGCGCGATCGTGGCGTTGCAAAATATACTAACTTAAATGAACAGCTTCTTGCACTGGCGCATCACGACGGTATAGTTGATTCAGCGACGTTTCTCGCTTGTCAACACAAATTAGACAGCAACAAGCAGATAAAAAACACCGGAAAAGGAAAATACACATGGTTATCTGGGCTAATTAAATGTAGCAGTTGCGGATACTCATTAAAGGTAATTAATACACATGGTTACCACTATTTTTCATGTTCCGGACGCACCAATCTGCATCTATGTGACGTAAAGCATACGGAGCGTGTGGAAGATGTGGAGGCAGAGGCCGCGCAACGTATTCAGAGCGAGATTGATCGGCTGTCCATCGCTGAAGCGCCTCAGACTCAAATAGATACACATAATGCAGAAAAAATTGAAATTGAAAAGATTAGCCAACGGATTTCAAATATGATGGACCGGTTAGAAGAGGCAAATGATATTACCATGCGCTATATCAATGAGCGAATAGTTGAGCTAGACACGAGAAGGGCCGAACTGCTCGACATAGTCAATGCTACACAGGCAAGGCCGGCACTTAACTTTCCTGATTGTCCGTTTGAGGACCTAGATTTTGATAGTAAAAGAGGCATTGCACAGCTACTTGTAAAGCGGGTAGATGTGTCCCCGGATGGTGTCTCTGTATTCTTTAAATAATGTTTTACTTTTATATCAATCGTATCAACATCCCATTGAATCGGGTACATATTGATCGACTCTGCGGTTTCCATTAAAGCATTGTCATAATCTCCGTAAGGAGGGCGGAACAGAATCGGGCATGTACCGGTAACACTTTTAATCTTATTGTTGCAGTTCGTTAGCTGTGCCATCATCTCTGAGCGGTTTAATTTCGGCATGTGAGGGTGCGTATCAGAATGATTGCAGACCTCATGACCTGCCGCGGCAAGTGCCTCTACAGATTGCGGATATCTGTCAACCCAGGCACCGACAACAAAAAAAGTCGTTTTCACATTGTACTTATTTAAAATATCGATTAACGTCTGTGTCTCCTCATTTCCCCAAGCCGCGTCAAAAGAGATTGCGATTTTCTTTTCGCTGGTTTTGACACAGTAGATAGGAAGAAGGCGTTTTGCAGCCGATGCCTGTATTGCAGCCACACCCTGAAACGCAAGAATAATTGCCAATACTGCGGCTATCAGGCCGCCTATTATTGCTAAGATTTTTTTCTTTGTCAAAATTAAAACTTTCATACTGATCCGCCTCCTGCACAAATATATGCAGGGCGGATGACGATTACACTAAATTGTTTGTTCGATTTATTTCATTTAGTCTTCTATTGAACACTAAATAATGCTATACTAATATTAATTTTGATATCTATTCAGCCAGAATTGGCCCTGTTAATCATTAACACAAGACGAAACAAAACCAGTATAAACAGGAAATATAAAATTGGAGGAAAGCATATGCCCAAATTATATTTTAAATACGGAGCCATGGGCAGCAGTAAAACCGCACAGGCTTTGATGGTAAAATTCAATTACGAGGAAAAGGGGTATCGAGTCGCTCTGATGAAGCCCTCCGTGGACAGTCGTGATGGACAAACAGTTGTAAAATCACGCATCGGACTGCAGGATACGGGAATCTTAATTAATAAAACTCAGAATCTTTTTAACTGGTATCTGCAAAACAAATATGACGTGCTGATTATTGACGAAGCGCAATTCCTGTCCGGAGCTCAAATTGAGCAGTTAAAAGACATTGCAATTGAATTTGTTCCTGTCTTGTGTTTTGGTTTGAAAACAGACTTTCAAACCCATATGTTTGAAGGCAGCAAGCGGTTATTTGAAATTGCCGACTCAATCACAGAAATCAAATCAGTATGCACCTGTGGCCGCAAAGCAGAGGTAAACGCAAGAATCAACAACGGTAAAGTAGTTAAGGAAGGTGCTCAGGTTTTCATTGGCGGCAACGAGAGCTACATCGGACTGTGCTACAAGTGTTGGAAAAATGAAAAGCTAAGCAAAATACCACCTCAAAAATAATATGCTGCACAAACATTGAAACGTCCTTATATTACGATGTCGCATAAAGCGATATTTAATGTTAATCAATCGTAATAAATAAAATTAAGAACCGCAGTCGGAGTAAAATCCGCTGCGGTTCCTGCTATGATATTGAGCTTCCGGTAAATGCACCGGAGGCTCAAATTGATTTAGTTCGCAAGTGCATCGCTTTCTTCAGCATGCCCGGAATAGGTAGGAACAAGTTCATGAACAATGTCCATCATTTTCACATTGTTTACACCGGCGACTTCCCTTAACTTCTCAATCTCATTGAGGAGAGTCTCCTCGTTAAACTGAATCGGCGTACCGATATAGATCAGTTCATGGGAAGTCTTCTGGCAGCCGCCCTCACTGTCCAATAAAAGCTCCTCGTAGAGTTTCTCACCGGGACGAAGACCCGTATACTCGATTTTAATATCAACATCGGGCTGAAAACCGGAAAGCCGAATTAGATTGCGTGCCAGATCCACGATTTTTACAGGCTGACCCATATCAAGAACGAAAATCTCGCCGCCATGTGCCATGCCGCCCGCCTGAATTACCAGTCTTGCCGCTTCCGGAATCGTCATGAAATACCGGATAATGTCCGGGTGAGTTACCGTAACCGGCCCGCCGGCTTCAATCTGTTTTTTAAAGAGCGGAATTACGCTGCCGTTGCTCCCCAGAACATTACCAAACCGAACCGCAACATATTCTGTTTTACTGTGGCGGCTGTAATATTGGATGACGAGTTCGCA
>WSSedL1CaDRAFT_10001955_pt1 | contig 11140 bp, 7 predicted proteins | sample WetSurSL1Cattail_FD_9464 | JGI IMG/M metagenome (IMG submission 9464)
CAAGGTGAGGGTGGTGCTGGGCAGGCGGCGCAGGCTGGAGAGTGCTTGCAGACTGTCCTGTGCTTCTACGGCCTGTCCTCTGTGAAAACGGATGCCCTTGCCACCTAGTACTTGGGCGCTGCAATAGTCCTCAGGAAAAGCGCTCTTCTGCGTGGAATCAGCAAAGATCACCAGACGGTGTTTGGCTGGACTCTCGCTGTGCTCTTCCACCCGCCAAGACAGGCCCTCAGAGGCCAGCAGGCGCTGCACAAAGGCCAGATCGGTCTCGCGGTATTGCACGCAGTAGCTGCGCAGGCCAGCTTGGTGGGCCTGCGCCATGAAGGGGCCAACTTCATCGCTGACATGCCAGGCCAGTTGTGGGGCGTAGCGGGCCAAGACACTGGCGATGATGTCCAGGGTGGTGGTGTCTTGCCAGACGCGGCTGGCCAGGCTCTGGGTCAGCATCCAGCTGGCATCAACCACCCGCAGGCGGTAGCGGGCCAGACCGCCTTCGCTGCCCAGCAGGGTGGCTTGGTTGATCAGGCCGGAGGTGGTGCTGCGGGTGCCGTCAGCCAGGGTGGTGTAGAGCTGGCAGGTTTTACCCAGCAGCGCGGGCAGGGTGATATGGGCATCGGTGCTGAGCACCAGAATGTCCATGCTGCGGCTGGTGTGCAGGGATTCTGCGGCGCAGTAGGCTTCGACCACGAAGGTTTGACCGGGCAAAAAGCCCTGGCCCGCGCTCGCCAAGCTGGCCGGTGGGCTGGCCTCTTGCAGACCTTCGATGCTCAGGTCATACAGCCGTGTGGCGCTGCTGAAGTTGGCTTGCAAGTGGCTGAGGATGTCTTGGCCTAGCTGGCTGGTGGAAATGTCTTTTTGCACGGATGACCCCCTGGAGACATGGCGCGACGCGAGGCACCTTGATGAATGGTCAATGGACCTTAAGCGTCATTTATGCTGAGGTTTTTATTCTTTTTTTGCAGCGGCTTTTGCTTTGGCGGCCTGTTTTTCTTTTTCAAGCTTTTTGGCCGCTTTGACGGAGGTCTTGGGCTTGGCTTCCACCGCAGGTTTAGGCGGCGGCGCTGGGGTGGCTACGCTGTGTGCAATTAAGGCGGCCAACAAATTGACGTCTTCGTCTGTCGTATCCACTGCAGGCTCGGGCAGTCGGGATGGCTCCTTTGCAGGTGCCGCCTTGGCGGTTACGGCGGTGCGGGAAGGCAAATGGGTTGCCGGTTGCCTACTGTGCTGCTTAGGCTGAAGCTGGGCCGTGGTTGGGGTCTTTGCCGCTAGCGCTTTTTCAAGGGTGGCCGTCGGGGGGGGCACACCATCTTCCAGTGTTCTGGTTAAAGTGTCGGGTGCCATTGCGGGAGCGCTGGCAGGCAAGCTGGCGACCACAGGATTGGCCGCGTTGACGATTTGTGCTGCCTCCGGGGCCGTGCTTGTTGCTATGGAAGGAGTTGGTGCAACGGGCTGTGGGGCTGCCAGAACCACGGGTTGTGTTGGTGGCACGTTATGATTCTGCGCGCCGCTGGCTGTGTTATTGCTCGCCGGGTTTGACAGGTACTGGTAACCCGAGAATGCAGCGTAGGCGGCAATTGTCGAAACACCTAGAAGCGAAAAAATCTTGATGCCGGGGTTGTTTGCCAAGCGACCATTCGACTGTTTGGTGATGGATTCAGACCCCAGGTTAGACAATATTCGATCATCTGTAGTCTGCGTACTGGCGTGATTTTTTGTGGAAATGCCTAGCTCGGGCCGCGGGGAAAATGTTTGAGGTTTGACGCTCTCATTACCAATTTGATTTTTATCAATCGTCATAGAGTTTCACCCTTTTGCCGAACTAGGCGACGTTGCATGTTGTAGTGCTTGCGCTGGATTGCGTGCCATTCTAGCGACGGCTGATCATGCATAAGTGTCGCGAAAATGCGGCTTCAAATTTCAGATAGGCAACTAGTAAAGTGTTTGGATTGTTGGTTTTTTTGTATTTTTTGCTGGCTTGTCTGGTGGTGTGGATAGTCTTGTTTCCTGAAGCTAGGAAATATGTTGTTAATTTGTTACGAGTGCTTCGTGAAGTATTACCGCAATTGCTGAGCGGCTATTGCTGTTTTTCAAACCACGCTTGTTCAGGCATAGCCCGCTTTTTCAAAAAAATAGCGGCTACTTTTGGTGGCGCTGTGCGCTGGATTTCTAAATATCGGTGGGGCGTGGCTTTGGGGCTGGTCTTTGTGTTGACGCCGCCGCTGGGGATTTTGCTCTTCAGTTCAGGGGTGCATTTGGATGGCTTCTCAGATGGCCCGGTGCGCGTTGATCCGCAGATCGCGTCCCTACTACATGGTGAACAATTGGTGCCGCCGGCGCCACTGCCGCCGGAACTATTTGTGACGGCGGAACTGCTGCAAGTTCGGCCATCACTGCAAAGTGCCAGTCGAAATTGGCAATTACTTGATGCTGATTTTTCGCAACGTTTGCTGTTGGTGTTCAAAATCATGCGGGAAAAATATGGTTATGAAGTGGCCATTTTGGAGGGATATCGCAGTCCAGAGCGGCAAAACTTGTTGTCAAGCATGGGCAATCACGTAACAAATGCCAGAGCATTTCAGAGCTACCATCAATACGGGTTAGCTGCGGACTGTGCGTTTTTGCTCAACGGTAAACTCATCCTGTCCGAGAAAGACCCTTGGGCTATGCAAGCCTATATGAGGTATGGCGAAGTAGCTGAGTCATTGGGTTTGACTTGGGGGGGGCGATGGAAACTCATGGACTTTGGGCATATTGAGTGGCGCAAGCCCGGTGGGTTGAAATAAAAATTTACCAATTTCAGTTGTATGACAACTGACTTAGGGGGAAGAAAATGTCAGCTGGCTTGATTGTTTTGGGGGACAAAACCTCACATGGCGGCACGGTCGTGGAGGCGTCTGCTGAGACATCCGTGGGCAACGTGCGCGTTGCCAGGATTGGTGACATGGTGAGTTGTCCAAAGAAGGGGCACGGCACCTGTCCCATCGTCACCGGTGACCCTACGATGATGATAGATGGCAAGCCAGTAGCCCGCCACGGGGACAAGACAGCCTGCGGGGCAGTGCTGATTTCAAGCCAAGGATTGACCAAAGATTTAAGGTAACTACGGTCGCGGTCACTTTAAAAAAATAACGGAATTTGTAGGATGCGAACCTGGTTAATGCGCTTGATGGGGATGCTGGGCATTTTTTCGCTGGTTTGGCTGGCTGTCGTCATTTATTGGCAAGGTACGACCCACATACCCTCTGATAGTGAACTGGTGCTTTACATGGGGATTGTGCCTTTGACCATAACGGTTGTGATTTTTGGCGTGTACAAGCTGCTTACTCGTCCAGGCAAGGTACCTACTGAGGTGATCAGCACCACCACCGACAAAGCTGTAGCACAGGATCAACCAGACGAGTCCGAGCGCACTTGGACTATGTTTGTGGTGGCCTCTTCACTGCATACCTCTGCTGGCAGTAGCAGCTCGGAGGTGCTGAGCGCATTGCAGGCTGATGATGTTCAATTGAAGCTGGATCCTGAGCTCAAAAATAGCGAAGGTTTTCCGGTTTTTGCGGCACGTATGGCGGACCTGGATGTGAGTGATACGCAGGAGGCTTTTGCCTTGTGGCAGCAGTCGTCTGCCTATCCAGATGTGCAGTGGACCGAAGGCCAATACCGGGCATTGCATTTGGCAACCCTGAGCGCCAATGAGGTTTTTTCGCAAGTTGTTGAACACCCTCAAGCGGGATTACTCGCAGCAGCACAAGCTGAGGGTCGCGCACCTAAAGAGGACACTCTTGCGGTATTGCGCCTGATCGGGCATTGGCCGACCCAATGGTCTGACGCGCATCAGACCTTGGCTAGCTCCTGGTTGAAGTGGTTGGTCACGCAAAAAGGCTGGCCAGCGCATCACATCGTTGTGCATCAACGCACGCCCCAGCAATTCAACCCGATTGCGGTGTTGGACGCCATCTGCGTAGAGGCTCATCGTAATGCATTGCCTATGATGGGGGTGTTGGTAGCCTGTGATTCAGGCATTGAGCAAGCTTATGTGGATGGGCTAGCATCACGCCACCAGTTGTTTAGCGGGAAAAATATGCAAGGTTGTTACCCCGGCGAGGTGGCGGCGGCGCTGCTGTTTGCTGACTCGGCGCAGAGTCAGTTGATTGCGCAGGGACCAGTGTCGAGTTTGCACCGCGCGAGTTGGGCCAGTCGGGACAAATCTGCCGATGAGCGAGGGCGTGTTTCGGCAGCCTTGTTAGGCCAGCTCCTTGGTTTGGCTTTGGATGCATCCAAGCTGGATGCGTCGAAAATCCAACTGGTTAGTGCCGACAATGACCACAACCCGTCACGAGAGTCTGAATTGGCAGAAATGCTGACGGCGAAGTTGCCGGACTTGGATGTGAGTAAAGATACGGTCAAGGTGGCACAGGCTTGTGGATCGATGCACCAGGTTAGCACTGCGGCGGCTTTGTGTTTGGCTCACCAATATGTGGTTAACGAGCAGCAGGCTGCAGCTTGTGTGAGTTTGCATGACCCGATGTGGCGTGCTGCGGTGGTGCTAAATGTGCCTGTGGACCTTGAAAAGCAGGAGCAGGTGGCTCAATCAAGGGTGGCTTAATGCGCTCGATGATTTTTTGGCTATTGTTTGCCCGCACGGTGCGGTGTATTTACTTTTGGCGCTGATATATGCAACGTTTTTGGCAGTTCTTAATTACCCCTCGTACGCTGACGGCAATTGGTTTTATTGCGCTCGCGTTCTTTTTGCTGCTTGGTTTACGAGTGGTTGAACTGGCCGCGATATGGGCCGCTGCAGTGTTTGTCGTCGCTGTCTTGATTGGCCTGGGGGTCTGGTGGTTTCGCAAAAGAAAGGCAGCACAAGCGTCGGAGCATTTGGGCGATATGCTGGAAAAACAAGCAGTTCTGTCCAGCAATGCTCTGAATAAAAACATGCATGCCGAAGAGGTCGAGTTGCTGCGAAAGCGCATGCTCGAAGCAGTGCAGAAGATCAAAACTTCCAAGCTGGGTGAAACATCGGGTATGGCCGCTTTGTACGAGCTGCCCTGGTATATGGTCATAGGCAACCCGGCTGCCGGAAAAAGTACGGCGATTGCCAATTCGGGCCTCCAGTTTCCGCTGGCTGACAAAACCGGACAGGTCATTCACGGCGTGGGCGGAACTCGCAATTGCGATTGGTTCTTCACTTCAGACGGTATCTTGCTCGACACGGCCGGTCGCTACTCGGTGCATGACGAGGACCGGAACGAGTGGTTCGGTTTTTTGGGTTTGTTAAAGAAGCATCGACCCAAGGCACCCATCAATGGGATCATCATCGCCGCCAGCATCGGCGAGCTGATTGGCAATCGGCCCGAGTTCGCCATCACATTGGCTAAAAATCTGCGTCAGCGGGTACAAGAGTTAACAGAGCACCTTGAGGTTTTTGCACCGGTCTATCTGGTGTTCACCAAGGCCGATTTGCTCGCTGGCTTCGCAGACTTCTTTCAAGAGACCAACCGCTCGGAGCGCGATCGGGTCTGGGGTGCGACCTTGCCTTATGCGGCGGCGGGCTCTGGTGAAGATGCCGCCAAATTGTTTGACAAACACTTCGATGAACTGTACGAAGGCCTGCGTGAGATGAGTTTGGCCAATATGGCGTTGAATCATGAGGAACAAAAGGCCACAGGACTACTGACTTTTCCCTTGGAGTTTGCCTCCATCAAGAGCTCTTTACGGGCCTTCGTCTTGACGCTTTTCGAGGAAAACCCTTTTCAATTCAAGCCTGTTTTTCGTGGTTTTTACTTTACCAGCGCCTTGCAGGATGGCACCTGTGCCAGCACCTCCTCGGACCGTGTGGCTGAGCGGTTTTCCTTGCAACTCAAGGAAACAACGGCTGCCACCATTTCCTCCAAGCATGGCTTTTTCCTTCACGATTTGTTTCGCAAAGTCATCTTTGCAGACAAGTCACTGGTGGCTAGGTTCTCAAGTCGTGCCAAAACCCGCTTGCGTTACATTGCCTTCGCTGTGGCCAGCACCTGTCTGGCGCTGGTACTGACTGGCTGGAGTTGGTCCTACGTCAATAACAAGCGCTTGGTAGAGAACGTGCAGGCCGATTTGGACAAGGTGGTGCGGCTGCAAGACAAGCGGCTGGACTTGCAGTCAAGAATGGAAGCGCTTGAGATTTTGCAGGACCGAATCGAACAGTTGGAGAGTTACCGGCGCGACCGTCCGCTGTCTTTGAGTCTTGGTTTGTACCAAGGTGATCTGCTGGAGCAGAAGCTTAGAAATGAATATTTCGCTGGCATCAAGGAAATCATGCTCAAGCCGGTGGTTGGCAATCTTGAGGCGTTTCTGACTGAGGTGGTTGCGGGCGGTGAAAAGTTGGAGTCATTGGCGAAGGCGCCTCAGGCTGTGCTGGCTTCGGCGGCTGCGGCCACGGCCACAGCCACAGCCGCAAATTCCGGGAGCACCCATGCCTACAAAGATTCCTCACCCAGCAATACCGAAGATGGTTACAACGCACTCAAGACCTACTTGATGCTGGCTGATAAATCGCGGATTGAATCAAGCCATCTGAATGACCAACTGGCGCGCTTCTGGCGGGGGTGGCTGGAGTCCAATCGCGCCGCCATGCCCAGAGAACAGATGATCCGCAGTGCCGAGCGGCTGATCAGTTTTTCTTTGTCGCAGGTGAACGATCCGGCTTGGCCGGTAGTTGAAAACAAGCTGACATTGGTTGATCAGACGCGTGATACGCTGCGCCGTGTGGTGCGCGGCATGCCTGCCAGGGAGCGGGTGTATGCCGATGTGAAGGCCCGTGCCTCGACCCGGTTCCCGGCGATGACGGTGGCCCGCGTGGTGGGTGATCAGGACAAGGAAGTGATAGCCGGAAGTTACGCAATTGCAGGCACATTCACCCGTGAAGCCTGGGAAGGTTTCATTGAAGATGCGTTCAAGGACGCAGCCAACAAGGAGTTGCAAAGCGAGGACTGGGTTCTGAAAACCGCAGCCAAGGATGATTTAACGCTGGAGGGTAGCCCAGAGCAAATTCAGAAGGCTTTGGTGACCCAATACAAAACAGAATATGCCAAAGAATGGTCGAAATTTGTGGAAGGTGTGACCGTGACGGATCTGCGTAGTTTTGATCAGGCCGTCATGGCCATGAACAAGCTTGGTGACCCGCAAAATTCTCCCATTGTCAAGTTGATCAATACGGTCTATCAGCAAACCTCCTGGGACAACCCCTCGCTGATCAACGAAGGAATGAAACGCGCACAAAGCGGCATCGTTGGCTGGTTCAAGGAAACCGTGTTGCGTCAGTCTCCGGGAGGCATCAATGTCAATGTGAATATGAATGGCGCGGCAGGCCAAATTCCTATGGGGCGGGTGGGCACGGAGTTTTCTGGCGTGGCACGGCTGGTGGTTACCAAAGAGAAAGACGCGTCCTTTATGCGGGGTTACATGGAAACCCTGTCCAAACTGCGCAGCCGGTTTAATCAGATAAAAAATCAGGGTGACTTTGGACCGGGGTCCAAGCAGTTGATGCAGCAAACCTTGGAAGGCAGCGGCTCCGAACTCTCGGACGCCTTGAAATTTGTTGATGAGCAAATGCTGGTGGGCATGACGGACATGCAGCGCAAAGCCATTCGGCCGATTTTGGTCCGCCCCTTGGTTCAGGCTTTTGCGGTGATTGTTAGACCCACCGAAGACGAACTCAACAAAACTTGGTTGGCGCAAGTCTATGGCCCTTTCCAGAAAACCTTGGCGGGTAAATATCCTTTCCAAACTGATTCAAAAATTGAGGCAACGGGCGCTGAGATTGGTCAGTTTTTTGGTGCAGAAGGGGCCATTTCAAAATTTGTGACCACCACGATGGGACCCTTAGTTGTGCGCCGTGGTGACGCTCTGTCAGCCAAGGCATGGGCCGACATGGGTATCCATCTCTCGCCTGAAGTGGTGTCGGGCTTTCCTTCATGGGTGGCACCACTGAGCGCTGGTGGGGTGGCTGCGGCACCGGGTGCGGCTGCGGCAGATGCCCAGACCGTGTTCCAGATTCAGCCCTTGCCTGCCAGTGGTCTGACCGAATACACGGTTGAGATTGATGGTCAGACCCTGCGTTATCGCAACACTCAGGCGCAGTGGTCCAACTTTGTCTGGCCCAATGCGCAGGGGGCTCCCGGTGCGCGCGTGGTGGCCACCACCTTTGATGGGCGAACGGTTGAGGTTGTGAATTTTCCGGGGCACTTCGGCCTGGAGAAACTCATAGGCTCGGCCAAACGAACACGTAAAGACAACGGTATTTTTGAGTTGACCTGGTCGGCCGGGACTATCAGTGTCTCGATTGATCTGAAAATTATCAGCAGTCCACAAGTGGGTGCGTCCAGCGCTGGTTCGGGCGCCGCTAACCAGTCGCAGGGCCAGAGCTTGCGTGGTTTGCGCTTACCTGAAGCTGTTACCACAATCACCCCTCCTGCTCCCACAGCCATAGCGGCAACTTCGGGGGCCAGCAAATGACAGCCTTGCCGATGAATGTGAGCATCACCTATTTCGGCAAGGTTCCCAGCCGGGGGGATTTTGTTAAGTCGGGGCCAAGTCTGCCGTTATTGACATCCTTGGACAATTGGTTGGCGCGGGCCATGGACAGCATGAGCATTGATGCTCGTTGGAAAACGACTTACGACGATGTTCAGCCCTTTCACTTTGCCTTTCTGGGCTCGCGCAGCAAATTGGCCATTGCCGGACATTTCATTGCCAGTGCTGATGCCGCGCACCGCCGCTTTCCATTTGTGACCGCTGTCACCATGGAGGTTGATGAGGCTAAAACATTTGTCTTTCGGAGCCCCTTGGTTTTGTCCAGCCTCTGGAGTCGTTTGTCTCAGCTGTCCAGTAGCGCGGTGCGCAGTGCCGATGCCACACCAGACCTCAATGGCATGGCTGGTGCACCGATTCAAATTGATCTGGGCAGCACGGCTCAGAATAAAGACTTTACTGAGTTTCTTGAGCTACAAACCGTGAGTTCGCTCGATGGTTTTCTGCGCGATAGCGGCTTTGAGGGCAATTGTCGGCAATTGATCTTGGGTTTGGGTTTGTTGCTGCAGCCGGTCATGGCCAGTGGTTCCAACCGCCTGGAAAAGTGCCTTTGTCTGCCGTTGCCGATTGATCCGCTGAACCAATACCCGGTTGCTGCGTTTTGGCTGTCGCTGATCAATCCCTTTTTGCAGCGCGCGGATTTTGAATTATCGATTTTTTTCACCAAGTCGCGGCAACGTCCGGTGCTGGTAGTGGGCTTCAGTGGTGCCTCGTCATTAACGCTGGAAGCGGTACTGAACCCCCAGGTTGCCCAAGACCATTTCATTGGATTTGATGATGCGCAGTGGGTCGAAGAAGCGGTGGGGTCCGATTACGGTGTAGCCAAGGTGGCGAGTTACCTGGAGCAACCACGGCTGTCGCTGGTCTCGGTAGGGCGGTATTTCAACGACGTTTTTCTGGGTGTCTAAGCGCATGAAAATCTTTTCTAAACAGCGTTCGATCTTGGTTCTTTTGGCTGGACTGGTGGCATGGGTGCCACTGGCCGTGCTGGCACAAGCAGTACCTGAGGTCAGCGCTGCACCTGGTCAAGTTGTGATCGCTGGCACCTTGCCTGACGATGCCAGCAAGCTGGCAATATTGACCAAACTGCGTGAGATCTATGGTGTGAACCGGGTGGTCGATCAACTGACCGTGGGGGCTGTGGTGACGCCGCCCAACTGGACCGCGTATGTTCAAAAGCTGATCTCACCCACACTCAAGCTGGTCAACCGGGGGCAACTCAAGGTTGATGGCAACGTGGTGAGCATGCGCGGTGAAGTGGCCAATGAAGCGCAGAAGCAGCAAATTGTCAGTGACTTGGCGAGTAGCCTGAACCCAAGTTATGTGGTGAACAATGGTTTGCGAGTGACCGCCTCTGATCAGGGTGTTCTGGATCAGACGCTGGCCAATCGTGTGGTTGAGTTTGAAAGTGGCCAAGCCTACTTGACGCCGCAAGGCAAGCTGATTTTGGATGACATGATTGCAGCCCTGCACAAACTGAAATCACAGCGGGTAGAAGTGATTGGACACACTGATGACAAGGGTCTGCGGGCGAGCAATGTGGCGCTTAGTCAGGCCCGTGCTGAGGCGGTGAAGTCCTATTTTTCAGAAAAAGGACTCGATGCCAAGCTCATCACTGCTTCTGGCGTGGGGCCGGATCGTCCGGTGGCGAGTAATGCCACGGGTGAAGGGCGCGCGCGTAACCGACGTATTGAATTTCGACTTTCCCAGTAGGACCGACCCGTGCTGAATTTCAACCAACTCCTTGAGCCTATTTCAGAAGCCTCTCCAGCAGGGGAAGACCTAGCGTTTTCTGTTGAGGTTGACGCAATAACCCACGCTCGCAAGTTTGATGACCCCTCGCTAGATCAGGGTGAATGGGTGGTTGCTCTGAAAGAAGCCGACTGGGGGTTTGTTTACGAACGCTGCATGGTTTTGCTGGGCAGCAAGACCAAAGACCTGCGTCTTGCGTGTTGGCTTACCGAGGCGGCTGCAAAAACGCGCCAGTTTGAAGGCCTAGCAGCAGGGTTTGAATTGATAGCTCAATTGTGTGACCGCTATTGGGACAGCTTGCACCCGGTGGTGGAAGACGATGATATGGCGCAGCGTATTGGCAACTTGGCCTGGCTGTTGTCGCGTTCTACCCAACTGGTGAAGGAAATCCCTTTGACTGAGGGGCGCGGGTCGACGTATTCGTGGATCGACTTTGAAAGTGCGCGGGCACGCGCCAACCAAGCTTTGCGAACCGGGGAGAGTGTTCGCTCGTCCGAGGCTCAGCCCGACATCAGCGTGCTGGAGTTGGCACGCAGCAAAAGCTCCAAAGTGTTTTACACGAAGTTGCTCAGCAGTGCACGGTATTGCCAAGAGATGTTGGTCAAATTGGAGGGTTCGTTGGATCAGCACCTGGGACTTGAAGGGCCAAGTTTCCGGGTAATTAAAGACACCATGGACAGCATTGTGCCGACGATTGAACGCTATGCGTCTGTGGGGGCCGCCACCCCCAGTACTGGGCCTGCGCTTGCGGTAAAGAAGCCCAACGCTGAGCTGTCGACTAAGTCCAATCCGGTCGAACCTGCGGTGGCTGTTGTCTATGCAG
>WSSedL1CaDRAFT_10001956_pt1 | contig 11137 bp, 12 predicted proteins | sample WetSurSL1Cattail_FD_9464 | JGI IMG/M metagenome (IMG submission 9464)
GGAGCCATTAGGAATATAAAAATGAGTTCCATTGGAAATTCATTTTTGTATTTTAGCATATTTTAATATAGTGTTTCTGGCTCAGGGTTAAAGTGATTTTATCATGAAAAGCTGTTGATATATATCATGTAAAGGGGCAGTTACAAAGGTGTGAAGCCTCTTGTATTGCACAACCTATAAAAGTAAATGTGGCAACCGCCCTACCACTTGCGGTCCTTCGGGTAGGGACAGGTTGAATCCGGTAGCTTGGCTCTGATTTGTACGATGCAGCCACATTGAAGGCAGGTGGTTCCATATTCGAGATAGGCGCAGACATCGCATTTCTCAAGGCGACTCAGATATAAGGAATCCTCGACGAATTTCATTCCCTTGAGCCGTGACAGCTTATCGATGGCCAGCTGTATATCCCCATCCGTTACCTTGGTGGAGGCAAGACAAGCTTTACAAATATTCTCCATTCTTAACCTCCAATCTCTAAAGTGATGTGAAAAAAGCACGATATCACGTTTTTTGCCGATTGAAATGCTTTCTTCAACCTAATTCCATTCTTTCAAATACTGAGCGAAAAGTACGATAAATGTTATGCAATCTCCAATACAACTACGGATTTTGCAGGAAGGGTAACAGTAAGATTGTTTTTTACGAGTTTAGCTCCTACAAACTGAGATTCTGTTACTGTCTTAGGGTTGTCAAAGGTGTTCATTGCGTTCATCTCATTAGCGGTTACAATTCTTCCGGTTACCTTAGTTCTAATATCTCCGATTAAGTCACAATCAAGTTCAGCAGGTTTGATCGGGTCAAGATTACAGATTGAGATATGAATCTTTCCATCGGCATCTATAGAGGAGGAGATATTTACTTGAGGAAGCTTGTCATCACCAACGATGTAATCATCATTGATAACTCTGGTATCCAAAAGCTCGGCATCTTGATGTACGTTGAACATTTTGAAGATATGGTAGGTGGGTGTAAGAAGCATCTTATCACCTTCGGTAAAGATTACGGACTGAAGTACATTAACCAACTGTGCAATATTTGCCATCTGTACTCTATCACAGTGATTATTGAAGATATTAAGATTAATACCCGCAACTAAGGCATCTCTTAAGGTGTTCTGCTGAAAGAGGAAGCCGGGATTAGTTCCGGGTTCAACATCATACCAGGTACCCCACTCATCAACGATTAGAGCAACTTTTTTATCCTTATCATACTTGTCCATAATCGCTGTATGCTTTGTAATCATTTCATCCATATAAAGAGTCTTCTGCATGGTGCTGAACCATTCGTTCTCTTCGAAAACGGTAGCGGAGCCCTTCACTTTCCATTCACCGGTCGGAAGGGTGTAATGATGGAGGGTCAGCGCATTCATATGATTAGCGACCTTTTTCATCAGAACATCGGTCCAGTTATAATTATCTCCATTCGGGCCACAGGCTATCTTATATACGGTGTTCTCGCCAAAGTTTCTTACATAGGTTGCATAACGACGGTATTCATCTGCATAATATTCAGGCTCCATATTACCGCCGCAGCCCCAGTTTTCATTGCCGATTCCGAAGTAAGTCAACTTCCAGGGCTGTTCCTGTCCGTTTTCTTTTCTTAGGTTAGCCATCGGAGATATTCCGTCAAAGGTCATGTACTCAACCCACTGCTGCATTTCCTGTACCGTACCGCTACCGAGATTTCCATTGATATAGGGTTCTGCATCAATCAGTTCACAAAAACGCATAAATTCATGAGTTCCGAAATGATTATTTTCGGTTATGCCGCCCCAATGGGTATTAATCATGGTAGGACGTTTTTCTATCGGACCGATTCCGTCCATCCAGTGATATTCATCGGCAAAGCAGCCGCCCGGCCAACGAAGAACGGGAATCTTCATATCTTTTAATGCTTCGATAACATCATTACGCATACCGTCAGTGTTGGGGATGGGAGAGTCTTTACCTACCCAGATACCGCCATAGATACAGCGGCCAAGATGCTCGGAAAAATGTCCATAAATGTTCTTGTTGATTTTTCCTTTTTTTTGTTCTGCATTCACTGTTACTTTGATCATGTTGAAATGTCCTCCTGAAGATTTATTTGAACTGTAGGCATTAGTAAGCCTGCAGTATCGTTCCTGTGGATGTGTATTTAATGTTATGGTACTAATTATATCAGCTTTTTTAAGGAATCCCGCAGGACTAAGGTACCCGGGAGTACAATTTTGCGGGTCATCTCTTCCTTTGCTGACAAGAGCTCGCCTAGTATGGAAAACAGCTCCAGAACCAGATATTTCATATCCAAATTAAAGGTAGTAAGTGCCGGAACAAATTCCCCGGCAAAAGGAATATCGTCGCAGCCGGCTACCGAGATATCCTCCGGTATTTTTACGCCATTTTCCTTAAGCTTTTGCATCAGCCCGATTGCCATCCAGTCATTCGTGGCAAACACTGCACTTGGACGTTCTTTCAAAGTCAACTCATTAAAAATATAGTCGCCGGAAAGGTATCCCCCCGCCCAGTTCATTTTCTCTGTGTGGACAAGAGGGTAAAGGTCAAGACGCTTCATGGCGTCGATAAAACCCTTCTTTCTATAATAGGCCGAGGGGTATTTCTCAGGACCGGCTAACAAAAGTACTTTTTTGTGACCGTAAGCTGTGAGAAGTTGCCCCGCCTGCCAGCCTATCTTGTAATCGTTAAAATAAATCTGTGAAATAACGTCATTATAATTATTATAATCTTGAATTGCGATGATGGCCTTATAACAGGAAATCAGCTTGTCTAATATATTGTTGTCTTCGAACAGCCCGATTATTACGAGCGGAATATCCTCTGTAGCCTTTTCAATTTGGTCAAGGCCTATAAACAGTAGATTAACGGATTGCTTCGATGCCATACTGGTAAGTTCACTAAGAAATTTCATATAAAAGGGATCATTATTCTTAATCTTTGGTGAACAGATCATATGAAGCTGCCGTATGAAGCTTCTGGGTGTAATATAAGTACCCTTACCCTTCACCTGTACCAGCATTCCTTCTCTTACAAGTTCGCTGACTGCCGCACGCAGAGTAATCCTGCTGACCTTGAAGTAATCGGATAATTCTCTCTCCGAAGGAATACGAATCTGTGTGTTGCTTCTCATCTGGTTGACATACTGCCTGAGTTCATGGGCAACCTTTTCGCGAATCAGAGGTTTCTTTTCCATAAAACACCCTTTCTAAAATAACATACCAATATAATACCATTATAGTACCAAAAAATATCCTTGACAATGTAGTATATTATGTTGATAATGTGGATTTTTATAGCTTGAATCGTTCTGCAATACAGATAGGTGAAAAATGAAAAGGTTAAGCGTCTTCTAAGACATCAACACGAACAGAGTAATTATTTATGATGGTAAAATTATGAGATTTAATGTAGTATAAATTTAGAAAGTAATTTGTGTTTGTTGGCAAGAACAAACGAAAGAGTTCTTATAAAAAACGAGGGGAATTTGTAATGTTCAAAGATGAGGTAATCGGTAAAATAGAGCTATTAATTCAATTATATAAAGAAGGTAAGCTTGGCGGTGGTTATGGAGTAGAGGTGAATTTAAGGGAGGAATATGATGAAAAAAAATAAAGCTTCATTAATTTATTGGCTTGGGGGTTCAACTTGTGCCGGAAAGACAACAATTTCCAATGCCATTTCTGCGAAATATGGATTTACAGTTTACCATTGTGATGATTATTTGGGAAAGCATATAGAAAAATCGAATGAACAAGAACATCCGAATTTAAACAAAATAACGGAAGTTAGTTGGAATGATATTCTTAACATGAGTGTAGAAGAATATTTAAACTGGATTACGGGTTTATTCAGTGAAGAATTTGGAATGATTCTAGAAGATTTAGAGCAGCTGCCGGATGATAAGCCGATATTGGTTGAAGGAATTAACTTGCTACCAAAACTTATTAAGGATGAGGTGGTAAATATTGACCATGCAGTATGGCTGGTAGCAGAAGATGCGTTTTATAAAAAACATCAAATGGAAAGAAAAGAATTGTTTGAAAGAATAAAAGAATGTTCAAACCAAGAACAGGCATTGCAAAATTATATGAATGATGATTTTGCATTTGGTAAATATATTTTAAATGATGCCGAAAAGTTTGATTTAAAGGTAATAGAAATAGTAAATGAGAGTGATATAAAGAAAAATATTGAACTCATTTCTAGGTACTTTAAGTTGGTTAATAAGACAGGATTATTATAAGTATTGCTTTCACAATTCGTGGGCAGGCATATAAGTTGAATAAATTATTAAAAATAGAAAGTAGGAGTGTCATCATGATTAAGGTGGGTATTTACGGGGCCTCCGGATATATGGGAGGAGAGGCAATCAGGGTATTAATGGAGCATCCCGAGGCTGAGATAGCCTGGTTAACCAGCAGAGGCGATAAGCCGGTAGAGTATTTTCATAAGAATTTCTATGGTATGGGACTCAAATTTGTAAAGCCGGAGGAAACGACACCCTGTGATGTAGTATTTTCTGCACTTCCCTCCGGACAGATTATGAAACAAGCAAGGGAACTTGTGGAAGCAGGAACGAGAGTGATAGATTTGGGTGCGGATTTTCGTCTGAGGAGCAGAGAGGACTGGGAACGTATCTATGGAAGGACGCACAGCGACTGGGGAATGGCACAGGATGCAAGCTATGGTATACCGGAGCTTCACCGTGAAGAGATAAGGACGGCAAGGGTAATTGCCAACCCGGGGTGCTTTTCATCGGCTGCGATTCTAGGCCTGGCACCACTTATAAAGAGGAAGCTGGTGGATCCATCGAAAATTATCGTAGATGGCTTGTCGGGAACTGCAGGGGCAGGTGCCGAGACAGATCGTGCCATTCATCATCCTGAAATAGGAAATAATTTAGTCCCCTATAATGTAACTGATCACAGGCACACCTATGAGATAGAACAGGAACTGGGGCTTCTTGGTGATACAAAGGTGTCAGTTCATTTTACAACTACCTACGCTCCGATTACCCGTGGAATCCTGGATATCTGCCATTGCTTTCCGGATAGAAGAGTGAGCAGAGACGAACTACTGGAGCTATATAAAGAATTTTATAAAGATGAGTTTTTCATAAAAATAATTGACCTACCAAAGGAGGAAGGAGCCTCCTGGCAGTATGCCCCTTACCCTTGGGTGGCCGCCGTATCCGGTTCAAATTACTGTCATATCGGCCTGGATGTGGATGAAAGAAGGGGACGAATCGTTGTGTTTAGTGTACTCGACAGCATCGGCAAGGGCGGAGCACATGCTGCTGTGCAGAACATGAATTTGATGTTTGGACTGGAGGAGACGACCGGACTTAAGAGGTCAGGATTGCATCCGTATTAAAAGTATCCTTACTTCTTAGTTAATCACTTACTAGGTGGAAATTTGCATTATCAGCTATTGTTATCAGCTGTTGTCATTGTTAATGTAACATCATCGATTACATATGTACCACTAACCCCATTTGTAGAATTACTGCTAAGCAGATCATGAACCTGATGTTCGGACTGGAGGCGTCGACCGGGCTTAAGAGGTGAAAAACTTATAATTGATATTTGGGCTTATTTGATAGGTCAATATTAAATTGTTTTAAATGTAAATTAAGTTATTTTTTGGTTGCATACAGTGGTATCATTATGGTATAATAATACCACAATGATAAAGGAGTTGATATTATGCCACAAATTATTCCTATTAGAGATCTAAAGAATACAAGTGAAATTTCTGAGTTATGCCATCAGAGTGAGGAGCCAGTCTTTGTAACAAAAAATGGTTATGGAGATATGGTTATAATGAGTATGGAAACCTATGAAAAAACCATGTATCTCAATCAAGTTTATCAGGCTGTTGAAGTTGCAGAGAAGGAAATCGAAGAATGTAAAACTCTGGATGCAAAAAAGGCCTTTAAAGAACTAAGGAGCAAATATGGAATATAATCTAACAATTACGGAGGTAGCAAATCAAGATATGAATAAGATATTCTCATATATCTTAAATCACCTATGTAACCCAAAGGCAGCCGTTGATTTAGCAGATGCAATAGAGGGTAAATATGATGAGGTTTGTATAAATCCGTATATGTTCGAAGAATCAAGGAATAAGGTGTTGAAGAATAAAAGCTATCATCGACTTCCAGTGCAAAATTATATAATTTTGTATAAGATTGATGAGAAGAATAGAGAAGTTATTATTGCAAGGATTTTCTATGGAGGTCAGAATTATCAAGAGTTGTTGTAAATAACTTAATAAAATAAAATTAATTTTGAATATATAGTTTGATTAGGAATCGAATAAGAATTTCGATTCCTTTGTTATTTTTTTGTAATACAAATTTCACTTACGAAGCATTTATAGGTATTGCAGTAACGCATAGATAATTGTCTAAAAGAATTCATAAATAAACAATTGAATTATTTTAGTGTGGAGAATATAATAAGCATAGTGAAAAACTGTAAGCGACAGAACAGGAAGAATAAACTTCAGGAGATTGACAATGTACATTTCAGTGAGCAAGAATCAAAGTATCACAGGAGGTTTCCATGCAGAATAAATTTATCACGCTGAGAGAGAAGCATCCTGTATTTACATACGAAAAATATGAGATTACAGATCTTGGTGACAGGCTGGCTATCACATATTTTTTTCATTTGGGCGACGATATTCTCTTTACTCCTAAATGGGAGTTTAGTAGGAAACACACATATATTGATTATGAACACGAGGAGATCGTTCGGAAGTTGGCTTTTCATCTGGGACTGGTGGAATTAATCAGCTACTGGAAATGCGCCTGTCCTCCGCTTGTAATAATCAAAGCGGGCTATATAGATGAGGAGCAGATAGATTGGTGGAAGCAGCAGTATTATCTGGGGCTGGGTGAGTTCTTCTATACCAATGGAATCGAGACTGATCAGGAGACATTCCTACAGGTCGTGGTAGATTCCGGCGCTGAGGTAAGAGAACAGGCTGACGTAAGAGAATCGGATGATGAGTGGGTGGATATTAGGACTACCTTTGAGAAATCAGGTTGCCTGATACCAATCGGCGGAGGTAAGGATTCGATTGTTACCTTAGAACTGCTGAGTGACAGAAAGAGTAGCAATCTGTGCTATATGATTAATAAGAAAGAAGCCTCCGAGCGATGTGCGGAGGTTGCCGGATATACCAAGGAAGAAGTACTGATTGTAAATAGGACGCTTGATCAGAGGCTATTGGCACTGAACAAGGAGGGTTACCTAAACGGGCATACACCGTTTTCCGCAATCGTAGCTTTTTCCTCTGTACTTTCCGCATATTTATATGATAAGAGATACGTAGTACTGTCCAATGAATCAAGCGCGAATGAAAGCACGGTCGAGGGAACGATGGTCAACCACCAGTATTCCAAGAGCTTCAAATTCGAAAGTGATTTTACGGATTATGAATTACGATACATTAATAGCGGCGTTCATTATTTTAGTTTACTCAGACCCTTCAGTGAGCTTCAGATAGCGAAGCATTTTGCCCTACAGGAAAAATATCATGAGATTTTCAGAAGCTGCAATGTAGGCAGCAAGGTGGATCAATGGTGCGGACACTGTCCAAAGTGTCTGTTTGTCTATATCATTCTGTCTCCGTTCATAACTATACAAAGACTCATAGAGATTTTTGGCAGCGATATGTTGAACGATGAGAGTATGATACCGACCTTTGACAAGCTGATCGGTCTTGCACCGGAGAAGCCGTTTGAGTGCGTCGGAACCTGTGATGAGGCCAATACGGCAGTTTGCATGACAATTAGGAGGCTTACGGCAGACCAAGAGGAGCTTCCAAAGCTCTATCAGTATTATAAGGATAAGGGATTATATATAGTTAACGATAAAAATAAGAATCCTTACATCAAATACTATAATGAGGAAAACCAGATACCGGAAGAGTTTACCGAAAGATTAAAGGCTTTGATGTTAAGTGAATGAGGGTAAAGGATGATAAGTCGAATCTGTAATTTATTTGAAAATAAAAAAATACTTCTTTTAGGTTTTGGCAGGGAGGGAAAATCCACCTACCGATTTATCCGAAAACAGTTTCCTGATATGCTAATCGGTATTTATGATAAGAAGCCTATTCAGGACGTGCCGGAGAATACCACATTTCTTACCGGGGAATCCTTCTGGGAGTACATACCTGATTACGATATCATAATTAAAAGCCCGGGAATCGTACTGGATACGACAGATTCCGAGGTGTTAAGGAAGTTCACCTGCCAGACAGATCTTTTCCTTGAATCTTATCGTACCCAGACCATCGGAATTACCGGGACCAAGGGTAAAAGTACGACGACAGCCTTGTTATATCATATTCTTCGCACTTCGGGCAGAGATGCCCTGTTAGTCGGAAATATCGGAATCCCGGTGTTTGACGTACTGGAGGAGATTGGTGAGAAGACGATGGTTGTATTTGAATTATCCTCCCATCAGTTGCAATACGTGACTCATTCGCCTCATATCGGTGTGCTGCTTAATATCTTTCAAGAGCATTTGGATCATTATGGGACCTTTGATAAATATAAATCTGCCAAGGAAAACATCTATAAATACCAGCAAAAAGGTGATTTGCTTCTATATAATGAGGAGTATTTTGAGCTACCGGAAGACTTTTTGCCGGATAAGATAACAATCTCAAATCATATTGAGAATTCAGTTGTGCAGATAAAAGATAATAAGATATATTACCTGGATCATGTGTTTGAAATCGAGGTTGATAAGCTGTTGTTAAAAGGACCGCATAACCTTTATAATGTCGGTGCGGCTTATGTTCTGGCACGTAACTTAGGTGTATCGGACAGCGAGTTTCGGACGGCCCTTCGAACGTTCAAGCCTCTGCCCCACCGTATGGAATACATAGGAGAAATAGCAGGGGTGAAGTACTATAATGATTCCATCTCTACCATTTGTGAAACCACTATTCAAGGAGTAAATAGTTTGACGGATGTTGATACGGTAATTCTCGGAGGTATGGATAGAGGGATATCCTACCAGCCTCTCGTGGATTTTTTACTCTCCTCCAAAATCAGAAATATTATATTGATGCCCGATACTGGCTACCGTATTCTAAAGATGCTTGAGGAAAGCGGTAAGATACTCAGTAATCAGGAGCTAGTAAAGGTAGCTAATGTAGCAGAAGCAGTTACTGCCGCTAAGAAGCTTACGAAAAGCGGAACAATCTGCCTCTTCTCCCCGGCGGCTGCAAGCTATGGGTTTTTTAAAGACTTTGAAGAACGGGGAGAGGTATTTAAGAGCTTAGTACTAAGTAACTAAGGAGTAAGTAACTAAGTACTAAGTAACTAAGTACTAAGTAACGAAGAACTTGTGAATAAAGCAACTAATAACAATTAATCGGCTCAAATGATAACTCCTACTTTAAAGATAAAAAGATTCTCTTTAAAGTAGGAATTTTGTTGTAACTTACTTTTCACTTTTTGATTTTTCATGCTTACTTTCGTGGACGCCGATTTTCTGCCCATTTTCGATACCCACATCCGCATTATCCTTTGGTTTCATTTTCCTAAGTTCGGCATCGCTTTTTCCCTGGTCCTTTATTCTGTTCCTGTTATTATCCATGAATGATATCCTTTCAAAGTCAATGATAAGATATATTATTTCCGTAAAAGCTTATATTATTTCTTGGTTCAAAAATCTTGCTTCAAAATGGTCTCTTACATAAATAAAATTAATTGAAATTTCATTTTTAACTTCTTTCGGATATTTTTTGTGATGCTACTTTTAAGGCATCACGTCGGAAGGTGTGAACATTAGATGAAATTGGTATAGACAAATTTACAAATACCTTTACCTGTGCTATAATTTGCTACAGTTTATTACTGTAATTTCATACAGTAATATAATAAAGTCTTCAGTGTCGAACATTGAAAGAGTAGTTGAAAGGAGTATAGATATACTAATAATATAAGGTGTATCTGGTATGTGGATGAAAAACAAATTGAGAGATAATTTTGTGCTAATACTAAAGGGCTTTATCATCGGGTCCTCCATGAGTATTCCGGGCGTAAGCGGCGGTACCATGGCTATTCTTCTTGGAATCTATGATAAACTGATTGGCTCTATCAGCAATTTTTTCAAGGATATCAAGGGAAACATGATGTTTCTGATTAAGTTCTGTATCGGTTCCTTTCTAGGAATCGGATCTCTGGCCTTTGCGATAGAATGGATGCTGGATAAGTTCCCGATGCCGGTTTCATTTTTCTTTCTGGGAGCAGTAATCGGCGGAATTCCGGCTCTGTATAAGAAGACAAAGGAATCAAAAATCAGAATATCGTCGGGTATCTACTTCCTGATTGGATTGGTAGTCGTGATTGCTATCGGATTTCTCCCCAGCGGGAAGATTGGAATCGGCACCGGTACGAGCCTCGTGCATTATATTTTGCTTTTGGTTATGGGAATCATCATTGCACTTGCACTTGTTTTACCGGGAATTAGTACCTCCCATATGCTTTTGGTGCTTGGTATGTTTGATACCACGCTGAATGCCATCAAGAATTTTGACATCGTTTATATCGGAATTCTTGGAGTAGCGACGCTGATTGGAATTTTCCTGATTACGAAACCAATCGAGTGGGTAATGAAAAGCTTTCCGCATCAGACCTATTGTATGATTATCGGATTCGTTATCGGATCCACCTCTGAGATATTTCGCTTTAAGATCGCGCCGGCTATCCCGGCGAGTGCAGGGCTTTCCTGGTGGCTCCCTATGGCTATCCTATCAGCAGCTACCTTTATACTGGGTGGAATGGCGATTATGTCCCTAGCAAGATTTTCAGATGATTAAAGTGAATTATTGAAATGCGTAATTCACTTCGAAGTTTGTGCCTGCGTAATCCTAGGCACAAACTAATTCTAAGGACAGGCCTGTTAAGATATATTGATATACAGCACCTGAACTATTACAATAAAATATAATTTAGAAATTTGAGGATGGAAATGAAAAATATAAAGTTAACGATAGAATATGATGGGAGCCGTTATAACGGCTGGCAGAGGCTTGGTAAAGAGGAAACGGATCATACGGTTGAGAACAAGCTGCTGGAAATCATACAAAAGATGACCGGAGAACAGGTA
>WSSedL1CaDRAFT_10001957_pt1 | contig 11130 bp, 10 predicted proteins | sample WetSurSL1Cattail_FD_9464 | JGI IMG/M metagenome (IMG submission 9464)
CAGTTTTACATTGGACGTAATCGATACCGGCATTGGTATTCCTCTTTCTCAGCAGGAAATTATTTTCGAAGCTTTCCGTCAGCAATCAGGGCAATCGAGCCGCAAATATTGTGGTGTGGGCCTTGGTTTGGCTATTACAAAGCGGTTGGTCGAAAAAATGAAAGGTACCATAAAGGTAAAAAGTTCAGAAAGTAAAGGTGCAACTTTTACGGTGCATATTCCAAACGTTGAAACCAGTAATATAGAATTACGGAAAAATGAAGAGGCCGAAGAATTTAAAAATATTGTTTTTGAGAAAGCTTCATTATTGGTAGTTGATGATGTTGTCTCAAATATTGAAATGGTAGAGAGCATATTGAATTCTTCAGGATTGGTGGTTATTTCCGCGGATAGTGGTGAAATTGCGTTGGAAATATTAAAACATACAAAACCTAATTTAATACTTCTGGATTTAAGAATGCCCGGGATTGATGGATTTGAAACAGCCCAACGTATTAAAAATAATCCTAAAACCTGCCATATACCTATTATTGCTTTGACTGCTTCCATTTTCAGTGCCGATAAATTTGAGAATTCATCCCTGTTTAGTGGTTATGTATTTAAACCGGTTTCTTACAATCAATTGGTTTCTCATTTAATTAAATATATAAAGTACACTCAGGTTGACGAACCTGTTATCCCCGACGAGAAATTTAACAAAAGCAATAATTACTTCCCGGAAAATATACAGGAACTTCTACCTGAAATAATGCAAACTATCGAGTCTAATCTTATACCATTATGGAACTCTGTTAATAATACCCTGGTATTATTCAATATCGAAAAATTTGCTAATGAGGTATTAAAGATTTCAGGCAGGTTTAATCTTGTAATCCTTAAAAATTATGGCGAAATAATTTTGAAAGAGATTGAATCAGTTGATTTAGAAGCTATAAGAATAACTTTAAATAAGTTCCCTGAAATTATTGAACAGTTTAAACTATTGAATTTTAATTAATAATTTATATGGACAATAAAAATATCAATTTATTAATTGTTGACGATAATAAGACCAATCTTCAGGTAGTTAGCAGCTATCTCAAAGAAAAAGGTTATCAACTCGCCCTGGCTGTAAATGCTTCCGATGCGCTTAAAATTTTAAACGGGAATAAAATTGATTTAATTCTGTTAGACATAATGATGCCCGATATGGATGGATTTGAATTATGCAGGATTCTTAAAAAGGATGCTAACTTAAAAGATATTCCTGTAATTTTTCTTTCGGCAAAAGTGGATACCGAAGATGTTGTTAAAGGCTTTCAGGTAGGTGGGGTAGATTATTTATCCAAACCATTCCAGAAAGAAGAACTTTTTGCCCGGGTTAATAATCACTTGCAAATAAAGTTAATACGTGATGTTTTAAAGACTAAATTAAACGAAAGTGAATATTCGAAAGGTTTATTATTAAAAATACTGAATGATCTTGGTAATATTCTGGAATTAAACGGTTAAAATATGAAGCTGAATAATGCACTGGTTTTATTAGTTGATGATAATTTAAATAATCTTCAACTTTTAGGTAAAGTACTCCGGGAAGAAGGGTTTTCTCTGAACCTAGCCCAGGATGGGCAGTCGGCATTGAATGCTTTATTTATGCAAACTCCTGACATCATTTTACTTGATATAATGATGCCTGAAATGAATGGATATGAAGTCTGTCAAAGGATTAAAAGTAATGATAAATATAAGGAAATACCTGTAATTTTCCTTACAGCTAAAAATCAAACAGAAGATCTGGTTAAAGGATTTGAGGCGGGTGGTGTCGATTATATTGTTAAACCGTTTATCCGCGAAGAGCTGTTAATAAGGCTGAAAACGCACCTTGAATTAGCTGCGTCAAAAAGGCAGATACTTGAATTAAACAGAACCCGGGACAAGCTATATTCCATTATTGCCCACGACATCCGATCTCCTTTAAACAGCATCGTTTTAACCGTGGAAGCTTTAACCAGTGGGGCTCTTAAACCCAGCACCGACGACTTTAAGGAAATAATGGATTATCTTGATAAAGAAGTTCGATCTACCAGTAATTTACTAAATAATCTTCTGGAATGGACAAAACTTCAAAGTGGAACGCTCAAATTAAATCCTATAAGTTCAAATATTCACATATTGTTGGAAGATTGCGTAGATCTTATGCTTCCTTTGGCTGCTAAAAAAAATATTAAAATTGTTTTAAATGTACCCGATGAAACTTATGGTTTATTCGATGAGGTAACTACCCATACCATTTTTAGAAACCTTATTTCAAATGCTACAAAGTTTACTTCTGAAGGAGGAATCATTTCATTAACCTTAATACCTGACGACAATAATCTTATTATAAATGTTAAAGATACTGGAGTTGGTATGTCTAAAGAAATTCAGGAGAAAATTTTTGAGAAAAGGGAGTCCTATTCTACAACTGGTACTCAAAAAGAACGAGGATCCGGATTGGGTTTAATGGTGGTTAAAGAGTTTATCGAAAAAAACAACGGGAAAATTGAAGTTTTAAGTGAAATCGGAAAGGGTACTTCTTTTGTGGTTTATTTACCATTACCTGCTTTTAACCAATTATCAGGGGGTGAAATGGTAAATCTTAATTCCATCCAATCAAATGATTAATGTTACTAATGAAAGGATTTTCTGATGAACGAGATTAAATTGAACATATTAGTTATTGATGACGATCCTATTATTAGAAATTTACTTCGATCCATCCTTAAAGAAAAAGTAAATGTTTTTACAGTTGAGACCCCTTCGCTTGCCTTTAAAATTTTAAAAACTGAATCTATCGACATCGTTATTACCGATTTTCGTTTACCTGAAATGGACGGATTAAAGGTGCTCGAATTGGTTAAGGAAGAAGATCCTCATATTGAAGTTATTATGATTAGTTCCGGAGGCGATATGAACACTGTTATTGAAGCCATGAGAAAGGGGGCTATTGATTTTTTCCGGAAACCATTTACGGCCAACGATATATGGCTTTCGATTGAAAGAACGCATAAGTTTAAACTAATTTCTACAGACTTAACTAAAGCCAAACGAAAAAATAATGTTTTACAAAACCATATAAACCACAGTTTAGATGCAATTATCGGAAATTCTGAATCTATAAAAAATATCAAGGAACAAATTGAGCTGGTTGCAAATACTCCGGATACTTCTGTTTTAATATTAGGCGAAAGCGGAACAGGCAAAGAGTTGGTTGCCAGGGGTATTCATAATTTAAGTTCCAGAAATGAAGAACTATTTGGAGCTGTAAATATGTCTGCTATCCCTGAAAGTCTTTTTGAAAGCGAATTTTTTGGACATAAGAAGGGCAGTTTTACAGGAGCCATAGGTGATAAAGCCGGGTGGTTTGAATCTGCCAACGGAGGAACACTCTTTTTCGATGAAATCGGGGAAATGTCCATCCCTTTGCAGGTTAAACTGCTCCGGGTACTGGAAGACCGGAAATATATTAAAGTAGGCAATCAACGCGAACAGATTTTTGATATCCGTATTATTGCAGCTACTAATAAGACAGTTTCTCAGTTAATGGATGGCAAAAGCTTTCGTTTAGATCTATTTCACAGGTTAAGTACTTTTCTTATTGAAGTACCCCCGCTGCGCGAACGGAAAGAAGATTTGCCATTGATAACTGAATATTTTGTAAAAATGTTTTCTAAAAAAATTAACAGGCCGGTACCTAACATTCATCCTGGTGTATATGAATTGTTTAATAAATATTCTTTTCCTGGTAACATCCGTGAACTGAAAAATTTAATAGAAAGGGCTGTGATAATATGCACAAATCATGAGCTTTCTCCTTCTCATTTCCGATCTCTGGAGGTTGCCGGAGCTCATAATCCGTTAGATGAAAACTCTTTGGTATTTGATTTAAAAGAACTTGAGAAACGGACCATTGTTAAAGCATTACAAAAAGTTAATTTTAATAAAGCTGAAGCTGCCCGGCTTCTTAATTTGGAATGGAATGCCCTTTATCGGCGAATCCAAAAATTTGATATTGATTTCCCGGAATAGTAATTAGCAGATTTTAGATTCATATTTTTATCTGAATCATACCTTAATCTAGTTGATCAAAATCATATTATTAATTTTAATTTTACTCCGGCCTAAATCGGAAATTTAAAAAAGGTCATTTTTTAGTTTTTTAAAGCTTTAAATTTGAATGGTTTATGTCATGATAAAGAAGAGTTTCGATAAGTTGTTGAGTTCGGGGAACGGGTATTCTCTTTTGGCCAATATCGTTTCGTCCATTTTTGGATTGATATCCTTTCTAATCATGGTTAGGGTATTGCCTAATGATACTTTTGGGTTATGGGTTTTGTTTTTTACTATTTCATCAATGGTTGATTTGTTGCGGCTGGGTTTAACGGGAACGGCAGCTATTAAAAACATTTCGGCATCGTCGCATAATCAAAATTCGGTAATTGCAGCATCCTATCAACTTAGCCTGTGGGCAACCGGTTTTGTTTTAGTTCTTTTTTATTTAATATATTTTATTTTATCAGCAGTAAATCCGTCAAACATGTATATGCCCGTGCTTTTGTTTTATCCTTTACTGGCATTAACTAATTTACCATTCAACCAGGCATTGGTTATAGCCCAGGGTAAAATAAATTTCAGGCTTGTATTTATTTTGCGTTTCTTAGGTAGCGGTATTTCATTCGCTTTTGTAATTATTTATGTTCTTTTTATTGATAAGGATTTAAAAGGAATCTTAATTTCACTGATTTTAGCCAATTTGCTGACAAGTAGTATTATATCCTTTTTTAATAAAGATGGAATTAAACAGCTATTTACGGAATGTAAACAAGAAAGAAAGGATATTCTCAGGTTTGGGAAATACTCTACAGCCGGCAATATTGGAAGTAATTTATTACGCAGCTCAGATACCATTATTTTGAGTTTATTCGCTTTTATGGGAACTAAAGCTATTTCGGTGTTTGCTATTCCCTTTAAGTTTGTCGAAGTTGTTGAGATTCCTCTGAGGAGTTTTACGGCAACTGCATTTCCCCGGCTTTCGCAGGCTTTAAAACCTGGATATTCTAAGTTTAACAAGATACTGTTCGGTTACATATTCTGGACTACTTTGTTGTTATTCCCCTTTATTTTAACCTTGTTTTTATTTCCCGGTTTCTTCCTGAAAATTGTGGGAGGAAACAATTTTGCCGATAGTATTGAAATTCAGAAAAATATATTAACAGTTATTTGTATCTATATCATTTTCCTGCCTATTGATAGATTTTCGGGAATAGCCTTATTTGCACTGGACAAACCTGAACTTAATTTTTATAAGATTCTTTTTATGCTGATTACAAATATTGTCTTTGATTTGATGGCTGTTATTTTTTTCAAATCGTTGATATTTGTTGCCTTAGCTACCTTAATTTTTACTATCTTAGGTATAGCATTGGGATGGTTTTATCTTTTGCGGGAACAGAAAATCAGCTGGAGAGATTCTATGAAATATCCTCTTGAGAATATTCCGTTATAAATAGTTTCTATTAAAAATGGGAGGAACAGTTAATAATTACTGTTCCTCTAATTTCTAATTAAGTTTTTGTTAGAGGATTGCTTCTTTTTAATTGATTTTCTACAACTATTTCATGGCCATCTTTGATATTTTCTTCTACCCAATCTAATAGTTCTCCAGGTTCTTCATGATTCATTTTCATCCAGTTCAGACTTTTCACCAGCTCCTTTTTAAAGAACAATGGGGTTTCTGCCAACCCGAGTAATACTAATTTTGACAGAGTTAAGTACGACATGGTTGTTTCTTTTAAATTTTACATAAAAAAGCTATTCTGTTTTTGTGAATTGCAAGCTTTGTGCCATTTTGATAGTATCCTTATTTTTAGATTGTTAAAATAAATCAACTATAAGGAATTCATCAATTAATACTCTTCGTTTTAAAAGTGGTCTTCATTTACGAAGATTTTTAGTACCCTGTTAAAATGTAAGTGTGAGCAAATTAATACAATATACAAACGGCACGTAAATTGACCGTTATTATCTGTAATGTAACTATTAAAATAACAAAGCCATGACATCTACCGGAAAACTCATTTTGTTTAATGAAGAACCTGTAATAAGAATACCGGGGGCATTATTTGGTGTTTGTAAAGGTTCGAGATTAGCTCTTGAAGCCACTGGAAAAAAAATGGGAGGAAATGTCAGATATTCCATCCTTCCAAGCAATAAGGCTGTAGTTCTCGGGTTTATGTAAAACAGGCACTACTTTTAAATATTGGAGATTTACAGGGTAATTTTTTCATTGTCTGTTATCATAAACTCAAATCTTTAAATATCAATCAAATGAAGATTTATAATTTTATTAAAAACTCTCCATTTTTGAAGGATCTGGCTCACAGGTTGCTTATACCTAAAGGCCAGGCCCGCCCGAGGTTGTGGGTAAAATGGTTTGTCTTGCCTTTTTCCATCAAAAAGGGGAAGGGGGCTTGTATTAGAAAATACGTAAGGTTTGATGTTTTCCCTTTTAATAAGTTTTTTTTAGGTCAGGATTCTACTATTGAAGATTTTTGTACCATAAATAATGCTTCGGGATTTGTACAAATAGGGAACCGCACGCGTATCGGGATAGGATCGGTTTTGATTGGACCGGTTACTATTGGTGATGACGTTCGTCTTGCTCAAAATGTTGTGGTTACTGCCATAAATCATAATTATACTGACGTTACCAAACCTATCTCGGAACAAGGAATTACTACCAATGAAATTTATATTGGCGATGAAACCTGGCTAGGCAGCAATTCTGTTGTTCTTCCGGGAATATTTATCGGCAAGCATTGTATTGTTGCAGCCGGTAGTGTGGTTACCAAAAATGTACCTTCATATTCCATGGTGGTAGGCAATCCTGCGCGGATTATTAAAAAATATGACTTCGAGAAGGAAGCCTGGGAACTTGTTAGACATTAAAATATCAAAGGAAAAAATTAAATAAATTCTGGGTTACTGAGGAAAGTAACGACCAAACTGTATTTTATTTATTCCTCAAATATTTTTCCATCAATAAAAAAGTTGTCCTTTTTCAATTGTTTCATTGAGCCCGCTGTATTGGACTTCTTAATTTAAATATTTTCACTTCCTATATTTGTATTGTAGTTATTTTAATTGCCTGTTAATATTTCATTTTGTAAATTAGAAACAGATAACTTAATAAGCACGAGTGTATTTTTATAATTATGAATTACAACGAAATAAATAAACGATACAGCGACCTGGCAGAATCGACTTGCTGTTTGTCTTGCGGAGGTGCTATTAATTACGCGGAGCCTAAACCCGGAGAAACCTGCGTGGATTTAGGCAGCGGTAGGGGAACCGATGTGTTACGGATGGCCGAAACTGTTGGAGAATCAGGCTTTGTTTTTGGAATTGACATTTCCGACGGCATGATTCAAAAGGCTGAGGATACAGCCAAACGTTTGAACGTGGGTAATGTGAAATTTATTAAAAGTTCCCTTGATGATATTTTGCTTGATAGTGGTGTAGCAGATCTTGTCATTTCTAATTGTACTATAAACCATAGCAGTAATAAAAAAGCGGTATGGAGCGAAATCTTCAGAATTTTGAAAAACGGCGGACGTTTTGCCATAAGCGATATTTACGCGGTTCACTCTATACCTGATGAATACCGGAACGACCCGGTGGCTGTTTCGGAATGCTGGGCCGGTGCCGTTACCCGCGATGAATACCTTGAAACCCTCCGGCAGGCCGGATTTGTCTCTGTAGCAATCATTGAGGAATCGGTACCTTACGAGAAAGGGAAAGCCCTGGTGGCAAGCTTTACCATTACCGGAGAAAAACCCGGAAGGCAAAATAAATGCTCTTGTGGAAATTAATATGAATGGTTTTTAACGAAATATTGTAGTTTAATTTTAAAATAGGAATAATTATGATTAGTCTTATCAGAAAAAAGGAAGGACAAACGCAAAAGGTTGCGCAATGCTGTGCAAAAACATCTAAAACCATTGCGGGTTGCCACGATTAATTACTTTGTATGGCTGTCCGGGGTTGGTTTGAAAAATAAATTACCCTGGCAGCCTTTTCATAAAAGAACTCAATGATATATTCAAAACATAATATTTTTTCGAGAATTAAAGATTCTGATAATTATTTTATTGTAAATGTTTTATCAGGAAATGCTGATATTTTATCACCCGAAGAAGCTAAGGATATTCAAAACTTAAAACAGGGGGTAGAGATAAAAACAGAGTTGCTTAAAATAATGGCAGAAAAAGGGTATTGGGTTGACGAAGCAGAGGAGTCGCGATTGTTTCGGATGAAATATCTCGATTTTATTGATTCGCGTGAAAAAGATGAGGTGCAGATTTTTTTCGTACCTCATTATGCCTGTAACTTTGCCTGCTCGTATTGTTACCAGGACGAATACACACCGCCACACCAACCTTTAACCGTTGTTGTTACCGATGCCTTTTTTAATTATGTGGCTACTGAGTTTAAGGACCGGAAAAAGTATATTACCATTTTTGGCGGCGAACCTTTATTAAATTCACCGGGACAAAAAGTCATTATTCAAAATATTTTGGATAAGGCAAACGAAAATAATCTTGATGTTGCTGTGGTTACTAACGGATATTATCTTGAAGAATACGTAGATATATTGAAATCAGGCAGAATCAGGGAGATTCAAATTACTCTTGACGGGACACAAAACGTGCATGATAAACGCCGTATTCTGAAGGATGGTTCGGGTACGTTCAATAAAATTACAAATGGGATAGATTTGTGCCTTACCAGCCAATTACCAGTTAATTTACGTATGGTAATTGACAGGGAAAATATTGATAATTTGCCAGATATGGCTCTTTTGGCCATAAACAAAGGATGGACCGGTAACCCGCTATTTAAAACCCAGATAGGCAGAAATTACGAATTGCACCATTGTCAGGCTAAAGCCGATAAATTGTTTAGCCGTATTTCGCTGTATGAAAAGATTTATGAATTAATTCTGGAATATCCGTTTATCGCTGATTTTTACAAACCGGCATATTCCGTTTCTAAATTTTTGTGGGAAAAAGGTGAGTTGCCTGAACCTTTATTTGATTCGTGTCCGGCATGTAAAACCGAATGGGCTTTTGATTATACCGGAACAATCTATTCGTGTACCGCTACTGTTGGTAAAAGCAACGAGGCTCTCGGAACTTTTTACCCTGAAATATCCCGAAAAGACGATTTAATTAAAAAGTGGGAGGGGAGAGATGTTGTATCTATCCCGGGTTGTACAGGTTGCAATTTAAGTTTGGCCTGTGGAGGAGGTTGCGGCTCTGTGGCTAAAAATCAGCAAGGTACGGTTTGTTCTCCCGATTGTCGGCCCGTAAAAGAATTATTGGAAATTGGTTTTGCTGCGTATTTTAAATAAAAGATAATGAAAGAGATTAATTCTATTGAGTTTGAACAGGAAGTTATCCGCGGAGGTAAAGTAGTTCTCGATTTTTATTCGAGCGAATGCCCTCCCTGCGAAGCTGTGGCTCCAAAATTTGAAGGTTTATCAAAATTATATGGCAACGAAGTTACATTTCTGAAAATATTCCGTCAGCAAAATCGTGAATTGGCCGAAAAATTAGGCGTAAAATCTTCGCCTACCCTGTTATTTTTTGATAATGGCAAAGAGGTTGGCCAAAGGCTTTCGGGTGGTATTAAGCGTAGCGATATCATCAAAAATCTCGATAGCATGATTTCCGAAGAGAAATCCCGGCAAATTAAATTGGCCATTAAACCAATAGTTTCGGAATATGACGTTATTATTTTGGGGGCTGGCCCAGGCGGGCTAACAGCAGGGCTTTATCTTTGCCAGGCAAAAATTAATACCGTGTTAATAGATGTTGCACTTCCGGGCGGACATGTTGCCGTAACCCACGAAGTTTCTAATTACCCCGGGTTTATTGAGCCTCAGCCCGGGTATATGCTGTCTCACAATATGAGTGAGCAAACCCGCATGTGTGGAACTGTTTACAAGGTGGCTGTAGATATCACCCATGTAAATTTAAACAATAAGGAAGTAATAATTGATGAGCATGAGACTATTAAAGCAAAAAGAATAATCATTGCCACTGGTACATCTCCTAATTTTACCGGGGCTGACGGCGAGCGTGAACTAAAGGGTAAAGGCATCTCGTATTGTGCCACTTGCGATGCTAAATACTATGTAGACAAGGATGTACTTGTTATTGGAGGTGGTAATTCGGCAGTTGAAGAAGCTGAGTTTATTACCCGGTTTGCCAAAAAAGTTACGATAGCCCATAAATACGAACATTTAAAGGCTAATAAAAAGGCCCAGGATAAAATTTTAGCCAATCCTAAAGTTAACATTATCGGGCTTTATAAGCCAACATTATTTCATCGCGAGGGAGACGTGATGATTACAGAATTTGACGATTTAAAATCCAAACAAAAAGTAAGCTTAAAAAGCGACGGAGTATTTGTTTTCACTGGGATGAAACCCAATATCGAATTATTTGGAGATACACTCAGGCTCGATCGGTGGGGATATATTAGAACCGACGAAGACATGAAAACCAATATCGAGGGGGTTTATGCCGTAGGAGACGTAATCAGCAAAAAATATCGGCAGATAACTACCGCTGTAGCCGACGGAACCATTGCCGCTATTGCCATTGCTAAAGAACTCGATTGAATCGTTGGAAAAATAATTAAGAAATTTTTAAAAGCTGTTTTATTAAAATTTAACACTGTCATTTAAAGATGTTATGTTTTGGTAGAAAATGTTCAATAAATTTTGGAAATAAGTTAAGGAAAAGATAGATTTAAAGATATTTTTTACCTCAAAAACGCATTTTATAACAAATGACCCAAAATATACAAAATTTATATTTTTCAGTTATTCTGCGATTTTCAGGCAGGCAATTTATTTGAGTTATAATAATGATAAATACAATTGTTCTTTTTGGGTGCAAAACGATAATTGAGGTTATAATGATGTTGCCAGCAAGTGTAATATTCAGTAGTACTTACAATAATTAGGGTCTGCTGAATAATTTATAACACAAACAATATCAATGAAATTTGCGATATTTGTCCCACACATTATGCAAACAAATA
>WSSedL1CaDRAFT_10001958_pt1 | contig 11130 bp, 11 predicted proteins | sample WetSurSL1Cattail_FD_9464 | JGI IMG/M metagenome (IMG submission 9464)
AACTAAACCGGTGCCGGAGGGTTACCGGGAGTTGGAGATTAAGGATATGACCTTCCGGTATGAGGGAGCAACGGATGCTACCCTCAGGAATGTTAACATGACGGTAAAACCCGGTGAAAAGATTGCTATAGTAGGAGTGAACGGAGCTGGAAAGACAACCTTTGTTAAGCTTTTGATGCATCTTTACGACGTAACAGAAGGGGCAATCTGCTATGGAGGAAATGATATCCGTGACTATAACACGAAGGCCTACCGTGATATTTTTGGAGCTGTATTTCAGGATTATCAGATATACGGGGCATCCCTTGGCGAGAATGTTATGATGGATGAAACACATCCGGAGGATAAGGAGCGGATTGTTAGGGCTCTAAAGCTCGCTGATTTTGGTAGGAAGCTTGCTAAACTGGATGATGGTATTGACACCCAGATGACCAGAGAGTTTTCTGAGGACGGAACCATGCTTTCCGGCGGCGAGGCGCAGAAGGTTGCCATTGCCAGAATGTTTGCAAAGACAGGTCAACTTTCCATTGCAATTCTTGATGAACCCTCCAGTGCACTTGATCCCTACGCAGAGTATAAACTTAATAAGAATATGATGGAAAGTGCAAAGGACGCCACAATCATATTCATTTCTCACAGACTGTCAACCACCAGGGATGCTGATCGGATCTATTTGTTTGAACATGGTGAAATTATTGAACAAGGTTCTCACAATGAGCTGATGGAGCAAAATGGTCAGTATGCAATGATGTTTGAAAAGCAGGCACACTACTATCAGGAGGAGATAACAGAGGATATTGCAGTGTAATCGTTACAGTTCACACCCCAGCCAAAGGAGATGATATGATTTCGGTAAATGTTTCCGAAGCGGAGACGCTTCCGCTTAGTTGCATTACGTAACTGTACATAAGGCTCTAAAAAGCAGAGCCTAAGTACCGACGAATGCAAATACTCCTTTTCGAAAATCATTTACCGAAATCATAGGCAAGATTATTGGCTGGGGTGTGAACAGTAACGTCTAATCAACTGAGGTTGACAGACATAGTAAATCTGACTATAATTTTCTTATAATCAAGGAGGATTGGTGCAGTAAGCTCCAATCCTCTTTTTTTCAATGGAGGCGCATGTCTCGCTTAGCGAGCCTGAAAGCAGTGCAGAAACGAGGTAAAATAAGATGGATCAGATTGATAAACAGCTATTAATTACTCTTCAGGAGAATGCAAGAGTTCCTCTGAAACAGCTTGCCGAAAAGGTATATTTATCCTCACCGGCGGTGGCAGCCAGAATAACGCGGCTTGAGAAGCAGGGCATTATCAAGGGTTACCGAACAGAAATCGATTGGTTAAAGCTTGGGTATCATATCACTGCATTTATTAACTTAGAAGTAGCACCTGACCAGAAGAAGGAGTTTTATCCTTTTATTATGGATTGTCCAAATGTAATGGAATGCAATTGCGTAACAGGTAATTATTCAATGTTGATTAAGGTATGCTTTGGCAGTACGATGGATCTGGACGTATTTATCGGTGATGTACAAAGATTTGGTAAAACCAGTACTCAGATCGTATTCTCAACGGCAGTTGAGCATAGGGGAATTCAGATATTAGGGAATGAGTCAGCACAATAGTGGAGGACTGTATGATACAGACAATTAATATGAACCTGGATGATACCGAAAAGCTTACAACCATAGCAAAAGCATTATCCTCCGAAACAAGGATTGAGATTTTACGGTGGCTTAAGCTTAAGGATCTAAACGTCAATGAGATAGCCGAGCTATTAAATATTCCGGCCTCGTCCTCGGCATCACATGTCAAGGTCCTTGAGGAAGCCGGGATTATTAAGACAACGCTCCAACCGGGTATCCGCGGTTCTATGAAGGTTTGCCATATCATAATGGATCAGATTTACGTTGAGATGAATACGACTAAGAATATGGAACAGGACGTTGAAATCATAAAAATGCCAATCGGTAATTATATCGATTATAGGATAGAGCCTACCTGTGGTATTGTGAGCAGCAAAGGACCAATCGGACCTGAAGATGAGCCACGCTGCTACTATCTTCCGGAGCGTGTGGAGGCTCAGTTGATTTGGCTTGGTCATGGTTATATTGAATACCGTTTCCCCACGAATAAGCTAGCCAAAAAGGAGGTCGAGAGTCTGGAGCTTTCCATGGAACTGTGCGCAGAAGACCATGAGTACAATCTGGATTATCCCTCGGATATTACACTCTGGGTGAATGGGTTTGAGGCAGGAACTTGGTTTTGTCCAAGTGATTATGGCGGACGAAGAGGAAAGTATAATCCTGTCTGGTGGCCCGATAAGAATACACAGTATGGTGAGTTAAAGACTTGGAAGATTACCGGACAGGGTTGTTATTTAGGCGAAAAGAAAACCTGTGACCGCGAGTTGAAGGATTTTGATATAGGTCAAAAAGATTATATCTCCCTGAGGATCGGCATTAAGGATGACGCCGTTCATAAAGGAGGCCTTAATCTGTTTGGAGAAGGCTTTGGCGATTATGCACAGAATATCATAATGAAAATAGTATTTCGTTAATAGACGAAGTTCAGCCTGGCAAGGACAGTGACAAGACCGGGAAAGAAATGTTTCCATATAGGAGCCGCTTCCGCTAAGTTGCATTACGTAATTCGTATGCAAATACTCCTATACGGAAATCATTTTTTCCCAGTCCGGATATATTTTTTTTGAAGGCTGAACGTTAACGTTATATACGGAAAAAGATAGATTTCCTCTTTACAAACCCTGTTAAGGGGAGTATTATTAAGAAAACAAACACAAATGCTGCAATATAACAAAAAATGTAGAACTAACATAGAATAATTAATTAATACACAATACATAATGTTGTTTAAGGAATAGAGAAGGTACAATACAAGAAATAATGCCAAAAATGGTGAAGGTACAATAAAAAATATGTGTAGGAATGGTGAGAAAGCATGAAGAAGGAACTACTGACTAAATTCGAAGAAATATTCGGTACAGAAGGTAAATATCAAGTGTATTTTGCACCCGGCAGGGTAAATCTGATCGGAGAACATACGGATTACAACGGAGGCCATGTATTTCCTTGTGCACTTACCATAGGTACCTACGCAGTAGCAAGAAAAAGAGAAGATAGCGTGTTACGCTTTTATTCGATGAATTTTGAAAACCTTGGCGTGATTGAGTCCTCCGTGATTGATTTGGTAATGAAGAAGGAAGATGACTGGGCGAATTATCCTAAGGGAGTAATCTGGGCTTTACAGCAGAAGGGATATCGACTGGAAAGCGGCTTGGATATTCTATACTTCGGTAATATTCCGAATGGAGCCGGACTATCCTCCTCCGCATCCATTGAGGTTTTGACAGGTTTTGTTCTTAAGGATTTCTTCGGGCTGGATTTTGACTTAACGGAGTTAGCCTTGATTAGTCAGTTTGCAGAAAATAAGTTTATCGGTGTTAACTGTGGTATTATGGACCAGTTTGCAATTGCCAGGGGTAGGAAAAACAATGCGATTTTCCTTGATACGGCAGATCTGTCGTATGATTATGCGCCACTTGAGCTTGGAGACGCCAAGATTGTTATCATGAATACAAATAAAAGGCGAGGTCTTGGTGATTCAAAGTATAATGAAAGAAGAAGTGAATGTGATTCAGCGCTTGCAGATTTACAGAAGGTGGTTAATATTAAGGCACTGGGCGAACTTACGCAGGAGGAATTTGAGACTCATAAATCAGCCATCCAAAATCCGACTCATGTAAAACGTGCAATGCATGCCGTATATGAAAACCAGAGAACCATAAGGGCTGTTGAGGCTTTGAAGAAGCAAGATTTAGCGTTATTCGGTAAACTGATGAACGCTTCCCATGAATCACTTCAATATGATTACGAGGTTACCGGAATTGAACTGGATACCATAGTGGCAGCAGCACGAAAGCAGGAGGGTGTCATCGGAGCCAGAATGACCGGAGCCGGCTTTGGCGGATGTGCAGTCAGCATCGTAGAGGAAGCGGGAATTGAGGCATTTATTGAAAAGGTTGGTAAGGAATATAAGGATCAGATTGGATATGAGGCGGCCTTTTATGTGGTTGAAACAGGTGACGGCCCTGTTGTTTTATGATACCGGTCATTTAAGAATTTGCATTTACACTTATTGATTTTGCTTATAATATAGAAGGAGGGTAAGGATTATGGCTATATTAGTATTAGGAGGTGCCGGTTATATCGGCTCCCACACAGTGTATGAATTGATTGAGAAGGGCGAAGATGTGGTTGTCGTGGATAACTTGGAGACAGGTTTTCTCGAGGCTCTACATCCGAGTGCACGCTTTTATCAAGGAGATATCCGTAACCGAGGCTTTCTCGACAGCGTGTTCGACAAGGAGAAAATTGATGCGGTTATTCATTTTGCGGCAAATTCCCTGGTTGGGGAGAGCATGGTTAATCCACTGAAGTACTATGATAATAATGTAGGTGGCACAAAAGTATTGTTGGAAGCAATGGTAGCACATAAGATAAATAAAATTGTATTTTCCTCAACAGCCGCAACCTACGGCGAACCGGAGCGTGTGCCGATTCTTGAGACGGACAGAACCGTTCCGACCAATACTTATGGTGAGACAAAGTTATCGATGGAAAAGATGTTCTACTGGACAGAGAGAGCCCATGGTCTCAGATATGTATCCCTACGATATTTCAATGCTTGCGGGGCACATAAAAGCGGAAAAATAGGAGAGGCACACAATCCGGAGTCGCACCTAATTCCAATTATCTTGCAGGTTCCGAATAAACAGAGGGCTGCAGTTAAGATTTTTGGAGATGATTACGATACGAAGGACGGTACCTGTGTCAGAGATTATATCCACGTAACCGACTTGGCTCAGGCACATATTCTGGCAGTAGATTATCTTATGAAGGGTAATCCCAGCAATATCTTTAATCTTGGCAATGGAATTGGATTTTCCGTTAAGGAGGTTATCGAAACGGCACGCAAAGTAACCGGGGATTCGATCAAGGCAGAACTGGCGCCCAGACGTGACGGTGATCCGGCTGTATTAATCGCTTCCAGTGAAAAAGCTCAATCCGTTCTTGGCTGGAAACCGGAGCATGCGGATCTAGAAGAAATAATTACATCTGCTTGGAACTGGCATAAAAATCATCCGGGCGGATATCGATAGAAGAGACTTTGGGAAGATGAAAATAGACAAACAAAATTGTAAAATAGACAAACACAATATTAAAATAGACAAACATAATATCAAAATAGACAAACATAATATCAAAATAGACAAACAAAATCAATAAACAAGCAAACTAACAACATAAAATAAGCAAACAGCATTGAAATAGTTTGTATATTATGGTAAAATACAGCATAGAATATACCAAGAGGTGGTTAATATGCTATCGGAAGAGTTGATAGAATTAGTAGAATTAGTTCAAAAGCAAAAGTCAGAGGCTCAGGTAATAGAGGTAAAAGCTGCTCATGTCGACTGTCCTAAGCGTTTATACGATACGTTGTCGAGCTTTTCAAATCAGGATATAGGCGGTATACTGATATTTGGACTAGATGAGCAGAAGGGTTTTGAAGCAGTTGGAGTATATAGTCTACAGGATTTACAAAAGAAAGTTACTGAACAGTGCAATCAGATGGAACCGGCAGTAAGAGCAGTATTTACATTTGCCGTATATAAAGGGGTTGATGTATGTTCAGCAGAGATCCCAGCAGTAAATTTATCGGAAAGACCATGTTATTACAAAGGTTCAGGTAAGGTGAAAGGTTCTTATGTAAGGGTTGGAGAAGCAGACCATACCATGACGGATTATGAAATCTATAGCTATGAGGCATACCGAAAACATTTACATGACGATGAAAGACCCATTGATAGAGCTACATTTAAAATATTAGATGCAGGTAAAATAGATGAATATGTTCGGAATATGAAAAGTGAAAGACCCCAGTTTGCAAGGATGGAGACGGAGCAGATATATGAGATGCTTAATATTACCAGAGATGGAGTTCCGACCTTGGCAGCTATCATGAACTTTTGCTTTTTTCCGCAAGGGATTTTTCCGCAATTGGGAATTACGGCTGTTGTGGTGCCCGGATATGAGATTGGCGAATTGGGTGAAGAGGATGTGCGTTTTACAGATAATAAGAGAATGGGTGGAACAATTGCAGAAATGGTTAATGATGCAATCACCTTCTGTAAGAGAAATATGAGAGTGAAGACAATAGTCGATTCTTTTACCGGAAAAAGAAAAGATAAATCGGAATACCCGATTAATGCAATCAGAGAAGCGGTTTTAAATGCATTGATTCATCGTGACTATAGTGTCCATTCAGAGGGAACTCCGGTACAGATTGATTTTTTTAAAAATCGTATTGAGATTCATAGTCCGGGAAATCTTTATGGAAGAATGACGGTTGAGCAATTGGGATATGCGAGACCTGACTTAAGAAATCCGGCATTAGCAACTATGACCGAGAGTATAACAGAAGCAGAAAACAGATATTCCGGAATCCCTACGATCAGACGTGAAATGAAAGAATTTGGGTTGCGGGAACCGGTATTTGAAAATCGAAGAAATGAATTTATAGTAACATTGTATAACGGTGAGACGGAACAATTGATAACGGATGTCACGGATCAATATAAAGAGAACAACGGCAGTGATTTATTGGAATTTTGCAGAGAACCAAAGACCAGAGGAGAGATTTCAGCATTTTTAGGAGTAAAGACTCAGTATTATGTAATGGATAAATATATTAATCCATTATTGGTAACTAAGGCATTGGCAATGACCGTTCCAAATAAGCCTAAGAGTAAACTGCAAAAATATTATACGGTTTCGTAAGATGCAATGGTTTATATTAATGTATCTCATAAGCATGAAATGAACCCATTCGGCTAGACACAAAAATCTAACCGGAGGGGTTCACTTTATTCTCACAGGGCTTCGTTAATGAAGCTCTCGCTCCGCATCCAGGCGCCTGTTACGAAAATACATGCAGAGGTCTATGAATACCATTATAAAATTTATAATGTAAAAGACTACGACATAGGTAACATCATTTCCGACAAATTTAGCGATAACACCGAATATGTAACCGATCAAAATAAAAATAAGAAAAATAAGACTTTTTCCTTTTGCGGTACGGGATGTGTAAGATTTCAGGATAGAAGTCGGCCAGGATATACCAAAGCTGACTAACATGATTGTTTCAAAAATGTGTGCCATTAAAGCCTCCGCCTGCGCAAGCTTGCGCAATCATAAGTTGATTTTTGTGTTTCATTGTATCACAACAATAGGGTAGATACAATTGACATATTCATTCGAAAATAATTTTAATGTTGAAATGATTTAGTTGAATTTGATAGAATTTCAATTATACTATTAGAAAGATGAATTTCGGAAAGGGATGATCTGCGAATGAAGAATATTATATTGATAGGAATGCCGGGTGCAGGAAAAAGTACAATCGGAGTAATCCTGGCGAAGGTTTTGGGATATAATTTTATAGATTCGGATTTACTGATACAGGAACAGGAAAAATGCTTATTAAAGGACATCATTGAGCGAGATGGACTGGAAGGGCTGATTGCCATCGAAGAGCAGGTTAATGCAGATATTTGCACGGACAAGACGGTAATTGCAACCGGAGGCAGCGTCATCTATGGATCGAAAGCAATGGAACACTTAGGACAAATCGGTGTCGTAGTCTATATCCGCTTAAGTCTTGATACAATCGTAAGTCGCCTCGACAATATCGGCCAGAGGGGTGTGGTTTTACGGGAAGAGCAGACCTTGCAATCCTTATACGAGGAGCGCTGTCCGCTATATGAGAAATATGCTCAAATCATTGTTGACGGTGAAGGTCTTGATATGGAAGAGTTGATGGAGAAGATTGCACAGATGATCACAGATGATAAATGATTCAAATGTCGAAAGTCGCTTTTAAGATATGTCATGTATATCGTTGTATCTATATTCATTTGGTTGCCTTTCCTTCCTGGGCATATTCTTATTTGAGCCTCAAAACATAGTGATAATGTAGCAAAAGTAGGCGCCGTTTCACCTGAGTCTCAAAACGAATATGGACAGCCGTCGTCAGCCGGTCTGCCCGCATTACTCGAATTATTAATTATAAATTTTTGTAACGAATCTCATTTTTAGTAGTCTTATTTATGAAAGCGAGGTGAGAACGTGACGGATTTCAACTTCTTATACATCCAATATTTCGAGGATGTGTATAAGTTTGTATTTTCTTTATGCAGAAATGAACATATTGCTGAGGATATAACGCAGGAGACCTTTTTCAAGGCGCTAAAAAGTATTGATGGTTTCAACGGTAAATGTAAACTGAGAGTTTGGCTTTGCCAAATTGCAAAAAATACTTACTTCTCGCTTTATCAAAAAGGAAAAATTTTTTCTGATAGTCATCAAATCGAAGAGAAACCAAGAACAGAAGATTTTGAGCAAAAGCTAATAAACAGTGAATCTGCTTTTGAGATACATAAACTACTTCATATATTAGAAGAGCCCTATAAAGAAGTGTTTAGTCTGAGAATCTTTGGAGAACTGTCATTTGCGCAAATCGGAGAACTTTTTGAGAAAACGGAGAGCTGGGCAAGAGTCACATATCACCGTGCAAAAATAAAACTCAAGGGGGATTTGTTATGAAGATTTCATGCGAAATTATTAAAGACCTGTTGCCGCTGTATCATGACGATGTTTGCAGTAAAGAGAGTCGTGCTCTGGTAGAAGAACATCTTGCCGATTGTATCACTTGTAAGAATGAGCTAAGCAAATTCAGTAAGGAATTTGAATGCCCAAATTTGAAAACAGATGAAGCAATGCCGATTCGAGCAATATCAAATATATGGAAAAGGGGTAAAATGAGGGCCTTTTTGAAAGGCACTATCATTACATTAATTATCAGTGCGTTGTTGTTTGTGGGCTTTTTAGGGTTAACGCAATGGAGAATAATTCCGGTTCCTTCTGAACTGATTGAGGTTTCAAATGTTTGTCAACTGTCAGACGGGCGAATTGTTTATCATCTCAATGTAGCAGATGACCGTGACTTGCATTACATTAAATATACAGTAGACAATGGGATTTTTTATCAAACACCTTATCGTGCTGTCTTTGAAAGCAAACGCACTATGGAGAATGGGTTATATAATAATTACTATCCTATTGATGTATCAAAAGACACTGCATTTCAACAAACATACAAGGATGGGTTTGAGATTACGGAAGTTTATATAGGTCCAAAGAACAATGGTATTTTAATCTGGAAAAAAGGTATGGAGTTACCACCTGCAAGCGAAGAATTGGAAGAAATATTTGTGCAAAACAAATAAGATGATTTCATTACGAGGATAATCTTTAAAAGACTTTAATAATCCTTGCCCACAAGATAATTCTGAGCCATATGGTTATGAGTTTTGGGTTACTATTCCGGATGACATGGATATACCTGAGCCACTTGCGAAAAAAAGTTTTGCAGGCGGGTTATATGCTGCTCACTGTATTAAAATGGGAGATTTTCAAGAATGGGAAACGTTTTATAAATGTGTGTGTAGTAATGATAAATATGAGATTGACCACAGAGAGCCTTTCGGTATGGGCGGTTCTTTGGAAGAACATCTGAATACCTTTACATATTTTCAAACAAATAAGGATAAGGCAATGTTTGAACAGTTGGATTTACTGATTCCTATACGGTTGAAACTTGATGCTGAGTAAATTTATTATGATCGATGTATGTAGTTTGATATTTGCAATGTAACAGAGTAACAAAGCATATACGAAAAAGCAGACTGGATAATATTGTCGGTCTGTTTTTTGTTGATTTCTATCTCTCCAATATTTTCTCACAAATTTTCAAGGTATCCGCAAATCTTATTGTTGTAAAATAAGATTTAAGATATAATCGCATTATATGATTCGTGAGCCTTAATAGCTACTTAGAATTGGAGGTCTGCCAAGATGAGATTATTTACCGCAATTTTATTTGATGAAAATACTAAGGATACGATATATCATACTGTGGAAAGACTTCATGAATCCGCCGTTGGAACCTTTGCGGAGAGGGACAACCTGCATCTTACCGTTAATTTTATCGGCGAGACGGACCGTGTGCGAGAGGTCGAGCAGGTAATAGAAAAGGCTGTGGATAAGGCTAAGGCGTTACAGTTTATGCTTTCCATACAGGGGGTCGGAAGGTTTAAGAGGGATGAGGGAGATATCTGTTGGGTTGGAATTGAGCAAGAGAATACGCTTTGGAGACTACAAAGAGAATTGGCCAATGAACTTAAGGAGGCAGGTTTTAATAATATTGAGGACAGGGAATATAAACCGCATCTGACGTTGGGACGTAAAGTCATCCTAAAGGCAGGTTTTTGCCTGAAAGAATTGGAATCAGAAGTTGCCCCGATGCAGATGAAAGTAGAGAAAATAAGTCTGATGAAGTCGGAGCGGATACATGGCAAGCTTGTTTATAATGAGATCTATCATGTGAACCTGAAAGAGTCATCATAAATATATATTTTATCAATAGTATAGTAACATAGGATGTAACGAACTTGGAGAGGCGCATAGTGAAGATGCTGAAAAAGTCTCTTTCATAGACTTGGTATGAATAAAGGCGTATGATTCAAACGTCAAAAGACGAAAATTAACTTAAAACATGTATGCCGTTGTATCTATCTATATACATGCGGGCAGACCGGCTGACGACGGCTGTCAATATTCGTTTTGAGACTCAAGTGAAATGGCGCCTACTTTTGCGACATTTTCACTATGTTTTGAGGCTCGAATAAGAATATGCCTAGGAAGGAAAGGCAACCAAATGCATATAGATACTACGACATTCATGGCATTTCCTAAAAGTGACTTTTGACATTCGAATCATGCAACTTTATTCATTTAGCTACCTAGAAGGGGACTTTTTCAGTACCCTCGCATATAAACTCGCTAAGTGAGCGTAAAAGCAGCATAGAAATGAGGTAAATTATGAGAATATTGGTGGATGCAGATGCCTGTCCGGTAAAAGAGATTATCGAGGTGGTTGCAAAGAAGCTACAGCTGCCGGTCGTTATGTTCATTGACACAAG
>WSSedL1CaDRAFT_10001959_pt1 | contig 11127 bp, 12 predicted proteins | sample WetSurSL1Cattail_FD_9464 | JGI IMG/M metagenome (IMG submission 9464)
GCCAGCGGCAGCCCCGCCTCCTTCACCCGCGCGCGCACCAGATCGAGGCGGACGTCTTCCTTGCCCACTTCGTAGGGCGAGCCGTTGGGCACCAGCAGCAGTTCGGCCCAAGCATCCGCCAGATGGCGGCACACCTCGGGGGACCACACGTCCTCGCAGATCGGCACGCCGATCCGTATCCCCCGCACGGTCAGCGGCGTCGGCAACGGCCCGGCGGCAAACACCCGCTTCTCGTCGAACACGCCGTAATTGGGCAGATCGCATTTCAGGGTGCGACCGAGAACCTTGCCGTCGTCGAGATGCGCCACCGCGTTGTAGAGCTTGCCCTCTTCGCGCCACGGCGTGCCGATCAGCACCGCCGGACCGCCGTCAAGCGTATCGCGGGCGAAATCCTCGACCGCGGCGCTGGCATCGTCTTGGAAGGCGCGCTTGAGGATCAGATCCTCGGGCGGATAGCCGGTGACAAACAGTTCCGAAAACAGAATAATGTCGGCCGAGCGCGCGCCCCCACGGGCGGCCCGCGCCTTTTTCAGGTTGCCGGCGATGTCGCCCATGCAGGGGTTGATCTGGGCCAGCGCAATGCGCAAACGATCTGTCATGCGCCGTTCTTAGCGCGCTATGCCGCCAATAAAAAGTGCGTCTTCAGTTCGCGGAGGCAACGAGATCGGCCAGGGCGGATTTGCGCACCGGGACGGAGCGTTCCGCCGCCTCGTCGATCATCAGCGCGGTGGCAAGCGCCTTGCGGGCCTCGCGCGGGCGAACCAGCGGGTCGGTATGGGTGCGCACCGCATGAACGAAGCCGGACACCGATTCGCCCAGGGGGTCGTTCATTTCCAGCGGATGAAGCGGACGCGGCGTGGTGTTGGTCACCTGACGGGTGAGGAAGTCGATCTCGACCACGCCGTCGGCATAGACCGCACGCATGCCGCGCTTGCGCTCGGCAATGCGGCTGGCTTCCAGGCGGGCGATGGCGCCGCCCTCGAACATCACCATGGCGGAGACTTCGTCGGGAAAAGCCGATTTTTCGATTTTGGCGGCCGCTTTGACGTTGCGCACCTTGCCGGGGATCAGCCGGTGGATCAAATCGAGATCGTGGATCATCAAATCGAGCACGATGGAAACGTCGGCGCCACGGCCCGACCACGGCCCCATCCGCCAGCAGGAAACTTCCAGCGGCGTCTCGGCATAGTCCAGCAGCCCGGTGCGGGCGAAAACGAAGCGTTCCTGATGATCGACGGTGAGAACCCGGCCGGTGCCTTCGGCCAATTCGATCAGTTCGTCGGCATCCTCAATCGAGGTGGCGATCGGCTTTTCGACCATCACATGGGCGCCGGAATTCAAAAAGGCGCGGACGATTTCGGCATGGGTCACCGCCGGCGTCGCCACGGTGACGAGGTCGACCTGTCCCAAAAGGGTGCGCCAGTCGTCGGTGACGGCACAACCATGCAGCTCCGCCATCGCCTTCTGCACCTCGGGCGAGGGATCGGCAACCGCCGCCAACTCGACGCCTTCGATGGCGCGGTACTTCGTGGCATGATGGCGACCGAAGGCCCCGGCGCCGATCACGGCGGCACGTAAAGGCTCGTTGGCGGAAGCGAAACGGAATGGCGACACGGGCAAATCCCCCGAAATTTCAGTGGTATAAGGGGGAGAAACCGCTGCCGGGGCGAGTCATAAAATGTTTCGTCTTGTTACACCTGTGGCCGAAATTAGGCTAACGTTCATTAGCTGTAAGGGTTTTAGATGGTTAAGGAGCCGTTACCGGAATGGAAAAAAATCGCGATATACGGCTGGCGGCCCACCCTGACGGCCTTCCCAGCCCGTCCGACTTCCGCCTCAACGTAGGCGCCGTCCCCTCGCCCGGAGGCGACCAAGTGCTCGTGCGCAACCTATACATGTCGGTCGATCCCTACATGCGCGGGCGGCTTTCCGGTGCCGCGTCCTATGTTTCGCCATTCCAGATCGGCGAGGTTTTGTCGGGCGGCGCGCTCGGCAAGGTGGTGAAAGGTGCAGCCGAAGGGTTCGCGCCCGGCGATTATGTGGTGAGCCAAAACGGCTGGCGCGAATGGTTCGTCTCCGACGGCAAAGGCATGCGCAAGATCGATTCCAAGCGGGCGCCGCTCACCGCTCACCTCGGCGTGCTCGGCACGACCGGGATGACCGCCTATGTCGGGATGAAGAAAATCTGCGAGGCCAAGCCCGAGGACCGGGTGCTGGTCTCCGCCGCCGCCGGCGCGGTCGGCTCCATCGTCTGCCAGATCGCGCGAAATTTGGGATGCCGGATCGTCGGCCTCGCCGGCACCGAGGAAAAATGCGCCTACTTGCGCGACGAGTTGCAGGTGCGGGCGATCGATTACCGCGCCGGCGATCTGCTTGAAGCGATCATGGCGGCAAGCCCGGCCGGCATCGACCTCTATTTCGACAACGTCGGCGGCTCGCAGCTTGCCGCCGCCCTGCAAGCGATGCGCGATTTTGGCCGCATCGTCGCCTGCGGCATGATCGAAACCTACAACGGCGGCGGCACCGCGCCGCCGCTGACGCCCATCGTTTCGAAGCGCCTGACCATGCGCGGCTTCATCGTCGGCGACCATGCCGAGATACGCGAGCGGTTCGAAAAGGACATGCTGCGCTGGATCGGCGACGGCACCGTCACCTGGCGCGAAACCATCGTCGAAGGCATCGAGAACGCGCCCGCCGCGCTTATCGATCTGTTCAAAGGCGGCAACATCGGCAAGATGCTGGTGAAGCTGGCCGAGGACGACTGAGAATGCCCCCGGGCTCCGCCACAAAGCGCTTCATACCCGAAAACCGGTTCCCACCCCGCAACGCGTGCGGGGCAGGTTTTTTCGGTGAAGCGCTCTATCTTACCGGCTTGATAACCTCGACCCCGCCCGCGCGGGCCAGCACCAAGGCTTCCGCCATGCCGACGAACAGCCCGTGTTCGACCACGCCGGGAAGGCAGGACAACGCATCGGCCAGAGCGGGAACGTCGGTGATTTCGCCGAAGGTGCAGTCGTAGATCAGGTTACCGTTGTCGGTTTTAAACGGCGCGCCGTTCTTGTGGCGCAGGGCGATGGGAATGTCGCCGTAGCCGAATGCCGTCGCGGTCTTGGCGATGTGCATCCGGGTGACCGGATGGGAAAACTCCACCACCTCGACGGGCAGCGGAAAGCGGCCGAGATGCTTCACCCATTTGCGCTCGTCGGCGATGACGATCAGCCGTTCGGCGGCGGCCTCGACGATCTTCTCGCGGGTCAGCGCCCCGCCGCCGCCCTTGATGAGATCGAGTGCCGGGTCGGCCTCGTCGGCCCCGTCCACCGCCAGATCGAGCGGTGCCAAATCGGCCAAAGGCGCCAGCGCGATGCCGAGGCTGCGCGCCTTTTGGGTAATGTCGTTCGAGGTGGCGGTGCAGATGACGTTGAGACCGTCGCGCACCTTCATGCCCAAAAGCTCGACGAAAGCCGCCGAGGTGCTGCCCGAACCGAGACCGAGCTTCATGCCGGGTTCGACGAATTCGAGCGCCTTGGCAGCGGCGGCGTATTTCAGTGCTTCCGTGTCGTTCATGAGCGGAAATGAAGCCGAACTTTGCGTCCGGGTAAAGCGATATTATGTCCCGGCCGCAATTGCGTCCCCCAAGGCGAGCGCCTATCTTTCCGCCGCCCCCGGGAAGACATTTCCAGAAGATCGATATGCCGGTGAATGTCCTGATCGAAGGCTGGCGCGGGATTAATCATTCCTACGCGCTGGTCAATCAGTTCCAACTCTTGGCGCTGATGCGGCGCCCCGAGGTGCGCCTGTTCCATCGCGACCTGCCGTTCTACGATCCGAACTGGAATCCCGCGCTCAACGCCAGCGGCCTCCGGCCGGGCGATGCGGCGAAGATCGCCGCCTTGAGCGCACCACCGGGGGATGTCGACATCGTCTACCGCATCGCCTTTCCCTTCCGTCATTACGGTGCCGACAGCCGCCGGATCTTCTGCTTCGGCACCTGCGAGTCGCAGCGTCTCGAACCGTTCGGCATTTACCGCGGCGAGGAATGCCGCCGCACCTACGCCAACGATGCGGTCGAAATCGTCACCCCCTCGCGGTGGTCGGCGCAAGGCTTCCTCAAGGCCGGCTTTCGTCCCGAGGCGGTGCATGTGGTGCCGCACGGCATCGAGCCGTCGTATTTTTATCCGCTGTCGGGCGAGGAACGCGCCGCTATCCGCGCCGATTTAGGCCTGCCGCCCGATGCCTTCGTGTTTCTCAACGCCGGGGCGATGACCGGCAACAAGGGCATCGATACGCTGATCCTGGCCTTCGCCGAAATCCGCCGCCGCTACCCGCAGGCGATGTTGCTGTTGAAGGACCAACGGAACCTCTACAGCCGGAGCAGCGCCCAGGGCGTGATCGCCGGTCTGCGCAACAGCGTACCCGAACGGCTGGATAGTACGGTTCTGCATGCGATCAAAACCAACGGTGCCAATTTCGCACTGGCCGATCTGCGCCTGCTTTACGGCGCCTGCGACGCCTATGTGTCGCCCTACCGCGCCGAGGGGTTCAACTTGACGCCGCTGGAGGCGGCGGCCTGCGGCATACCGATCGCCGTAACCAAGGGCGGCTCGACCGACGATTACGCCGATCCGCTGTTCGCGTTGGATGTGGCGGCCCGAACCGTCACCGCCGACGGAGGAACCGCCCTGGAGCCGGAACTCGACAGTCTGATCGCCGTCATGGAGGCGATGATCGAACGGCGCACGCCGCAGATCGACATGAAAGAGGGCGCGGCCTGGATCGCGGAACATTTCACCTGGGACCGCGCCGCGGCAATGCTGACGGATTTGTTCGCCCGTTGATCTCCGGCGTAGGGTATTCTCCACCCGATTTGATCCGGCCGGAACCATGAGCAGAAAACGTATCGTAAGAAGATCTCCTTTCGGTTTCCGCCGCGGCCGAGTCGGCCTCGGCGCGCTACTGCTGATCGCAATCGTGTGGAGTATCGCCCCCCTGATACGGCAAAAGACCTTCACGCCGCCGCCCGCCGATCCGGGACCGCAAATGTCGGGCGGGCCGACGTTGACCGGCCGCGCCCGCGTGATCGACGGCGACACGATCGAACTGTCCGGTACGCGCATCAGGATTTTCGGCATCGACGCGCCGGAAAAGCATCAATTCTGCCAAGACGGCACCGGCAACCGTTACGGCTGCGGCATGCGCGCGCTAAACGCGCTGGAAGGACGGATCGACGGTCAGACCCTGGTGTGCGAAAAGCGCGATACCGACCGCTACGGGCGCAGCGTCGCCGTCTGCCGCCAAGGCGATGCCGACGTGGGAGCCTGGATGGTGGAAAGCGGCTGGGCCGTAGCCTATCGCCGGTACGGCGGCGACTATGCCGCCGCCGAGGATCGCGCCAGAGGCCGTCGTGCCGGCATCTGGGCGGGCTCGTTCGAAAACCCCGCCGACTGGCGCAGAAACCACCCAAGATGATTGCCGGATGCCGATCCTCGAGCGCTTTTTCGATGAAGCGCTCTATCCCGCCAAAAGATTGTGCGGATTGACCGGCGTGGTGCCGCGCCGGATTTCGAAATGCAGTTGCGGCCGCGAAACGTCGCCCGAGGCGCCGGAATAACCGATGATCTGGCCGGCCTGCACATAATCGCCCTTCCTCACCGTCAGCCGTTCGGCATGGGCATAGGCGGTGACGTAATCGCCGTCGTGACGGATCAGCACCAGATTGCCGTAGCTCTTGAGGTCGTTGCCGACATAACTGACCTTGCCGGAGGCCGAGGCGCGAATCGGCGTCTCGTAGGTGGCGGCGATATTGATGCCGTCGTTGCGTTCGCCGTTTTTGGTCGCACCGAAATCGTCGATCACCTGCCCTCGCAGCGGCCAGACGAAACGCGGCGATCCGCCGGTGTCGTTCTTCGTCGCAGTCGTCGCCGCCACCGCCGCCGTGCGCGGCTGCGGATTGGCGCAATTATTGTCGCGATAGCTGGGATGGGTATCCCGGTACCAGCCGGGCGCCGGGCGCGCCTGCGGTTGTACATCGTCGGCGGCGGTTTTCTGGTCGCGATAAACGTAGTGCTTACGCGTACCGGGTCGAGCGATCGGCTTAACGTCGGTTTCAGACACGACAGCGGCTTGCCCGGGCGAATCCTGCAGCCCCCAGTCGAAATAGGTGTCCGGCTTTTCGGCGGTACAAGCGGCCAGCGACAGCGGCACCAGCAGGCCGAGCACAACGACCGCCATCCGCCGCGTTTCAGACTTTGCTATCCTTCCGCCCATTCGGCGTTCGCGTTTCCCGCGGCATTCCCGCCATCATCGGCACGAAAACTACGGGGATCAGCGCCTCCTGCTCGATACCAGTCTCCCTGCGGATAATCTTGGTTAAAAGTTGACAAATACTTTCCGTGTCCGACTTTGCGACAGGTATAGGCACATTTAATTCACTCGATGCGACCGGCCCGACCGGGGCGACCAAGATGCCGTCCGGCTTCAGTTGTTCGATCAGCGGCACCGGAACCTCAGGCAACGCCGCCGAAAGCAGAATCCGGTCGAACGGCGCCTGTTCGGGCCAGCCTTTGAAGCCATCGCCGTGCCACGTGGTGACGTTATCGAGACGCAGAAGTCTAAATCTGGCCTCGGCCTCAAGCAGTAGCGGTTTATGGCGTTCGACGGTATAGACCCGCCGGCACAGATGCGACAGCACCGCCGCCTGATAGCCGGAGCCGCAGCCGATCTCCAGCACCCGCATGTTCTCATGCACGTCGAGCGCATGTGTGGCCGTCGCCACCACATAGGGCTGGCTGATGGTCTGGCCGCAGGGAATCGGCAGCGCGGTGTTGTCGTAGGCGGCGTGGCGGAACGGTTCGGCGACGAAACATTCGCGCGGCGTCTTTTCGATCGCCGACAGCACGCGCGTGTCGGTTATGCCGAGCCGACGCAAGGCAAGGACGAGAGAGGCGATACGCTGATCCCCACCCGCCATCGCACGCTATACCGCCAAGGCGCGTTTGAAGGCGGCAAGCGTTTCGCGCGCGGTCAAATCGAGCTGCATCGGCGTCACCGCTATCCGGTTTTTCAGCACCGCACCGAGATCGCTGTCCTCTTCGGCGTCATAGGCGCCGCGGCGATAGCCGTTCCAGTAGTAGGTCAACCCGCGCATGTCTTTGCGCTCGTCGATCACCACTTCCTGAAAATCGCGCAATCCCTGCACCACGGCAACGGTGCCGGTCACGTCCTCGGGCCGGCAATCGGGAAAATTGACGTTGACCAGCACGCCATCCGGCCAACCGATGTCGAGCAGGCGGCGCACCAGCTTTGGCCCGTGGGTCTCGCTGCAAGCCCAGATGGTGAGGTGCTTCTCGCCCTCGGGATAGCATTGCGACATCGCGATCGACGGAATGCCGAGAATGCACCCCTCCATTGCGCCGGCGACGGTGCCGGAATAGGTCACGTCCTCGCCAGCATTGATGCCGCAGTTGACGCCCGACAACACCAGATCGGGTTTCTTGTCCTTCATCAGATAGGCGGTCGCCATCATCACGCAATCGGTCGGCGTGCCGGTGATGGCGAAATGGCGCGCATCGAGCTTACGCAGACGCAAGGGATTGAGCAGCGTCAAGGAATGTGCGGCGCCGGACTGTTCCCGCTCGGGCGCCGCCACCCATACGTCGTCGGTAAGTGTCCGGGCGATCTTTTCGGCGACGACAAGGCCAGGCGCGTTGATGCCGTCGTCGTTGGTGACCAGAATGCGCAAAGCGTTACACCTTTTCGATCTTTGTCAGGCCGCCCATATAGGGCCGGATTGCGTCGGGAATACGGATGGAACCGTCGCTTTCCTGATAGTTCTCCATCACCGCGATCAGTGTGCGTCCGACCGCCAGGCCGGAGCCGTTGAGGGTATGCACGAACCGCGTGCCCCTTTCGTCTTTCGGGCGGTAGCGGGCGTTCATGCGCCGGGCCTGGAAATCGCCGCAATTCGAGCAGGACGAAATCTCGCGATAGCGGTCCTGACCGGGCAGCCAAACCTCGATGTCGTAGGTCTTGCGCGCACCGAAGCCCATGTCGCCGGAGCACAGGGTGACGACGCGGTGGGCGATGTTCAGCCGCTTCAGCACCTCTTGGGCGCAATCCGTCATCCGCTCGTGCTCGGCGTCGGATTGTTCGGGCGTGACGACCGACACCAGTTCTACCTTCACGAACTGATGCTGGCGGATCATGCCGGTGGTGTCGCGCCCCGCGGCGCCCGCTTCGGCGCGGAAGCACGGCGTCCACGCCGTCACCCGCATCGGCAATTTGGCCTCGTCGAGAATCTCCTCGCGCACCAGATTGGTCAGCGGCACTTCGGCGGTGGGGATCAGTCCGAGGCGCATCTCCGCCCCGTTCGGCGCCCAAAACAAATCTTCTTCGAATTTCGGCAACTGGCCGGTGCCGAAGAAGGCTTCGTCGCGCACCAGAAACGGCGGATTGACTTCGGTGTAGCCGTTTTCGGACGTGTGCAGGTCGAGCATGAACTGACCGAGCGCCCGCTCCAGCCGCGCCAGCGCCCCTTTAAGATAAACGAACCGCGCACCGGAAACCTTTGCCGCGCGCTCGAAATCCATCAGACCGAGGCTCTCGCCCAGGACGAAGTGCTCTTTCGGCTTGAAATCGAATTCCGGCGGATTGCCGAAGCCGCGCACCGCAACTTCGACGTTGTCGTTCTCGTCGGCGCCCTCGGGCACATCGTCGGCCGGCAGATTGGGCAAGCCCGCCAGGGCGGCGGTCAACGCCGTTTCCCGCTCGCGGGCGTCCGCATCGTCCTTCTGAAGGGCGGCTTTGAGCAGCGCCACCTCGTCCATCAGCGCCTTGGCGCCCGCCTCGTCCTTCTGGGCCTTGGCCTTGCCGATGGCGCGCGAGGCTTCGTTCTGCCGCGCCCGATGCTGTTCGAACGACGCCTTGGCGGTGCGCCACGAATTGTCGAGTTCGAGGATGTCGGCCGTGGTCGATGCCGCCTTCTCGGCCGAATAGCCGTTGCGCTTGGCCAAGCCGGCAACAAAGGCGTCTTTGTTTTCGCGAATGAATTTCAGATCGTGCATGGCGTCAATCTCCCGCGCACCGGTAATGGCACGCGCTGGGCATAGCGGACAAGATGGGATTTTATGGTTTAAATTCAGTAAATTGCCGGCGGGATGGGGTCAATCTTTCGCCTCATCCGACTTGCGGTCCTTCTCGCGGCGGCATTCGATTCCCCACACCAGCCAGATCGACGCCTCGTACAGCGCCACCAGCGGCACCGCCAGACAGATCATGCTAAAGGCGTCCGGCGGGGTGATCACCGCGGTCAACGCGGTGATGCCGACGATGGCGTAACGCCGCGCCCCCCGCAGCATTTTCGAGGTGACGATGCCGACCTGGCCCAAAAGCGTCAGCAGCACCGGCATCTGAAAGGTCAGGCCGAAGGCCAGGATCAGGTTGGTGACGAAATCGAAATACTCGCTGACCTTGGCCTGCAATTGAATGCCCATCGCATCGGCGGAGCCCGAGGTTTCGAAGCCGAGGAAGAACCGCAATGCGAACGGCAGCAGCAGATAGTACACGAATGCCGCGCCGATCAGGAACAGCACCGGGCTGGCAACCAAGAACGGCAGGAAGGCGTGCTGCTCGCGCCGGTAAAGACCGGGGGCGACGAACATCCAGATTTGCGCGGCGATAAAGGGAAACGCCAGGATGGTTCCGGCGAACACGCCGACCTTGATGTTGGTGAAGAACTTTTCGTAGACCGCGGTGTAGATCAGATGATGTTCGGGCCGCCCCCTCATCGCATGGGCCAACGGCTCGGTCAGAAACGAATAGATCTGCTGGGAGAAATAGAAGCAGATCAGAAAACCGAAGGTGAAGAACAACAGCGCATAGACCAGCCGCTTGCGCAGTTCGATCAGATGGTCGAGCAGCGGTGCCTTGGAGGATTCGATTTCGTCTTCTTCGGCTTCTGCGCTCATGACGGTTCTTTGGGCGGCAGCGGCGGTGCCCCTTCCTCAATCGGCGTTTGCGGTTCGAGAACTTCCGGCAGCGGCTCGACCGGGACGACCGGTTCGACCGAGGCGGCGGCGTCCGGTTCTGCCGGCGTACCGGTTGCGTCCCGGGACTTCGGCTCCAGCGAAACCTCCGGCAGTTTCATCGCCTCTTCCACCTGGGCCTGGGTTTCGGCGAAGGGACGGGCGTTGCGCAATTCCTCGATTTCTTTCCTCAGCTCGTCGAGTTCGCTCTGACGGGCCATCTCGTCGAAGCTGCGCCGGAACTGATCGGCCATGTTCCGCGCCTTGGCGGTCCACTGGCCCATCTTGCGCATCAACTTCGGCAAATCCTTGGGGCCGACGACGACGAGCGCCACCACCAGAACCAGGAGCATATGGCTCCAACTGAGATCGGGAAACATGCGCGCCTTACTATTTGCCGTTACGGCGCTTTGATGTTGTCGTCGTCCTTGGGCAGCGGCTTCGGCGGGGCGGGCGGCACATCTTCGTCCGATAAGCCCCGCTTGAAGTTCTTGATGCCCTTGGCGAAGTCGCCCATGAAGTCGGAAATTTTGCCGCGCCCGCCGCCGAACAGCAGCAGCACGACCGCCGCGACGATCAAGAGATGCCAGATACTGAAACCGCCCATGTGGTGTCTCCTATTTCGTGCTGTTTTAAGCCCGCCTACCTTGGCAAAAGCAAGGAATATCACGGGCTTTAACTATTCGCCATTCGCAAACCCCGGTTATATAGCGCTTCGCCGGAAACCGGATACCACTTTTCGGTGAGGCGTTCCGGCCCTATCCGACCCGGATTTCGGCTTCGCGCCGCATCGCCCCGGCCAACAGACCGAGACGGCGCTGCACGGTGTCGTCGGCCACGGCCTCGCGCTTGAGGGGAACTTCGAGGGTAATCTTCGACGGCGTCGCTTTGAGCTTGTAGTGGCCGAGTTCGCCGGACGCCGAGGCGGACAGATCGAATGCCAGCCGGGCGACCAAGCCGATGCGCAAGGCGCGCCAGACGTCGTCGTTGCCGATCAGGCCCGAAACGTCGAGATGGGCCGGAACTTCGGTGTCGCCGGCATAGCGATGGAACACCGCGGTGGCAAGGAAGGTGCGCTCGGCATGGGTCGCCCCGCCGAACGGCAGGG
>WSSedL1CaDRAFT_10001960_pt1 | contig 11125 bp, 6 predicted proteins | sample WetSurSL1Cattail_FD_9464 | JGI IMG/M metagenome (IMG submission 9464)
TAAAACCCGCCACAGTGGCATTGCCCGTAGCCCGGGAATTTGCCAAATGCTTTTGGGATGCAGGTGTGCCGAAAGATGCGCTGCAGGTAGTCTGCACCGATGGTCGCGAACCGTTGAATTATTTGAGTGCACATCCATCCATCAAGCATATTATTCTGACCGGCGGCACCGACACTGCTTTCCGCTTACTCGAAAACAATCCGACTTGTCCGTTATCGGCCGAAACCGGAGGAAAGAATGCCATTATTCTTACCTCCAGTGGCGACCGCGATCATGCTATTCAGAATATTGTTACGTCAGCATTCAGCAATGCCGGACAAAAATGTTCGGCTTGCTCGCTGTTATTACTTGAAAAAGAAGTTTACAATGATCCCGACTTCAAAACAAAACTGATAGACGCAGTAACCAGCATGCATACCGGTGGTGTGTGGAACGGTGGCAATGTAGTCGGTCCGATGATTACAAATGAAAACGACAAGCTGCTTTATGCCATCGATCATTTGGAAGCAGGCGAATGGTGGTTGGTGAAACCCGAATTTGCCGATGAGAAACGTTATATTCTGAAACCATGTGTAAAATGGGGCGTAAAACCCGATAGCTATACATTCAAAAACGAACTTTTTGCGCCGCTATTGGCAGTGGTTTGTATTGATGATTTACAACAAGGAATCAACCTGGTAAACTCATCGGAATACGGTCTGACTTCGGGTTTACAAAGTCTGGATGAGGAAGAACAATTGTTATGGAAGAACAGCATTGAAGCAGGAAATCTGTATATAAACCGTGGAATTACAGGTGCTATTGTAAACCGCCAACCATTTGGAGGAATGAAACGATCGGCATTTGGCGGTGGCATTAAAGCCGGTGGACGTAATTACGTTTCATGTTTTGTCAATATCGCCGAAAATGCTCAGGCATCTACCCCGGTAAAAACAACCGCCGAATTCAAGGATTTCTCGTCGAAACTGAATGCCGATGAAAATGCCCGTTTCCAAACAGCAGTGGCCAGCTACATTGAAAACATGAAAAACGAGTTTTCGGTTGAAAAAGACGTTCACCAATTGATGGGTGAGAAAAATACCTTCCGCTATTTAGCGTTGAGAAGCATTGCTTTGAGAGTTGAACTTACTGATGCAGCAAGCGATATATTTATGATATTGGCTGCAGCTCAAATTGCAAAAACACCGGTTACATTAAGCATCGATCCGAAAGATCCGAAATTGGAAATGCTGAAATCATTCACGCAAAAAGAATGGATTTTAGTTGTACAGACTGAAACGGAATTTTTAAATGGCATGAACGATTACGAACGCGTTCGCACTTGCTCCGATCAACTTTCGTCCGAATTTTACCGCAAAGCAGCCGTATTGGGCAAATATGTTGCTACGGCGAAACCGCTTGTTGAAGGACGATTGGAATTGCTTCATTACCTGAAAGAACAAAGCATTGCTTTTGAATATCACCGTTACGGTAGTATTACGGAAGAACTATAAGAGTAATCTGTAGAAAAAAGAAAAATCACTTTTCCGATGTATAATGCATTGGAAAAGTGATTTTTTATTTAAATATAAATACTCATTTTTACTTGCACCGACTTATCTCAATGCAATCAAAAAATCCTGAAAGGATTTTATATGAATAACCGCCGGTAAAACCGGCGGATTAGAATAACATGAGAACAAGAACCCTGAACAGGGTTCAATATCAATAAACCACATTAACATTCAACCCCTTTGGGGTTGTGGATGTAGAATCATTTGTAACCCCAGTTCCGCAAGCTTCACTGGTTATGCACATTTAGCCACTTCGTGGCAATAAATAGTTTTCAGCAAACCTTACATATTCATAGAACAAACGAATATGCATGTTTATCCCCTACAGGGAATTGGTTGTACCTGTTTTCATTTTCTATTGATATATATTCCCTACGGGAAACAACTCATTTATAAATAGAATCTGTATGTAACTCCTAATTCGCATTAATCATTAATAAAACAACAAACAAACCGGCGAGCCGACTTTGATTTGTTTTCCGGTATTGCTAAGTAAACCGGTTTGAATATTACGTTTAAAGATCACAATATTATCTGTGGTTTGATGGCCGACAAAAAGATATTGTCCATCGGGTGTAATAGCGAAGTTGCGGGGCATCTTGCCTCCTGTAAGTATTTGTTGTTTAAAACGCAGTTTTCCATCCGCAGCCACTGCGAAACAGGTAATATCATCAGCCGATCCACGATTGGTAGCATACAGGTATTTTTCGTCGGGCGAAAGATGAATGTCGGCAGCTCCGTTTACAGTGCCTGCTTTACGGTCGAGGGTGGTTTCCTGCAACAATTTCAGCTTTCCGTTTTTCATTCCCAACACCGAAACCGTTCCGTCTATTTCGTGAACCAGATACAGCCTTTTGCCGTCTTTCGTAAAAACCGAATGACGCGGACCGCTTCCCGGTTTTACATTCAAGGTATCGACCGGAGTCAGAATATCCGTTTTTGCCAACGGATTATAAGCATACACGGTTACTTTATCGGTGCCCAAATCATTGACCAAAGTATATTTCTTATCGGGCGAAACAATGATTTGATGCACGTGAGGTTCGCCCTGCCGCTCCGTATTTATACTTTTCCCCACATGCTGAATTATCTGCAAAGCATCGGTCAGAGACCCATCCGCCTTACGACCAAAAACAGAAACACTTCCTCCTGAATAATTCGCAGTAAACACATGATTGGAGGTTGCTACAATGTAACAAGGATCGGCACCTTTAGTCAGGTAGGTATTCAAAAAAGTCAGTTTGCCTGTTTTGTCATCAAATTGAAATGCATTGGCAGAACTGGCGTCACCATTTTCGCTGACCGAATACACATATTTCTTATCGGGCGTAAGTGCCAGAAAGCTTGGATTACTAATTCCTGTGGCAACCGATTGTTGGGTGAAAGTTCCGGTTTTCAGATTGATATTGTACGAATAAATTCCCTGACTCTTATCAGGACTGGTATAAGTGCCTATTAATAACCGATACGTTGAATGTTGAGCAAACACCGGCATCAGCAGTATCGAGAATAAAATGGCAGAAATAATCTTTTTCATTTTTTCTATAATTAAAAAGTTTCAACAAATTGAGCTGCCAAAAGTACTTCTTTTTTCAATAAGTTGCCCGGACCGTAAAACAAAGTCCATCAAAAATATGTTATTTTTGCAATCGGTGGAACTGACAAATAACGAAGATTTTAAAAACAGGTTTCATTCCCCGAAAGGTTTGTAAGCTGGTTTATCAATACTAAGTTCAAAAGAGCTTAAGTAGTTTCCAATATTTAATGAACTATTTCTATCACATAGCACACATAGAAATAATGGGGACGAAAAGACTTAGGTCACAGAGTAGAAGTATCTGACGATACTTTTGTTTAGTCTGAAATTATCCCGTATTCGGGATAATAAGTAAAAGAGCAATACTTAATAACCTGTCTTTTCTTTCTGCGTTTTTGAAAGCAGAATTCAGATAAACAGTCTTGTTACTTGTAACTTTTTACTTGTAACTAATTACTATGTGTTCTTAGTTTTATATCTTCCAGTTACAACTAGTGTGAATCGTTGTGGTAAAAAACAGATCAATAATAATTATCATTTACTTAGTTCAATTTTAAAATTTCATATTCCAAACAATTAAATATAAACGATATGTCAGACAAACACAGAATCAAAACTGAATGGAAAGGCAACATGGCTTTTGAGGCCGACGTGGATGGTCATAAAGTACGTATGGATACAGGGATAGAAGGTGGCGGACATGACTCCGGTGCCAGTCCTAAAAAACTTCAGCTTGTAGCATTGAGCGGTTGCACAGGCATGGATGTAGTCTCTATCCTGAAAAAAATGCGGGTGGATATAGAAAAATGCACGATAGAAGTGCAAGGCGATGTGGCCGACGAACATCCGAAACATTATACTAAAATGCATGTGATCTATGAGTTTACCGGAAAAGATCTCTCGATTGACAAACTGGAGAAAGCCGTGCGGATGTCCGAAGAAACCTATTGCGGTGTTGAAGCACTTTACCGGAAAGCCATTGAAGTAACATCGGAAATTCGTATAATTGACTCCTATAAACCGTGGTTTTAGTAAAAACCGCCTAATCAGAAAACAAATAGTTACGAGTTACTAGACTGTTGATCTGTAAGTAGGACGAACAATTAAATATCGTATATTCATTTGTGACAATTCATATTTCCACAAATTATTTCTCAAATTAATTTGTGGGAATTCGTGCAATTCGTGGTTTTAAATAATCATTAAACCACGAACCAACGGTCAGCGAAGCTAATTGCACAAATTTACACGAGAGTGGAAGAATTAAGAAATACGAAATTATATAGTTTCAATTACTTATTTTGATTTTAGGAAACAGATCATTAAATATTATTATAACATCCAATGGAAATCAGAAATATTTTTGCAAATAATCAGAAATGGATTAAAGAGAAACTTAAAACAGACGAAAACTATTTTAAAAATTTATCGTTGGGTCAGAAACCGCATATTCTGTACATCGGATGTTCAGACAGCCGTGTAAGCACCGAGGAACTTATGGGTGCTCAACCGGGCGAAGTTTTTGTGCACCGCAACCTGGCCAACATGGTTCCGAATACCGATTTGAGCTCCATGTCGGTTATCAGCTATGCCGTAAGTACGTTGAAAGTGCAACATGTGGTCATTTGCGGACACTATTACTGCAACGGAGTAAAAGCCGCTATGCAGTCGGCCGACATGGGAATTTTGAATCCGTGGCTACGGAACATTCGCGATGTGTACCGCTTGCATAAAGACGAATTGGCACTGGTAACCGACGAAGAAGAAAAATACAAACGGTTGGTAGAACTAAACGTGCAGGAGCAATGTGTAAACGTAATTAAAACCCCGGACGTGCAAAAAGCCATTAAAGAAAGAGGACTCACCGTACATGGCTGGGTATTTGATGTTCATAGCGGGGAGTTGATCGATTTAAAAATTGATTTCGACAAAATTCTGGAACACATCATGGAAATCTACCGGATCATCTAATTTTCGGTTCGTGCGGCGATGCGCTTACGTATTTAGCCGTCAAATCCGTCGAAGAAAAGCTTTAAATTATTCTCAGTTCAATATAAGATATGTTAGTTTTGGGCATCGGATTCCCCGTTAGGGGATAAATAGCTAAATCCCTTAACGGGGAATTAATCACTTCGAACTATATTTCTATTGATATTTAAGTCCTAACGGACTAACGATTATATTGAACTCACGTTAAATTATTCTTAGTGCTGAATAAACAAGATTACAGACCGCTATAAAATGGCAAACACCGCAATAAAAGTGGGAAGATCGCAATAATTTTGCGGAAGCCGCAATAAAATAGGTGAAGGCTGCAATAATTTTGCGGACGTCGCAATAAAAGTGGAGAAGACTGCAATAATTTTGCGGAGGCTGCAATAAAAAAGGAGAAGGCCGCAATAATTTTGCGGACGTCGCAATAAAAGTGGAGAAGACCGCAATAATTTTGCGGAAGCCGCAATAAAAAAGGAGAAGGCTGCAATAATTTTGCGGACGTCGCAATAAAAGTGGAGAAGGCGGATAAACATTCGAAGAGGCCAATAAAAACATAAAAGATTATCTTTTATTTTACCTAATCAAAAGAAAACACCACAAAAGGCACAAAAGTCACACAAAAGTTTTTATGAAATAAAAACTGAGCTTTTGTTTTCTTGAAAACGCAGACGATAATAACTCAATACTTTTATTACTTGCTTTTGTTACCTTTTGTGATAAATTGTTTTTGAAGTCCTCAAAAGATAATATGTATCGATATTATTTTAAGTAACAAAGCGGATATTCATAAAACATAATCAATATATTTTTTACGCATGAATTAAAGGGCTGAAAATCGGAATCGATTTTCAGCCCTTTAATTTTCAACTTAATCAACATGAAAATTCCGTTTTGAATGTCCGAAAAGAGACAACAATTACAACAATAATACTTTTCACATCAAAACATCTTTAATTCTCATGTATAATCATTTAAATAGCAGCATTGATATAGCTATCATAATTAATTCAGTTACATTTGCCAGAATTGAACTTATAGTAGTTCAAAAACATTATAGTACATAAAGCTTATGAAACTCATAATAATATCAAACCGACTTCCTTTAAAGGCTTTGAAACTGGACAGCGGCGAATTTGAATTTTCACGAAGCGAAGGTGGATTGACAACAGGGCTTGATTCGCTGGAAATGGATGTGGAAAAACACTGGGTGGGATGGCCTGGTGCTTTTGCCGAAACGAGCGAAGAACAAGAAAAGATTACAAAACATCTGGATGAATTCAGGTTTCATCCCGTATTCCTGACTCCGGAACACATTCAAAATTATTACGAAGGATACAGCAACAACATACTCTGGCCGTTGTGCCATTATTTTTATTCTTTTGTAGAATACGAAAATAAATACTGGGAAACCTACAAAGAAGTGAACGAAATGTTTTGTCAGGCTGCTATTCCGTTTATTGAGCCGGGCGACATCGTGTGGGTACAGGATTATCAGTTAATGCTGCTCCCACAACTATTACGAAAAGCCGTTCAAGGAATCAGCATTGGATATTTTCATCATATACCTTTCCCTTCATACGAACTTTTCAGGGTACTACCCGAAAGAGACGAACTACTGCAAGGCCTGCTGGGTGCCGACTTGATTGGATTTCACACCTACGATTATATGAGACACTTCGTGAGCGCCTGCGAAAGGGTGCTGGACTTACAGTTTAAACTGGATCAGGTATCGCTCGATAACCGGATTGCTTTTGTAGATGCTTTCCCAATGGGCATTAACTACACACTCTACTACGACACACCCATGCTTCCGCAAGTGCAGCAAAAGGCATTGGAACTGAAAAACAGCTTTGGCCCACATAAATTAATTCTGTCGGTGGACCGCTTGGATTACAGCAAAGGAATTATACACCGGCTAAAAGGCTTCGCACTGTTTCTGGAAAAACATCCGGAGTACAAAGAAAAAGTGTCGATGGCTATGATCATTGTTCCTTCGCGCGACAAAGTAGATCGGTATGCCGATTTAAAAACAAAGATTGATGAGCTAATCGGGTCTATAAACGGTATGTATTCAACCATTAACTGGACTCCGGTGTATTATTTTTACCGTAGTTTTGATTTTGAAGAATTGGTGGCTATGTATCACATTGCCGATATTGCACTGGTAACTCCGCTCCGCGACGGGATGAATCTGGTAGCGAAAGAATATATTGCAGCCAAACGCGAAGATCCTGGAGTACTTATTCTTAGCGAAATGGCCGGAGCCGCCATTGAACTTACCGACGCAATCATAGTCAATCCGAATGATATTGAAGAAATAGAACGTGCCATTCTGGAAGCGCTTGAAATGCCAGAAAAGGAACAACTAAAAAGATTAAAAGCCTTGCAAAAAATTACGGCTAAACAAACCGTAAACAAATGGGCTGCCGACTTTGTAACCGAATTAAAATCCATCAAACAAAAAAATAATGATTTAAATACCGAACGGCTCGACGAAGATACGTTCCTCAAAATTCAATTGGATTATCGCACCGCTAAAAAAAGACTATTTATTCTAGATTATGATGGCACCTTAGCCGGATTTAAAGGTCGACCTGAAGATGCGATTCCAACAAAAGAATTAATGGGAATATTGGAAAAGCTGTCCGATAACAAGAAAAACAAAGTGGTGATAAGTAGCGGCAGAAATCAGGCAACGCTTGAAAAATGGTTTGGAGAAATGCCAATTACCCTTGCTGCCGAACATGGCGCCTCCTATAAAGAAGACGGAGCATGGCATAAAAACCTACCGCTAACTCAACCGTGGGACAATGAAATTGTAGACATCATTCAGTCATTTGTTGATAAAACACCGCGTTCGAAACTGGAAATGAAAGAGACGGCTCTGGTTTGGCATTACCGCAATGTAGATGGTTGGTTGGCATCCATACGAGAACAGCAATTGTTGGTTGCACTTATTGCTCCCTGCACCAGACAAAATTTACAAATCATGCGCGGAAATAAAGTGATAGAAATAAAGTCGCCTTACCACAATAAAGGTTCGGAAGTACGCAGGATACTGAAGAATCAGAGTTTTGATTTCATCCTGGCCATGGGCGATGATACCACCGATGAAGATACGTTCCGCGAATTGCCGGGTGAAGCATACACCATCAAGATAGGTGCCATTTCCGAAATAGCCCGATACAATTTACGTTCGCAAACCGGTACGTTGCCTTTCTTAAAACGGTTGGATGAGGATGAAGTTGGGAAGTAGGAGATTTTGTTGAATGGAGGAAAGAGTGTAGAGGAAAGAGCAAAGAGCAAAGAACAAAGACAAAAGATTAAAGACGGTAGATTAAAGAGCAAAGAGAAGTCAAAACGACTTCTTTTTGCTCTTTAATCTTTATTGAGTATTTTCAAAGCTTCGGAGAAGCCATATTATACTATCGTTAAAAAGTCCGGGTAAACTTCATTGTAACGCACCTCCCAAAAAGTCTATCATCTTCAATCTTTTGTCTTTGTTCTTTGTTCTTTGCTCTTTCCTATTTGTTCTTTTGTCTTTGATCTTTGCTCTTCACGGTTTAATAAACCTCGAAACCTCTTCTGCATCGGCAAAAAGGCGGGCAGTATTAATTAAAGCCAGATGCGAATAAGCTTGCGGAAAGTTTCCCAACTGGCTTTTTGTTTCAAAATCGAGATCTTCGCTAAACAAACCCAGGTTATTGGAATACGTAATCATTTCATCAAACATCGCACGCGCTTCTTCCTGACGGTCGATGACAAACAATGCCCGGATCATCCAAAAAGTACAAATGGTAAATGCCGATGTAGGCACACCAAAGTCATCCGTATTATTATATCGAAACATCAGACCTTTATATCGCAATGAATTGTAGATGGCTTCAACTGTTTTGCGGTAACGTTCGTCCTGAGGCGTTATAAAGCCATAAGTTTCCATCAACAACAGCGACGAGTCAAGGTCTGTATTTTCATAAGTCTGCGAAAAACTCTGAATTTCTTCTTTCCACCCTTTGGCCAGCACATCCTTTTTAATAGCTTCGGCCACTACCGACCACCTTGTAGCCAAATCTTCTTTGTAAAGTAACTTGGCAATACTTACAGCTCTGTCCATAGCTACCCAACACATAATTTTCGAAGACACAAAATGTTGTTCGTTTCCACGGATTTCCCAGATACTTTTATCCGGCTTTGCCCAGTCGTCGGTCACTGTTTTCGCCATGTTTTTCACGACTTCAAACATGTCTTCTATTTCATCCAACGTACCCGGAAAATAACGATAATACTGATAAATAACGTCCATCAGATAGCCAAACGAATCGTTTTGTTTTTGATGATAAGCATCATTACCAACGCGCACCGGACGCGAATTTTTATACCCACTCAGATGTGGTAGTTCTACTTCTGTTAAAACCCGCTCGCCGCGAATTCCATACATGATCTGAAAAGTATCGGATTTTGTTTTAAGAATATTCTTAATGAAATTCATAAACCGCTTTGCCGTTCCCTGATGACCTACAAATAGCAAGGTTTCGATGGACATAGATGCATCGCGAAGCCAGCAGAAACGATAATCCCAGTTCCGGGTTTGCCCTATCGACTCCGGCATGCTGGTTGTCAAAGCAGCCAACACAGCACCCGAACGCTGATACGACATCAACTTCAACACCAGTACACTTCGTTCTATAATATCGTTGTAGAGCGTGTATCTTTTTGACCGATTAGCCCAGTTCATCCAGTAAACCCGCGTTCGTTGAAACTCAAGCTCCACCCGGTTATGATCAATTTTGATCAGTTTTTGGTTATTAGATAACAGTAAAAATTCGTCCCGAATCAATACAAACTCATCGCCTTTCAAAATTTTCTCAAAATCAAGTCCGGAATATAGATAAATCGAATCAATTTCGTTTCGAACCGAGAATACCTTCACATAATCCGGCTGCATCTTATAGTTCACTTTGTCGCGCGCATAATTCAATGCCGGACGAAACTCCACCCGAAAGCGTGGAGTTCCATGTTTTAAGCGAATAAGTCTGTAGAGTTCGGGTGGTTGAAAATATTCCTGTTGCTGGTCTATGCGATACAAAGGCATAAAATCAATCACTTCAAAACCACCTTCGATGGAATTGAAAGTCGTTGACAAAATATTGGTATGCTCAATGTATTTTTGCGAAACAGTATAATGACTATCGACAACAAAAGCAAAACAACCGCCTTTATCCTCATCTAATAATTTAGCAAAAATAGAAGGTGAATCAAAATCAGGGAAGCAAAACCAGTCGATACTTCCTCTATCGGAAATCAGGGCGGCTGAACGACAATTACCAACAACACCATAGTTGAAATGATCCATATTTTAGCTTTATAATTGAAATACATATTCTATCAAACACAAAGCTAAACAATTTGAACCAATAATGTTATTTTTAGAGCCAACTTATAACAAACTTAGTTCTTCATTCGTGAACAGAGCTCCCGGTACACTTTGGCGTACGTTGGCGTTGCAATACCGTTCTTTTTACCCAGTTTCACCACACTTCCGGTGAGTCCGTGAACTTCGGTATTCTTTCCGGCTTTAAAGTCGCTGTGCATAGATGCCGTGGTTTCAAACGGTAGTTTTTCCAACTGATGAACCACTTTGTCAATCACCGTACGATCAATTCCAGCTCCTTCGGCATTGGCCACTGCTAGCAGTTCTTCCAATACGCTTATTAAAGTGGATTTTCGGGTTTCATCAGTCAACAAAGCACCAAAGCTAACATCAAAATAAGACGTTAGTGAAGCCGTAGCCGAGATAAAGAAAAACTTAGTCCAGATCACGTGCATAATGTTCTCGTGATAATAGGCATCGATATCCGCAGCTTTCAATAGCTGTTCGAAAGCTCGCAAACGTTCATCGGTCTGCTGATGCTCATAACCAAACTGAAACCGGTGTACATTGCCCGAACTTTCCACCACACCTGGCGCATTCAACCGGCCCACAATATAACAACAGCCCTGCCACACTTCTGTACCCGGCAACAGTGCACGTATACGATCC
>WSSedL1CaDRAFT_10001961_pt1 | contig 11117 bp, 12 predicted proteins | sample WetSurSL1Cattail_FD_9464 | JGI IMG/M metagenome (IMG submission 9464)
GCAGCCAGTGGATTCGGATCGCGGCAACCGCCGTAAGGGATGAGCGGCTTGAAGCCAAAAAGCACATGCTGGATTCCTATCCCATGTTGCGGGATCGCTACAAAGCGGAAGATGACAACACCGAAGTGTTATATCTAAAAGATGCCACGGCCACGATTTCCTCTTTTACCGGCCAGCCCCGGGTAATTAAGTTTTAGGGTATGTTCTGGAGAAGTGTTTGATAAAATTAATGCCCAAAACAAGGTCTCGCGCGGAGGCGCGGAGACGCAGAGAAAAGAAAAAATCAGGATTTTTATATTTCGGTTCTATTAATAATTAGGGAAAAAGTCAATAATTTAAACCGACTCACCCTCGCCCTCTCTTTGCATTAGCAAATAGAGGGTAACCACAATGCTCTGATGCCTATCACTTGTAAGTTTTAGACATCTTTGAAAAAACCTTTTTTCCCTCTATTTCGTCGTCGAAAGAGAGGGAAAACAAAAAAAGGTGAGTTCCCTGATTATTTCAATACAAGGTTTTTATGTCTTTACTGTACTGCGCGAGAATAAAAGAGTGGAACTTTATGATCAACCATGACAAAGGATGGCAGTCTCAGCCTTTATGGGTATTATTGATTCTTTCATATAAGAAAAGATAAAAGCCGTTCCGGTCCGGTTCGGTCTCGCCGATTTTTTTAAAACCAAACTTCTCATAAAAATGATGGTTTCGATAACTTTTGTATGGGGTTTCCAAGGTCCATTTACGGACATCGGCAAATTCTTGCTCGATAAAATTCATCGCCAGCGAACCGATTCCTTGGTTTTGATAGTCTAGATCCACATAAATAGACCCTATCCGATAATGTAAATCTCCCTTATCATAAATGCCCATTCCACCAATAATTTTCCCGTCCGTAACAAACTTAAAGACAAAACCATTTTCAATCCCTTTAATTAATTCCTCCAACGAATCATAACCGGGTGGCCCGGAGCCATACATTTTTGCTTCTTCACGAAAGGAGTTGATTTTTACGTTTAATAATTCCGGAGCATCTTCAACTTTAGCCCTGATAATTAAAAACATTTTATCCTCCAATATTGATTCAAACAACTATACTTCATTATATCTAACGTTCCATGACGGCAGTTACGATTGCAGTTCTTTTTCTGTCATTGCTAAGATTCTCCTAATAAATCCAGCCTTCTCAATCGTATAAGTATCACGGTCGTTTTCGTACTTCTTGGCCAATTCAATTTTTAATTCGGCATATTCGATAACTGCTTCTCTATGCTCACGAAGGTAGTCTCTGAAAAGAATATGGTTTTTCCAAAGCTCGCCATGGAGTTCTTCGATATGCAAAAAATGGGTGCGGTTTTCTCTCGACCCTTTTGCAAAGAAATGCCTTCCGGGGACTCCGGCATCATATCTATATTCATAACCGATTTTTTCAAGAGGCTTGATACAGGCTTCTCCAATATTTAGGGATGTAACGAAAGCGGCGATATCAATAATTGGTTTTGAAGCTAAACCCGGTATTGATGTACTTCCGATATGTTGAATATCGATTACAAACTCGCCAATAACGGGCCATAATAGTTTTTCTTCATCCTGATAGGCTTTTTTCCACAATTCATCATAAAGAACAATCTTAACTTTTCCACTGGGTAGTCCTAATAAATTATTAGGAATCATGGCGTCACCTTCAAATAATTAAAGACCCTTTTGGGGTCTTTTTTAATTTGTTCTCATATACAAAGGTGATAAAAACCCATCAACAGATAGAGTTAAAGTCACTTAAACCGGTCAGCGAGCCATGCGGCAATTGTATCTATATAGTGGTCTATCGCAACACCTTTATACGTGGATACTGCTATTTCGATTGTTTTCTCATAACCTTCGTTATCTTCGAGATGGTCTTCATATCCATTCAATGTAAGAAAAATGATAGCACATTGAATTGCAATACGTTTATTGCCATCGATAAAACAATGATCTTTTGTGAAAAAATAGAATAATGCCGCTGCTTTTTGGAATATGGTTTGATACTTATCATATCCGAAAAGAGGATATAATTGGGCCAAAATTCCATCAATTTTCTCGATAGTAAAAGGAAAGTGGCCATATTGGCCACCATAAAGTTGAATTTGATTTTGATGAATTTGCAACACTTGTTCCACAGAAAAAATCTGAAATTCCATGTTTATTTTGCCAACATTCCTAACATTTTAGCATGCTTTTCGTTGGACTTGGAAAGCATAGCCATGACATCTTCGGTTTTCGCTATATTAATTTTGGGTTGCTTTTTAACGGTTAACATTTTAATTCCCTCTTGTAAAAAATATCCAAATCTATATTTAATATTATACCACCCCTATCGAGTCCTGTCTATAAAATAGATTTAATACTACTAGACACATTATATTCTGCATTGCTGGATTTTTTATACACGCTGATCTCAGATAAAATAAAAGGTCCCAAATTCTTGGTTGTCCATATTCGATGAATATAGATTTGATATTTGGATCGGGACACTTTTAAAACCTTCTTCTGCCGATAATCTCCACCGAGAGGTAAATCGTGTTCATTGAACACGGCACACGGCTGGGTATATAGCACGCTAACAACCCCCTATGGGGCTAATGGGTCTATAGGCGTTTCTGATGGTGGTCGGTTATTAGGCAGTTCAGCCGCTTAAGCCGGGTTTATAATTGACCTAGCCGTGGGGTTCACCCCGCGCGGACGAACTCAAATCCTTGCTGTTATCGGACGTTGGGCCCATTCTTTAAATCCACATTGTTAGATCAAATTTCATACCTGTTTTTCTTTGGATATTTGCATGTCCAATTGCTATACCTACACTAGTCAAAGTCATATATTTCATTGGAGAGTTTTCCCAAACATCAAAGAGTGTTCCTAATTGGGGTTTTAATGTCAATAAGAAATCTTTAACTTCGGGTTCAGACATACGTCCCATAGAGAAAATGGTCTTGACTCTACTTGCATCATTATCAATGATTTCTCGGTCTTTAAGTGATTTTTCAAGGACTTTCTCATCAATTGCGGAAACTTGAAATTTATTAGAATCATGTAATGAAGGTACAATTAAGTCAAGCGCTCGATCAGGGATTGGTTCAAGTTCTTCTTTCGTTATTCCTTTTATAAAAAGACCATGATAATTAGACAAAAATATACTTTCAATAGTCAAAGAGCCAAGAGTAATATTACCGCAACTTGCAAATTCTAAATGTTGATATGTGGACTGTTTTTTATTAAGATTTGTTAAAAAAGGTAGTAAATAATTTTCAATATACCAACATAGAGAATCGAAATTTAGTACATGATGTTTTTTTGTATATTTAAGTATAAATAAAAGCGATAATACATCTAACTGGTCAGGCGTCAACTTAGGTGCTACATCTAATGATTCATTTAGCACAATTTGCATTAATCCTTGCTTATCTTCGTGACTGCGATCAACAAGCAATTGAACTAATAAATCACCCAAATCTTTATTACCGGATCTTGCATATTCTTTTTGCGCTGTTAAAATGGTATATTGCATGTCAGGATTTTGAGTTTCCTTAAGGGAATTTGGTGAATTTTTCTCTAGTTCTTTGAGATAGGAATCAAGTAATTCCTCTGCTCTGCTGCGAGCAATCTTTGAAGCTGTTTCTGATAGCCTTTGAAAACTTCCTTCAAAAACATCCATTGCTACTTGGCGAACATCAGAATAGGTTAATCCTACATTTACTTGTTTAGCTTGAATATTTAATGATCCATCTCCACTATTTTGTTTTTGTTTCATTCCAAACATTTAATCACTCCCGTGATTTTAGATTTATTTCCACAGAATCAGCACTTTGAATATTTGTACAATTATCTCCCGAAGATTGACTTTGTTTGATATTATTTTTTTGCTTAACAATTAAACCGATAATTAAGCTAATTATAAAGACCCCGATACCACTGAAAATCCATTCTTTATTATTTAAAACCCAAGACATCATTTATTTCCTCCCTCGAAATTATTGGCCCTAATTATTTCTCTTTTGGACCCAATGGCTGATAACTAGCTATATGTAATAGAGCAGATATATCTTACATAGACATTTCCCCATATCAAACCTTCCTCAATTCGCCAAGCCATCTAAAACATTCCCTAAACTTTGTTTATTTCCTTCCAACTTCAAAAACACACAATTTTCAACTTTTAATATGATATTAAGGTTACTATTCCGATAGCTATTGAACCTTAGCGTTAATTGTTGTAAAATTAGATCCAATAAATTCAGGTTCAATAGTAAATAGCTAAAGACAAAGGTTATTTACTGTTCAAAGATGGAGGTTTTAGCGATGGAAACTGGAACGATAGGGGTCAAGCGTGGTCTGGCCGAGATGTTAAAAGGCGGAGTGATTATGGATGTTACCACTCCGGAGCAGGCGAAGATTGCTGAAGAGGCCGGAGCGGTGGCGGTGATGGCGCTCGAAAGAGTACCGGCGGATATCCGGGCCGAGGGTGGTGTGGCCAGGATGTCGGACCCTGAGATCATTATCAATATCATGAACGTAGTGACGATTCCGGTGATGGCCAAGGCGCGGATCGGACACTTTGTCGAGGCCCAGGTGCTGGAGGCTTTGGAAATCGATTATATCGACGAGAGCGAAGTGTTGACTCCCGCCGATGATCTTTATCATATCGATAAACATGCATTTAAAGTGCCTTTCGTTTGCGGCGCCCGCAACTTGGGCGAGGCCTTACGGAGAATCGGTGAAGGCGCGGCGATGATCCGTACCAAAGGTGAAGCCGGTACCGGCGATGTAGTAGAAGCGGTGCGCCATATCCGTACGGTGAATGACGACATCAAACGGGTGATCAGCGCTTCGAGTGAAGAGTTAATGACGATTGCCAAGGATTTAGGCGCTCCCTATGAGCTGGTGGTGGAGGTTAAAAAGCTGGGCCGTTTACCGGTGGTTAACTTCGCGGCCGGCGGAATCGCCAGTCCCGCAGATGCCGCCTTGATGATGCAGCTCGGTTGTGACGGCATCTTTGTGGGTTCGGGAATCTTCAAATCCGACAATCCCGCCAAAAGAGCCAAAGCGATCGTCGAAGCGACAGCCCATTACCAAGACGCCAAACTAATTGCCGAAGTATCCAAGGGCATCGGAAACGCCATGCGTGGGATTCATGTGGGCTCGATGAAGGAAGAAGATAAGATTGCCGGGCGGGGCTGGTAAGCTCACAAAAGAAGGTGTCAACATGAAAATCGGGATATTGGCATTACAGGGTGCAGTGAGGGAACACGCCAATTCTTTGCGCGGCTGTGGGGTTGAGCCGGTGGAGATTCGTTATCCGGAGCAGTTGCCCGAGGTTAAGGGATTAATTATTCCGGGTGGCGAGAGTACCACTGTCGGCAAGTTGCTAATCAAATATGAGATGCTGGAGCCGATTTCCAAGCTGGGACAGGAGGGTTTTCCGATCTTCGGAACGTGCACCGGTTTGATATTACTGGCCAAGGATATTATCGGAAGCGACCAACCCAGACTGAATTTAATGGATATTTCGGTGGAACGGAATGCGTTTGGCCGGCAGATCGCCAGTTTTGAACAGGATATTGAAATTCGGGCAATCGGAGCCCCCTTATTCCATGCCATTTTCATTAGGGCGCCCTATATAACTAAAGTGGGTCAAGGAGTAGAAGTAATGGCCCGACTGGATGAGAAGATTCTACTCGCCCGGGAGAAAAATTTTTTAGTAGCGGCATTTCATCCGGAGTTAACACTTGATTTAAGGATACATCAGTATTTTATTAAAATGTGTTCCTAAATGAAAATTCAAAAATAAACATGCCGTAAATAGAACTCAGGGTAACCTGAGTTCTATTGATTTCGCCTCTTGACGATAATATGGCGGTAATGATACACTTAGATTAGAAATTTTCACAGTGAAATAATGTTGAGGCTATAAGTATGCGTGGTCAAAAAATTGGTTTAAATAGTACCCGATTGATAAGGTCCTTTAATGCAATCTCGGTATTACAAATTTTATATCGGGAAGGGAGTGCTTCCCGCGCCCGTCTTACAGAAATTACTGAAATGAGTCCCGCGACAATAACCCGGATCATGGCCGAATTAATCGAACAGAAAGTGATTATTGAGGAGCGGGTCGGTGAATCGAACGGGGGCCGACGGCCGATCATTTTCCGCCTGAATTATGAACAACTCTTTGTAGCCGGGGTCCAGATACTCAGGGATCGAATTGCTTTGGCTATTTCGGATATTAAAGGGAAAATGATTATTAAGAAGGCTTTTCAACCGTATTCACTTGAGCCGGTTGATTTATTTGCCGAATTAGCGGGTGAATTTGAGCTGCTTTTAAAAAGTAGTGGAATAGACCGCGAACATATTTTTGGCGTGGGTTTAGCGATATCGGGAATTGTTGATAGTGAAAACGGTATCTTGGTAAGATCAGTCAATCTTGGTTGGCGTAATGTGAAGGTTGCGGAACTGCTTGAAAACATAATCAGAATACCGGTTTATGTTGAAAACGATGCCAATACCGCGGCATTGGCGGAGATTTGGTTTGGATGCGCCAAGGATGTTTCCAATGTAATGTTCATTAAAACTGATACGGGAGTCGGCGCCGGAATTATCTATAAACGCGAGTTGCTTACAGGCAGCCGGGGCATGGCTGGTGAAATAGGCCATTTGCCGTTAACTTCCGGCGGACCTCCGTGCCGTTGCGGCCAACATGGCTGTTTAGAAACATATTTGTATTTGCCGTATGTGATGCGTAGATATGCAGAGGAAACCGGGGAACAGCTGGAAGATAATCGGCAATTATTCACTGAAGCTTTAAAAGGCCGACCCATAGCTAAAATGATAATGCAGGAGGCGATCGAAGCTTTATCCGTAAGTATTTCATTCGCAGAAGCGCTGTTGGACTTAGAGCTGGTTGTTATAGGCGGTATTTGGGGAGAACTTGGCGATCAATTCCTCAAAAAAATTGAAGAGAAATTTCAAGGTGTATTGGAACGGGGTGGTTTAAATAAGACGGTCATTATTAAAGGTTCCAAACTTGGCGAAGACGCCGACCTCCTTGGAGCGGTCGGGTTGGTAATTAATGAATGGTTTACTCCGCCGATTTGAAGCTTTATCATGACAACTTATTTTCATATTGCAAATAACTAATGCTCTAGAGTATCCATCATGCTAAAATGGTGAAGCCGGCAAAACAGACAATCGAAATAGTAAGACGGAGGATCCATTTTACCACGAGGGAGGAGGGTTGGAGTTTTATTATAGCTTATAACATTATTTTAATTGAAGGAAGGCAGATAATTTATGGAAAGCTACATGTTAAAGGAGATCAAAGAACAACCGCAAGCAGTAAAAAATACTCTGATTAAGAATAAAGAAACAATTGACCGGGTCGTCTCCTGTATAAAAAAACAACCCATTAATTTAGCCTATTTGGTAGCCCGCGGTACTTCCGATCATGGCGGGATATATGCTAAGTATTTGGGGGAATATTATTTAGGAATTCCAGTGTGTTTAACTGCTTCATCCATCATTAATTTATATCAAAGAAATATGAAGCTTACTTCAGCTTTGACCATTGCCATATCCCAATCCGGAGAAGGTCCTGATGTAATTGGAGTTATTAAGGAAACTAACCGCCAAAAGTCCTTATCCGTTGCGGTTACTAATAATGAAACGTCTACTCTGGCTAAAGAAGCGGAACATTCATTATTCTGTTATGCCGGACCCGAGAAAAGCGTAGCCGCCACCAAAACATGCACCACTTCGATGATGGCCATGGCCGCCCTAATCCAGGAATGGTCGGGTGAGAACGGACACTTGAACCAAATTCCGGAGGCAATCACCAAAACCTTGTCTTACTTCGATGAGATTGGGACGAAAGTGCAACCGTTTAAAAATGCCGAGAGTTGCGTGGTTTTAGCGAGAGGTTTTAATTATGCTTGCGCTTTGGAGACGGCGCTAAAGATCCAAGAGACATGTTATGTAAATGCCAGAGGTTTTTCAACCGCCGATTTTCAACATGGCCCGATCGCAATGTTGCATCAGGGATTCCCGGTTATTGTCTACGCGTTTAAAGGTCCGGCCATGTCGGGAGTACCAGAGTTATTATCTTACTTAAAACAGATTGGGACTCATACTTTACTGGTAACTAATGAACAGACATTACTTAAGGAGAGTACGGAACATATCTATATTCAAGAGGATTATCCGGAGGAGATTACCCCATATATTTCGGTGGTTTTTGGTCAAATTTTCGCTTATCATTTGGCCTTGGCCAAGGGACTGAATCCGGACGCGCCCAGGGGATTGCATAAAGTTACAAAGACATTGTAAACGATATGGATCAATCGCCGAAAAGGCGGTTTGGAGTTCTGGAAAGGAGAATGAATCAATCGTGAATGCAATAAAGATAACAGCCAGGTCCAAAATTATTCCTGTTTTGGATCCGCATTTTCAACCGGCGATAATTGAAAATCGGGCCTTTTTGGATGCAGTGAAGGCATCGGGTAAAAGCGTAGCGGTGATTATCACTATCGAGCGGGAACAGCAACAAGTTGCAGTGTATCATACCGAAATCTTTGATGCCGACCAAGCCATGGATGAAAACAATTTCAAATACATCGAACGGCTATTGAAAACGATTCTGTGGATTAAAGGCGGTTGGAAGGTAACTTTTTACGGGCCGCTTTCGCTATATCATGATCTCAAGGCGGCATATTCTCCGGGTGGCATGCGATCATTTGATGCCGAGTTTATGAGTCGGGTTTATGAAAAGAAGTTTGAGATAGACTTTGTCGACGACGAGTCAAAGCTGCCGGATGCTTTTGAAAAAGCGGAACCGTTTGGGAAAAACCTTAATGGTTACAGGATCGGCTTTGACGCCGGAGGTAGTGATCGTAAAGTGGCCGCGCTTGATAATGGGAAAGTGGTTTTTAGCGAAGAAGTAGTATGGCATCCGAAGCTAGAGAGCGATCCGGATTACCATTATAACGAAATCAGAGCTGCCGTAACCAAAGCGGCCGAATATTTACCCAGGGTTGATGCCATTGGAGTGAGTTCCGCCGGAGTTTACGTCAATAACCGGGTCATGGTGGCCTCGCTGTTTCTAAAAGTCCCGCCGGTTTTGTTTGAGCAAAAGGTGAAGAATATTTTTCTGAGGGTTGCAGCTGAACTCGGCAATATTCCTATTGAGGTGAGAAATGACGGAGATGTTACCGCGCTTGCCGGTGCAATGTCGTTACGGGATAATAAGATTTTAGGGATAGCCATGGGCACCAGTGAAGCCGCCGGATATATTGATAAAGAAGGGAGTATTACCGGATGTTTAAATGAATTAGCTTTTGTACCGGTGGATTTTGATGCCTCCGCAGCGGTTGATGAATGGTCGGGAGATTATGGTTGTGGAGTGAAATATTTTTCTCAGGATGCAGTGATTCGGCTTGCTCCAGTTAGCGGGATCGATTTAAAAGCGGAGTTGACTCCGGCAGAAAAGCTCAAAGTAGTTCAAGAATTAATGGCTCAAGGTGATGGGCGGGCCCGAAAAATATTTGAAACCATCGGCTGTTATTTGGGCTATGCTGTTGCATATTATGCCGAGTTTTATGAAATCAAGCACGTTTTAATCCTGGGTAGGGTGACTTCAGGAGAAGGGGGCAAGCTCATTATCGACAATGCCAGAAAAATATTGGACCTGGAGTTCCCTAAATTGGCCGAAGAGATAATCTTTCATTTACCGGATGAAAGTGACCGCCGGGTTGGCCAAGCCATAGCTGCCGCTAGTTTAGCGGTTGCCGACAGCCGATAATCGTTCTTTAAAAATTGGGTCAACCCTCCATCTTGCTTCTTGCTTCCTCCCTCCTTAATAGGGAGGAACGAAGGTTTTGGCTTACGAAGCCTCTAAAATAAAGGCCAACAGAATTGCAGTTCGTGAGGCTGTCTAAAAAGCAATTTAAAACAATGATACTTGAGATATAACATGTAAAGGAGTGTTCCAAATGCAATTTAAAAAACCGGGGGCCGAAATATTTATACCGGACGGAACGGCTGACAAAGAGGCCTTGGCCAGAACCACCATTATGGCGATTTCAGCTCATCAGGATGACATCGAGCTCATGGCTTACGACGGGATTTTAAAATGTTTCGGTAGGGATGATGAGTGGTTTACCGGCGTTGTCGTTACGAACGGGGCCGGCAGTGCACGTAATGGACTCTATGGTACCTATAGCGATGAAGCTATGCAAAAAGTGAGAAAACAGGAGCAGAAAAAAGCGGCTTTTATCGGGGACTATGCCGCTCAATTATTGCTGAACTACAGCAGTGCCGAGGCTAAAGATCCCCAAAATAAAGATATCATTGCTGAACTGAAACAATTAATGCTCGCTGCGAAGCCAAAGGCTATTTATACCCATAATTTGGCGGATAAACATGATACTCATGTAGCTACAGTAGTAAAGGTATTGCAAGCTATCCGTGAGCTCCCTTCCGAATCCAGGCCGGAAAAATTTTATGGTTGTGAGGTTTGGCGGGATTTGGACTGGCTATCGGATGATGCCAAAGTAGTTTTTGATCTTAGCCAGCATGAAAATATTGCTATGTCTTTAATGGGGATTTTCGATTCCCAGATTTGCGGCGGGAAAAGGTATGATCTGGCCATCGCGGGGCGCAGACGGGCCAATGCAACTTTTTCAGCTTCCCATGAAACCGATATTACAACGGGGATGGGATATGCCATGGATTTGACGCCATTAATTCAAGATTGTAATTTAAATATCCAGGAATATGTGCTTGGTTATATTGAAAGATTTAAGCGGGATGTGAATGCCAAAATAAGTAAATTTTACGGTAAATAACGATTACCACTTTTGGTCGAACCGAAATGTTTTAAGGGCTGGGAAGTATTACAAATCCCAGCCTTTTCTACCTTGCAGTTAAAAACTTGGCTATGTCCTTAAGAAAGGTTGATTGAGGCACTTATTGCTTTAAATTTAAGACCAAAAAGAATATCTCGCGCAGAGACCCTCTATGTCAAGAAGTAAAATAAAAATTAAGCGATTTGTTTTTGATGCTTCTTCTGAGCACCAACAAAAATCTCTTGATCA
>WSSedL1CaDRAFT_10001962_pt1 | contig 11115 bp, 9 predicted proteins | sample WetSurSL1Cattail_FD_9464 | JGI IMG/M metagenome (IMG submission 9464)
CAAGCCATCAATCCTTTTATCGGTCCCGCTTATAAACTGGCGGGAGTGGCCAATGCTTTCGCCATGATCGAGTGGGCCAATTCGAAAATTAACGGCGATTATCGTTTAGTGATTAACAATTTTGGCTTGAATCAGCACCAATTAGGTGATCTCCGCGCCAACGGCGATTTATCCAATCAGGGCTTGGCGGTCTCTGAAGCCGTGATCAGCCGTAAAGATGGTTTTCTTAGCGCCAAAGGATATATCCCATGGGATCCTGCCTTAATCAAAGGATGGAAAACTCCGCTTCTTAATGATGCCGTTTCCCGTAATTTAAATATGGCGTTCAATTTTAAAAATTTTCCGGGTGAACAACTCAACTTTTTTGAATCTCTGGCCAATGTCTTAAGCGGCTCTTTGGATGGCAACCTTAAATTAAGCGGCGATGTAAGCCATCCCAAAATAGTCGGCAATATCGATGCCAATGATTTGAGAGCCAATGTAGTCGGCTTACCCGGAGTGGTTGAGAATTTTCAAGCTTCGGTGGTGCTGGACGGCGCTAAGGCGACTATCGAAAGTGCCAGAGGAACATATGGACACGGTAGATTTACTATCAGCGGCGATGCCACTTATGACGGATTTGGAATTGGCGACCTTGATTTGGCATTAACCGGTTCCAATATTTTTTACAGCAATTCCTTCTTTGACGGTTATGGCGACCTTAACCTCAAATTGCAGGGTCCAAAGATGGAACCGCTTTTTTCCGGGGATGTCAAGATTTTTAATAGTAGAATTTCAGTGAGCGGCAGCACCTCACGGGATACCTCTTTGAGTTGGGATCCGAAACTGGATATCGCCATCAGTACGCAGGATAATGTGCGCTACCGCCAAGTGGGACTGGCGGATGTAACGTTAAAAGGGAAAATCCGGGTGCAAGGCAAGTTCACCGACCCTAAAATAGAAGGGGAAGCTTCTTCCAAGCAAGGTATCTTAACCTTTTACGGTCAAACCTTTAAAGTGGATCAAGGTAAGGCGGTATTTAAATATAGTCAAGGATTTTTGCCATATATTGATATCAGTTCCAGTTTGCAATACCCGAAAGCGGAGATTTTTCTTAGCGCCAAAGGGCAAGTCGGCGGCGATATCGCAATCAATTTGACGTCCCAGCCCTTTATGTCCCGGTCGGATTTATTTGCATTGCTAAATTGGCCGGAATTGAATGATGAACAGAAACCGCTTACCGTAAACGACGTGGTCGCCGGGAACATTAGTTTTTTAACGGATACAATTTTCGGGGATTTTCTGTATCAAATACGTAATACTTTAAATATTGATTATTTGTATCTGGAACCCAATTATCAACAGAGTGATCTCTCGCTTCATGTTGGCCGGAATGTTGGTAAGGATTTATTCTTATCATACACTCGCTCCTTCGCATATACTTCCAAAGAACAATGGGGGTTGGATTATCAAATCGATTCCCACTGGTCGCTTGGGGGTAATTATTCGGTTCTGGACGGAACATCGTGGCGTCTGATATATCAAATAGGGATTTAAATGTCCGGATTGGCAGTTGTCAAATAGGATTGAAATAATTTCTAAATTTTCCGTAAAAACTTTTATTGTTCTTTGAAGGAGAACAACTAAAAAACGAGAAATTAATTTTTTAGTTTACTTAAGATTCTCCCGGGAAGGTGACCGGTTGATTCAGCAATATTTATCAGAATTAGCTAAAATTCAATTACTTGAACCCTCAGAAGAGAACTTGTTATGGAAACAGTTTAAGCTGGAACAATCCCGTAAATCACGGCAACGGATTATCGAATCTTATCAACCATTGGTTTTTAAAATTGCTTCCCGGATCACTGATCGCGAAGAATTATTTCTGGATCTGATTCAGGAAGGCACGGTGGGGTTAATCGAAGCGGTTGAGAGTTTTGATCTGAAGCATGCCGTGAAGTTCAGTACTTTTGCACAATATCGCATCAGGGGCCGGATGATTGATTTCTTACGCCGACAACGGGCTAATCAGGACTCATTAGAAGTGGCTTTATATGAAGAAGAGTTTGAAAGTTTAATCACTCGAATCGCTGATGAACATGTAAATATCGAAGATCAAGTAACTTATAATTTAATCAACCAACAAGTTAAGCGAGCAATCGCCCGCTTGAATTCCAAAGAACAAAAAGTTATTAATGATCTATATCTGCTGGGTAAAGAGCCGGCCCTTTCAGCAAAAGAAATGAATATCAGTCTTTCTTATTTATACAAACTTCAAAAAAGGGCTTTGCAACGCTTGCGGGGAATGCTTTCCAAATTACGAGCCGAAATCAAAGCAAACTGATTGGGAGTAGTTAAACTATAGTCTAAAATTAAAAAAATCAAAGCAGATTCACGCTGAAGCGAAAAATTATCCTGAAATCGTGTTCCAAAAAAATTAGGACAACCCGGATATTATATTTAGGTTTAATTGTTTATGGAAAAGGTGGGAATCCTATGGAAAATACCAATGCGCACAAAATGATTGAACACATTGAAGAGGCTAAAGATTGGCTTGATAAGGCTAAAACAGAATACAGCAATTTAAATCCGGCCCGGGGCGGACTCATTTTAAACTTGGCCCACGCTGAGGTTAAACATGCCTGGGAACTAAGTAATCAGCAATGCGTTTCCAAAAACATACCGCAGTTGCGACGAAACTCCAAATTGAAATATATGATTCCGGTTGCTGCGTGCTTGGCTCTTTTTGGCGGGTTACTTATCGGTGCACGGATGATTGGATTCTACCCTGCAACCGATAAACTCAAAGCAAATCAACCCGTTGTCGGATCGGCAACCACCGGCTCCAAAGTTTTAAAAACCGTTGATTCCGCCAAGACACAACCGAACTCAACTTTGGCGGAGCCAAATTCAACGGAAGTTATTGCGCTTGGAAATCAGCCGGCTCCTTTAGCAGCTCCCGCCCAGACTCCGTCAGTCGTCAAACCGGCGGCAGACTCGATTCGGAATACCGACTCCGTATTGGGTCGTGCCGGTACGGAAGTGATCCAGAAGAAACCTGCGCTTAAGGCTGTTTCCAAGTTTGCGATTGATGAGGATGCCTTGGCCAAAGAAGCGTCGCATAGTCTACGGATTGGTAAATAATTTATTTACGAGGGGGATATTTTTGAAATTTACAACCCGCATCCATATTTTGATGGGAATAACGCTGATATTGTGTTTGGGGTTGACGTCACTCACTACTGTCAGCGCTGAATCCGCCCCAAGCATCATTACTTTTGAGATCCAGGGCAATACCCATATCCCGGCCGAAAAGATTTTGGGGGTCATTACCAATACGAAGATGGGGGCTCTTTTCGATGCCCAAAAAGTCCGGCTTGACGTCCAGGCCATTATGGCGATGGGTTATTTTGCGGATGTTCAGGTGAAAACCGATAAAATGTTAGACGGCGTTAAAATCATCTTTGAAGTATTTGAAAATCCGCTCTATAAAGAAGTACAGATTTCCGGACTGACGAGAGTGAAACCGGAAACCCTGCAATCCTTTTTCACCCAAAAGCCGGGTGAGGTCTTTAATACCGAGACTTTTAAAACCAATCTCAGTAAAGCCATTAAGTCTTGTCAGGAAACGCAGGGCGTTTGGGTTCAGCCTAGAAATTCCGACAAGCTGGGGATTGATGCTGATGGTGTTGTCAAGATCGATCTGGTTGAACTGAAATACGGCAAGATTAAAATTCAAGGTCTGGTGAAGACCAAGGAGAAGGTTGTCACCCGCGAGTTATCCATCAAAACCGGCGATATTATCGACCGCAATGTTTTGCAGGATGAAATCAGCCGTTTGATGCGGCTACGGATTTTCGACGGCGTCGATCCGCAGTTGGAGATGAGCGAAATTCCGGATTCGCTGGATTTGACCTTACAATTTAAAGAAGCCCAAACCGGCAGTTTTTCTTTTGGCGTCTCCTACTCGGAAACTTCCCAAACCTGGGGCGGTTTGCTGGGCTACGGCGAATCCAACCTGATGGGACTAGCTCAGAATTTATCACTGGATCTGAATTACAGCGTGCAGGATACCGCCAGCCGTCAAGTCCAGTTTTCTTTCAACGAACCGTGGCTCAGCGATAATCACACTTCGTTCGGCTTGTCGGTCTGGAATTCGGATAGCGTCATTACCTCGACGATGAACTGCTTTGGAATCAATGATCCGAACCCTTATGATATCGACTTGGTACGTACCGGGATGTCGGTGTCGCTTGGTAGACAATTGGCTAAAGATACCACTGGGCAAGTTAAATTGAACTTTGAAAAGAATAGACTAAAGGATGCTTGGACCACCGACACCACCAGCAGCGATGAAACTTCGGATAATTCAATTTTAAGCAATCTTGGTCCGTCTCTTACCGAATTTTGGGACAACTCGGCGGAGTTGATCGCAACCAAAAATAAATTAGTTTACCAGGACAGCAATTTTGTCAATGGCGGATACCGGTTGTCGGCGGATTACACGGTAGCCGGGAAATATCTGGGCGGCGCGTTTAATTATAATAAATCGGTGCTGGACGGCAGATGGTTTAAATCATTACTACCTGATCTGGTACTGGGCACCCGGCTGCAAGCCGCAAACATCAGCGGCGATTATCCCGACTATGATTCCTTGTACTTGGGCGGTATGTATCGGCTGCGCGGTTATCCGGATCGGCGTTTTAGCGACTCAATTTCACAGGATATCATCGGCGATACCTACCTTTTATCCAATACTGAATTGCGTTGGAGGATACCGGGGAACCGCAACTTTGAGCTGGTCGGGTTTTATGATATCGGCGCGATGAAAAATTTAGGAGACAATACTCATGCCAAATCCGATTACGGTGTTGGTCTTCGGTTTAATGTTCCCATGCTGGGCTTAATCCGGCTTGATCAAGCCTGGAATGCTGATGGAGAAAGCAGAGTGGTGTTTAGTTTAGGAGAATTGTTCTAAATTGAGGTGATAAGTTGATAGCCCGACCTAAGCTGCTGATATGTGCTGCATTGTTGCTATTTTGCATCAGTCAGCGGGCAGCAGTTGCTTTGGCAGCCGCTGAAACTGACAAAGTAGATTTTGTAGATGTGCAATTAAACATTGACGGGAAGATGTATGAGGGACTGCAAAACCGGATTGAGTTTAGTATCGCCCGGGTAGGCGAAAAGATCTTACTGGGTCAGCCGGTTGCAGTGCTTGCTGCTAACAAAGCGACGGTTAAAACAGCTATTTTTAATGTGTTTTCCAAAGTTTTGATCGGCTTTCAATTGGAATCGGTGGATTTGATTTTGGGGGAACATACTAAAATTGTGATGAGTATCAAACCGATTCCGCCTTTCATCACTGAGGTGCGCTTTAATATCCAAACCCAGGATCTTAATCCGGAACTGGGCCAGTTGACTCAGGAAGTTGCTCAGAAGGCCGAGGATGAAGTAAATCGTATCTTCATTGGGTTGCCGGTTGCTTCAATTTCCTGGTCGGAAGGAATCTTCAATACGGTCGTCAATTATTTGTTGGAGCGGGATCTTCCTGGATTTAACAGCCATTTTTTGATAAAAGCAGGGGTTGTCACTGAATTGAATTTGACCCTAATCCCTGAAGAACCGGTTGTATCCAACGTGACTGTCAATTATGCGGTTACCAATATTCCGGATTGGTTGGTAAAAGCCAAGGCGAAAGGCTATCAAGAACAATTTAATGTTTTAAAAGGGATTCCGGTTGAATTTTTAGTGCATTACCAAGCCAGACTTGAAAAGTATTTGAATGATTCCCTGCATGATTATGTTGAATTACGACAATTGGGTTTAGCGGTGCAATTGGGAATTACTCCGGGAGTTAACACCCAGGTTAAATTGAAGGTGGATTCCCAATACCTGCAAGCCGGGTTGGAAGATCGTTTTTTTGTTGATCGAGATCAGAATTTTAATAGTCTGCAAGCCAAGTTGGGTTACTGCTTTACTGATTTTGAACTATATACCCGGTATTCTTGGGGCGAAAGTCCTAGCTCCAGTGGCCCATGGAAAGCCGGTTTGGGGATACCTATCGGCGCCAATTTCAGCGGCGGTTTGGAGTTTGAATTTGAGCACGATTACCGTCAAGTCTATTTGCATTATGACTTGGAACGCGGCGACTATCTGGATGTAAAGCTGGGGATTGCTGACAGTCCTAATGAAGCAACGGTGGGTATTTATTTAACCCCTCATGCCAATTTAGAATTTGTAAACTACCAGCATTCTTTTGGACTCCAGCTGATGCTTCATTTGTAAGAAATGAAGTATGTAAGTTGATTTAAATAATTTGAAAATAATCAGGCTCTGTATAAGCCAACTGTTGGTTTAGACCTCTCTCTCGCTCTCCCCCTAAAGTGGGAGAGTAACCGATGCCTTTGGGGTTTAATAGTTTTAGGCGGTAACGATTAAGGTTACCCTTCCATTTGAATCAGATACTTTATGGCTTCTAAGGGGAAGGGCATCGTGTCCGTGGACACGCGGGTTAGGTCAAATAGGCCTTCAATTTTCAGCAAGGATACCTGATAACATCAAAATTTAATTCAACATATATAGATTAAGCTTTTAGACTGAATAACTCGATTATAAAATAAAAAAGGGAGCGAAAACAATGAAGTTAAACAAGGTACCGGCGCATTTTGCCGTGGGAGTAGTGATTCTAGCAATCGTGGTTCTATTTAGCAGTTATGCTGCGGCAGCAACGAAGAATGATTCTATCGGTTATGTCGATATGCAAAAATTACAAACCGAATTGCCTGATTTTTTGAAACTCCAAGAAGTTGCTAAAGATAAAACATCGGAATTAAATTATTTCCGCGGTTATTTATTTACTCAGCAACAAAGTTCCGCTAAGGAGCTTGAGAAAAAAGCTACCGCCGACAAAATCGGTAAAAAGCCTGATGAACAAGCGGCGATTGATAAAAGGCTCCAGGATGATAACAATAAAAATATCAATGATATCAATGCGCAGATTCAAAAGAAATACGATGAACTTCAACAATACATGAATGATCAGAAAGAATCGGCTTTAGAACGGGTAAAAAAAATTATTGCCACGGTAGCTGATCAAAAGAAACTAAGTTTAGTGTTGGAGAAGAGTTTATGCTTTTACGGCGGTACCGATATAACCCAAGCAGTCATTGATCAAGCAAAAAAACAGGCGGATAAAGACGGGACTCCCCCCGCGAAAAAATGATTGCCCCTCGTTCTAAAAAACAATTCCAGGGCATGCTGATTGTTGCCGGCCTTGTGTTTGGGATTGTTACTATCGACCGCTTGATTTATTATAACGTAAATAAAGAGCCCGCTCACATTAAGACGACAGCCGCCAATTTATTACGGTTGCATAGGCAAGAGTGGCGGGGCTATCCTTTATTGCAACATTGCCTTACCCAAATAAAGGGGAATTGGACCGCAGACGAGGGCAAAAAAGCAACTTCCGCTGATTTGGTAGACGCTGTGAATGCAAAACGTTCGTTTGCAAACGGACTTGACCAACAAATCGTTAAAATTCGCAATATAGCGATTAGTGAAGAAAGTTTAAAACTGGGGGAGCAATCCGAGCAGCTAAGAGAATATGCTGAGCAGCGCCGGCGGGAATTGGATGACGAGTTTCAAAAAAGAGCAATCGTGAGCGAGCAGATGTTGCAACGGGAACTTCAAGAAAAGGCAACCCAGACTGAACAGCAGATCCAAAAGTACCGTAATGATGTGGAAGCGGAACAACATTTAAATTTGGTCAATTTGCAGTTGCGATTTTTAGTGGTCGACTTACTCGCCGGTCAAGAAGGGGCCAATGAACACCGTAGTAAAATCCAGAGTCAAATTGAGGCGATTAAAGACACTATTAACCAAAAAGTCGTCGCTGAAAGGGATTTGTTGAATAATCAGTTGATAATTTATGGCAGACAAAGGCGGGCCCAAGTCCAAGCAGAGCTTGACGATCTAAAGCTTAACTTTGAAACCGAATTAGCGAATGATTTGACCGCCTTTCAGGTAAAAATAGAATCAGACTATAACGGTTGGCATGAAAACCGGATTCATGAATTGGCTAAGGCCATCACCGTCCGCCAGGAACAAAAGAATCAATAATTTTAACTCTTAGTTTACGATTAAAAATAATGGAGGGTTTTTTTAATGTCTATCAATACTGAACGCAGCAAATTTTTAGTTCCCGCAGCTATTTTAGTAGGATTTGTTATCCTTTTGGGGGGGATGCTCTGGGCTTTGAATGCATTCAGCTTTAAAGTCGCCACCCTGGATCTTAATAAAGTTGTGAAAGAGAGTTCTTTAGGACAGGAAGCCAACAAAGAATTACAAAATAAAGGCAATCAATTGAAGGCTAAATTGCAATCCGCCAAAACCGAAGCTGACAAGGCTGCGATTAACACTGAATTCCAAAAGTTTCAGAGCGATCAACAAACTGCCTTTTTTGAAAAGGTGAAAAAAGCAACCGCCGACGTAGCCAAGGCAAATGGTATTAAAGCAGTGTCCAGTCCTCAGGTTTTTATTTATAGCACTATGGATATTACCGATGCGGTAATTGCCAAGTTGGATAAATAAGTCAAAAGAAAGGTTTGACGCCAATGCCTTCTCTGAAGGATTTAGCTTTGTTAGTCCATGGCGAAACCATGGGTGATAGTTCGATTATTATTAATGGAGTATCAGGGCTCGATGATGCCGGACCCACTGATATTACTTTAGCCGCTTCGATGCGGATATTAGATGCCGCAGTTTGTTCCAAAGCCAGCGCGGTGATTGTCCCTGCCAATATATCCGAGTTAAGTAAACCTGCAATCAAAGTTACCAATCCCAGGTTGGCTTTTGCTCAGATTTTGAGTTATTTTTATCCGGCGCCAAAATGCGTCCCCGGTATTCATGCTACCGCTGTAGTTGGTAAAAATTTTAACGGAGCCGGCTGTCAGGTCGGCTCCCTGGTACATATCGGGGATGATGTGACCATCGGTAAAAATAGTGTGATTTATCCCGGAGCGATTATTGAGGATCGGGTAAAAATCGGCGAAAATTCGATTATCCATGCCAATGTCGTCATTCGTTACGATTGCATGATTGGAAACTATGTTCAGATCCATGCCTGTACAGTTATTGGAGCGGATGGTTTCGGTTATGTGACATCGGAAGGACATCAGGTAAAGATTCCCCATGTTGGTCGGGTTGTGATTGAAGATGAAGTGGAGATTGGCGCCAACTCAGCAATTGATCGTGCCACTACTGGAATAACTCTCATCAAACGTGGCGCTAAGATCGATAATCTGGTTCAGATCGGTCATAATTGTGAAATCGGTGCAGATTGCCTTCTTTGCGGCAATGTGGGGATGGCAGGCAGCTCCAAATTGGGTGATCGGGTTACTATGGCCGGTAAAGCCGGATTGGTTGATCATACGTCAATTGGAAATGATTCGGTAATCGCTGCTTGTGCGATGGTTATTGGTAATTTACCGCCTAATTCGTTTGTATCGGGCAGTCCGGCCCGCCCTCATGTTGAGGATATGCGAATTCAGGCTGCGGTGGGACGTTTACCGGATATTTTAAAAGAACTCAAAGAGCTAAAGAAGAAGGTTGCGGAACTTGAGGGAAAAACGCTTACATGAGTGACGTAGTAAAAGGAAAATATTTTAATTCATGATATTTTAACTGATTGCTATGAGTTTTTTTAGACGGCTTCCTAGTATAACTTATATAGCAGATAATGAATATGAAGGATTTTAATGAAACTGGGCGAAGTTATCCCTAAAAGAGCGATTCGGGTGGGATAATCATCGAATAAACCCAGTTTTTATTGATCAATAGGAGTTGCATCGTGCGCATAAGAATTATCGATCGTTATATTTGGAAGGAGTTTCAACAACAATTCCTAATTTGCGGCCTGGGTTTTACCGTACTGGGAATTGGTAAGATCCTTTTTGACTATAACGATCTGTTTATTGGTTATCGGATTACCGCGGAGCTTCTGATCAAATTGCTACTTAATCAGATGCCTTCGCTTTGGATGGATGTTATTCCTGCGGCATCGCTTTTTGGGGTAATTCTCGCCATCGGCAGGATGCTGCGGGAAAATGAATTGGATGTGATCCAGCTATGCGGGTCGTCGGTTTTTCGGATCATGGTGCCTGTTTTCAGCGGTTTGTTTCTTATTTGTCTGGGCGCTTATTATTGGAATGATTTAATTGTGCCTTCCGCCAATCAGCGTTTTCAGGACGAAGTTCGGCGACTGTCGATGCAAGAGAATATGCCGTTACTCAAAGAAAAAGTGGTTTTTAAGGGCCCGCATGAGCGTTTTATTTATTTAAACCGGGTGGAGCGGAGGGAAAAGCGAGTTCTGGGGGTGTTGATCATTGAAGCGGGTAATGGCGGGCGTTGGCCGCGAATCATCACTTCCGAGTATGGTAATTTGCACAACGGATTGTGGGAACTGCATAATGGAGTCATTCACGAGCTGGACAAATCAGGGACGGTAACCTCCGAAGTGAGTTACCAAAAGTTAGACCTTAAAATGAATTCGGATTTTAATGCCCTGGTGAGCACTGATAAATCTCCCAATGCGATGCGCGCCAGTGAATTGCGTCATTTGGTACGGGTGTATAAACGAAGCGGGCTCCAAGTTCCGATTTATACCGTTTTTTATTATCAGAAATTTGCCGATCCAATGATTTCTTTGGTGTTGGTATTTTTAGCCACACCGCTCACAATTTTAACCGGCCGCCATTCACGCTGGGTCGGGATGGTTTATTGCTTTCTGATTATTATGGGTTATTATACCATGCAGGTAATCGGCAGAACCATGGGCTCAAACGGCTTGATCTCACCATGGACGGCAGCCTGGGTGCCGCATATCGTTTTCGTAGTCTTCGGTTTTATTTTACTTTCTGCCATTGAACAACGCAGATAAGCCGGTGTGGGAATAATGTTTTGGAGAATTAGATGAAGGGATTGAAACGGCTATTACCTTTTATTATAGGGTTGACTATCCTGATGATGGGTTATTATGGCGGTTGGTGGGATTACTTTTTAAAACGGAGTTCCACTCCAGCCACTACTTTAAAACCGGCGGTTCCCAGCATTGATATAATAAAGAGCAAACTGGCGGGG
>WSSedL1CaDRAFT_10001963_pt1 | contig 11111 bp, 11 predicted proteins | sample WetSurSL1Cattail_FD_9464 | JGI IMG/M metagenome (IMG submission 9464)
TTGCGATAGCGTCAGCACACCAGAGGCCACAAGCGCAGAATATTCCCCGAGCGAGTGGCCTGCCACGGCGGCAGGCGCTACACCAACCTCTGCCATCCAGACACGGTATGCCGCCACCCCCGCTACCAGCATCACCGGTTGGGTGTTGGTGGTCAGCCCCAAGGCCTCCTTGGAGCCATCTTTGATCAGCAAGCCAATATCTTCATGCAGGGCATCAGAAGCCTCGGCCACAGCAGACAACACCTGCGGGTGATTTGCCCAGCCATCTAGCATGCCGACCGACTGCGAACCCTGACCCGGAAATACAAAAGCAAATGGTTTCATGAGTGCCACGGAATTATTTCAGAGATATATGAAAAATTTGCCTCGAACCCTTATTTTAAAAGGGCTGACAGCTACAACTTTAAAAGCACAGAACCCCAGGTGAAGCCACCACCCACACCTTCGAGCATGACAGTCTGGCCAGGCTTGATCTGGCCCGCGCGCACCGCAGTGTCGAGCGCCAGTGGGATCGATGCGGCCGAGGTATTGCCATGCTGGTCTACGGTGACCACCACTTTGTCCAGCGGCAATTTGAGTTTGCGTGCAGTACTTTGCATGATGCGGATATTGGCCTGGTGCGGCACCAGCCAGTCGATGTCAGCCTCGGTTTTACCCGCCTTGGCCAAGACTGCACGGGCGGTCTGGTCGAGCACATGCACCGCGAGCTTAAAAACTGCTTGTCCATCCATGCGCAGCAGTGGCAAACCCTGAATTTGCCCACCGGACACATGCCCCGGGACACACAAAATGTCGGTGTATTTGCCGTCGGCATGGATATCGGTGGCCAGAATGCCGGGCTCAGAGGAGGCTTCCAGCACCACCGCACCAGCACCATCACCAAACAACACGCAAGTGGTGCGGTCTTTGAAATCCAGAATCCGCGAAAACACCTCGGAACCAACCACCAGCGCCTTGGTCGCCGCACCGGACTTGATCATGGCGTCCGCCACGGTCAGCGCGTAAATGAAGCCACTGCACACCGCCTGCACATCAAACGCGGCACCACCGTGTGCACCGAGCTTGCCCTGCAAGATAGTGGCCGTCGAGGGGAACACCATGTCTGGTGTCGAGGTACCCACAATGATCAGGTCTATTTCCTGCGCTTGGCGTCCGGCTGCCTCCAATGCCCGCTGGCAGGCCTGCAGCGCCATGTCGCTGCAGCTCATGTCGGGATCGATAAAGTGCCTAGCTCGGATACCGGTGCGCTCGACGATCCATTCATCACTGGACTCAATGCCCTGAGTGGCCAATTGCGCGACCAGATCGGCGTTGGTCAGGCGGTTCGGTGGCAAATAACTGCCGGTACCAGTAATACGTGCGTAAGTGTTCATAAATCAAACCAATACAGCGGCTTCAGTTGGCAAACGTGTCTCAACTGGCACCAGCAGGGGTGCAGCGTGTGCAATGCGCACCCGGACCCGCTCCAACAAATCGTTGCGGGCCGCATCATACGCCCGCGTCAAAGCATAGCCAAAGGCCAGCTCATCAGCAGAACCATGACTCTTAAAGACCAAACCACGCAAGCCCAACAAGGCGCCACCGTTGTAGCGCCGATGATCCATCCGCTTTTTAAGTGCTGATATCACCGGATAGGCAGTCAATGCAGCCATTTTTGTAAAAATGTTGCGCGAAAACTCTTTCCTCAGAAAGTCAACAATCATTCCAGCCAGACCCTCACTGGCCTTGAGCGCCACGTTCCCGACAAAGCCGTCACACACCACGATGTCAGCGGTGCCCTTGAAAATATCATTGCCTTCCACGTTGCCATAGAAATTGAGATCCCCCGTCTGAGAGGCGATACGCAGCAACTCACCAGTTTTTTTGATGATTTCATTGCCCTTGATGGCTTCCTCACCAATGTTGAGCAGACCCACCGTGGGGTTTTCGTTGCCACTGAGCACCGACACCAACGCTGACCCCATCACAGCAAACTGCACCAGGTGTTCAGCAGTGCAATCCACGTTGGCTCCCATGTCCAGCACCGTGGTGCCGAGACCTTTGGCATTGGGTATCTGGCCGGCGATGGCCGGGCGATCAATACCATCCAGGGTTTTCAGAACATAACGCGAGATGGCCATCAAAGCACCAGTATTGCCGGCTGACACCACTGCTTGGGCTGTACCGTCTTTCACCTGGGTAATAGCCACCCGCATGGACGAGTTTTTTTTGCGGCGCAGAGCCACTTCCAGCGGGTCATCCATGGTGACCACCTCACTGGCGAGTACCACGGTGGCGCGCGGGTGACTGTAGCCACGCATACTTTCGGGCAAACCCACAACGATCAGGGCAGCATCAGGATGCGCATCCAAAAAGCGGCTGCAGGCAGGCAAAGTAACACAGGGGCCATGGTCGCCCCCCATGCAGTCAACGGCAATAGTGATCATGGATAGCTAACACCAGCAAGCTTCGAAAAAAATCGATAAAGAAAAACCACAAAAACCCGACTACAAATGCAAAGGCCCGAGGCTACACACAAAGGTAGCCCCGGGCCTGGATACGTTTGAAACGAATCAGGCTTCAGACTTGGTCTTGAGCACCTTGCGACCACGGTAAAAACCGGTGGGGCTGATGTGGTGACGCAGATGAATTTCACCAGTGGTGGGTTCCACGGCGATACCAGGCACCACGAGGGCGTTGTGCGAACGGTGCATACCGCGCTTGGAAGGTGACTTCTTGTTTTGTTGGACGGCCATGTTCCGCTCCTAAAGACTATAAGCCGCCTTCAAAAAGGCAACTTCGGGTTATTGAGATGCACGCAGCTCATGTGCGCAAAAGCTGTAGAGTATAACCGATCACAAACCGTTAAGCTAGCCCAGCATTTATGTCTTGCCTTTGAGTTGTGCCAGCACCGCAAACGGATTGGGTTTCTCGACGGGTGTCTCAAAATCGTCGTCAGCAGCGGCCATCTTGACATTGACTGGGCAGGTTTCATGGCGCGGCACCAGCGGCAAAGCCATCAGCACCTCATCTTCCACCAGGGTCGCCAGGTCAAACTCACGGCTGATCACCAACAAATCCTCCTCACATTCGTCATCTTGCTGCTCGGCCACGGCTTCGTTTTCGACAAATCGAAACTCACGGTCCACCTGCACCAACACGTCCACCGGCCCCAGGCAGCGCTGGCAAATCTGAGGCAAGGTGGTGGTCACAGTCAAATGCAGCCAATGTGCGGGCTGTCCGGCGACATCGGGGCGCAAGTCGACCCGCGCCGTCCAATTCAGCACATTTTCGGCCGCTAGCCCTTGTACTTCCAGCATCAACCGCTCGTAACTTGATAGCAAATCATGACCTTCCATCAGCAACTGAGAGGTTGCTGCGTGCCGGACATCGAGTTTTGGGGGGTGCTTGTGTTCCATCATGGAGGCAGTGTAAGAGAATCGCAGCATGCCTTATTTGCCACAACGCCCCCTCATCCTCGCCTCCACCTCGGTTTATCGGCGCCAGTTGCTGGAACGCCTGCGTCTGCCGTTCAGCGTCGTCGCCTCGGAGGTGATTGAAACCCCGCTGCCCGGTGAAACGCCGCAAAACATCGCCTGCCGTCTGGCGTTGGCCAAGGCACAATCCGTCGCCCAGACGCACCCGGGCGCGGTGGTGATTGGCTCCGATCAGGTGGCCGACCTGGATGGGCAAGCGCTGGGCAAACCCGGCAACCACGCCCGCGCGGTCAACCAACTACAAGCCATGCGTGGCAAAACGGTGGTGTTTCAAACGGCTGTGTCGGTTGTCTGCCAAGCAACCGACTTTGCCCAAACCGAGTTGGCACAAGTCAAGGTTCGTTTTCGCGCACTGACGGACGCACAGATTGAAGCCTATTTGTTGGCAGAAACACCCTACGACTGTGCTGGCAGCGCCAAGAGTGAGGGTCTGGGCATTGCCCTGCTGGAACGCATTGACAACGACGACCCGACCGCGTTGATTGGCCTGCCGCTGATTCGCACCTGCCGTCTGATCGAATCCGCTGGCATCCAGGTGGTATGACCATGAGCACACCCAACACCCCTGGCGCGCTGTATCTGGTGCCAGCTCCTCTCGACTTTGGCTGCGACGAAACCACCGATTTACAAGCCACCCTGCCCCTGGGCACCCTGCAAGCAGCAGCCGGTTTGCGCCATTGGGTGTGTGAGAACGCCAAGTCGGCTCGCGCCTACCTCAAACGGATCCACGAGATCACCCCGCTGTGCTGCAACATCCAGGACATGCAGCTGGTGGAATTGCCACGCGAAGTACACAAAAAAGGCGACCACGACGGCAACTTCGACGCACGCTCTCTGTTGCAGCCCGCGCTGGACGGCCACGCTTTAGGCCTGATCAGCGAGGCTGGCATGCCCGCCGTGGCGGATCCAGGTTCGTCGGTGGTGCGGGCCGCGCACGATCTCGGCATCGCGGTGATGCCGCTGGTCGGGCCGGTGTCGCTGCTGCTGGCGCTGGCCGCCAGCGGGCTCAACGGTCAGAATTTTGCATTTGTGGGTTATTTGCCACAGGACCCGTCTGATCGTGCCGGGCGCATCCGTGAGCTCGAAGCCCTGGCATTGCGCAGCGGGCAGACTCAACTGTTCATCGAGACGCCCTACCGCAATCAGGCCATGTTACAGACGTTGCTACAAACCTTGCAGCACAACACCCGCCTAGCTATTGGGTCAGGACTGACTTTGCCTCGTACACAACTGGTCAGCGACAGCATCAAAGGCTGGAAGAAAAAAACCAACCCCTTGGACAAAAGCACACCTGCCGTGTTTGCCATTGGTCGGTAACCAGCGCCGACCAAGGCAACTGTTCAAGTTCGTCTGCCCAGCGACGGCAGGAAAATTAACGCAGCACAGTCGACAACTGGGTGGCCTGCACCACCGCTGAACCCAGGGCCGCGCCAAAACGTTTGACCAAGCGCTCAGCCACGTTGTCGCGCCGGGTGTAGTCGATGATTTCCTCGGCCTTCACTACTTCGCGCGCCACATAGTCGACACTGCCCAACTGATCGGCCAGACCCAGCTCGATGGCTTGCTGACCACTCCAGAACAGACCACTGAAGGTGTCTGCGTCTTCCTTCAGACGGGCACCACGCCCGGCTTTGACCACAGCAATGAACTGTTGATGAATCTGGTTGAGCATGGCCTGGGCGTATTCACGCTGGCGTTCACTCTGTGGGCTGAACGGGTCCAGAAAACCCTTGTTTTCGCCCGCCGTCAGCAGGCGTCGCTCTACCCCCAACTTCTCCATCAGGCCAGTAAAGCCAAAACCGTCCATCAGCACACCAATGCTGCCAACGATGCTAGCCTTATCCACGTAGATCTTGTCGGCCGACACCGCGATGTAATACGCCGCAGAAGCGCAGGATTCCTCCACCACCGCATACACCGGTTTGTGATGCAAAGCCTTGAGGCGGCGGATTTCGTCATTGATGATGCCGGCTTGCACCGGGCTGCCACCTGGGGAATTGATCAACAGCACCACCGCCTGTGCCCCGGCGTCTTCAAACGCGGCGCGCACCGACGACAGAATCAGCTCGGCACTGGCTTCGTTACCTGAGGCAATTTCACCCTTGACCTCCACCACTGCGGTGTGCGGCGTCGTGACATTTTTGGTAGCGTTGCTTTGGTCGAAGCCGAACCAGGCCACCGCCAGCAGAAATACCAGCCAGGCCAGCCGGACAAAGGTGCGCCAGCGTCGTGCCAGGCGCTGTTCATGGAGCGCTGCAAACGCCAGTTTTTCCAGCGTGGCGCGCTCCCACCCGAGTGAGCCAGGCTCGCCAGACGATCTATTTTTAGTAGCATCAAGCCCTTTATCTACCTGGGCTTGCGCTGGATTTTGTGTATATTCTGGCGGCATGGGTACACCAGACGGGTCCGTATCAACAGGTTCTGTCATATAGCTTCGTTGCGTTGTAGTTTGTCGGAAGTATGCCAGTGCACCATGTCAGCCTCCTCGCTGACCTCGATTTTGACCAGGCCGCCACGGCATCGGCCCATCAGGCACTGGCCGGTCTGGGGAGAATACATAGCGCCATGGGTGGCACACATCAACCAGTGACCAGTACTGTCGAAGAACTGGTTGGGCTGGTAGTCCATCTCCATCGGCACGTGGGTGCAGCGGTTCAGGTAAGCGTAAACCTTGCCAGCGTAGCGCACAGCAAACGCTGCGCAGCTTTCAGTGTAATAACGCACCTCAAACGGCACGGCATCACCGCTGTCCACCAAGTCGGATGAATGACATAAAAAAACAGCTTCAGACATCTGAGTCACCAGACCAAGCCATGCGTCACTTCAGCCATGGGCCAACAACCAGTCCCGCATCTGGGGCACGCTGTGCGCCACAAACAAGGGTTTNAATGCCCCGAACACCGCATGGTCATGTGCGCCATAACTCACCGCCAAACTCGGACAACCGGCGTTGAGCGCCATTTGCAAGTCATGCGTGGTGTCCCCCACCATCAAAGTGCGTTCGGGTGACACGTCAAATTCCGCCATCAGCTCGTGCAGCATCAACGGGTCGGGTTTGCCGGCCGTCTGGTCGGCGGTACGTGAGGCATCAAACACACCCGCTAGGTCGGCGCCGCCCAGTGCTTCGTTCAGGCCGCGGCGGCTTTTGCCGGTGGCCACCGCCAACAGGTGACCACGAGACTTGAGCTCGGCCAGCAGCGGCAACACACCGTCAAACAGATTGATCTCATGCTGGATGGCAAAGTAATGGTGGCGATAACGGTCACCCAGCTTGGGGTAAAGCGCCTCGGGCACATCGGGCGCGGCGTGGGCCAACGCCTGCATCAGGCCCATGCCAATCACATACGAGGCTTCCTCAAACGTGGGTTCCTTGCCACCCACATCACGCACCGCCGCCTGAATGCAGTGGGCGATGATGGCGGTGGAGTCAAACAGGGTGCCATCCCAGTCAAAGGCGATCAGGTCAAAGTTGCGTGGGGTCATGAGGGTTCAATCCAGGTGCGGCGCCAACACGGTGGCGGAAAAATGTGCCAGTTCGGGTGGCAAGTCTGCCAGCAATTTCAGTGACTCGCCGCTGGCGGGGTGATGCAGCTGCAAACGCCAGGCGTGCAAAAACATGCGTTTGAGCTGGTGTTGTGCCGTGGCGCGGGCCAGTTGTTTGTTATGTTCAAAGTCGCCGTACTTGTCATCCCCGAGGATCGGGAAACCTTCGCTGGCCAGATGCACCCGGATCTGGTGGGTACGCCCGGTCTTGATGGTGACTTCGAGCAGCGAATAGTCGGCGCTGGAAGCGCGCACCTTCACCAACGTGACCGAGGGCATACCGTCCGGGTCATCGCGTGACACCACCTTGACACGGCGTTCACCCGCCTGCGCCTCATTGCCATCCAGCAGGTATTTGTGCAAAGGTTTGTCCAGCACCTTGAGCTTGGCGGGCCACTGACCACGCACCATCGCCAGGTAGGTCTTGCCGGTCTGGCGCGTGCGGAACTGATCTTGCAGGTGTTTGAGGGCACTGCGTTTTTTGGCCACCAGCAAAATGCCGCTGGTTTCGCGGTCCAGCCGGTGCACCAACTCCAGGAATTTAGCCTGTGGCCGCGCCATACGCAATTGCTCGATCACGCCAAAACTGACCCCCGAGCCACCATGCACCGCCACGCCAGCGGGTTTGTTGATGGCAATGAGATGCTCGTCTTCGAGCAGCACTGGAAAATCGCGTGCGGGTGCGCCATGCGCCACCTGCTCGGCCATCGCCTGCTCTTTTTCAGCCACGCGCTCGGAGATGCGTACCGGTGGCACCCGCAGCAGATCACCGGTTTGCAGCCGGGTATCGGCGCCAACCCGGCCCTTGTTGACACGCACCTCACCACTGCGGATCAGGCGGTAGATATGGGTCTTGGGAACCCCTTTGAGGTGGCGGATCAGGAAGTTGTCGACCCGCTGGCCCGACGCGTCTTCGTCGATACAAAGGGTTTCCACTTTGGGGGCGGGCGGAGCAGGTTTGCCCCCTATAATGACTTTCACTGGCGATGTGCTGTAAGTGGTTGATTTAACAGAAAGTTAATTCGTTGGATGGGTGAAGTTTAGTTCACACACCTCCTGCCTCGCCAGAAAAGTCGGTACCGCCTGACATCCAGGCTGCAAACAGGTGACCCCATGTCCCGTGTGGCAGCCGTGCTGAAGGGTTAAAACGACGCCTTGAAATCCTGATACGGAATAACCAAAAACTCACAGTCCCAGACTGTGAGCGGAATGAAGTGATATGTTTGTGTTGATGTCCTTGATGTGTTTTTGCCTGCAGCGCGTGCGCGTGCTGTTTGTTGGCGCACATCTGGCATCAGCGCCCGTCAAATCGGCGCGCAAGGCTATCAAACAGATAGCAAAAACCCCCACAAACCCAATGACTCCCGTCCACGCGCCACCGCCCCCACTCACCCAGTGAGTTGAGGGCCTACGGCAGTTTCCTCCGCATTTCAAAGCGTCAGTTTGTGTATCAAAAGCTCGGCATGAGCTTATGTATTGATATTTGAATTGAAGGAACGCTACCCATGAAACGGATGCTGATCAACGCCACCCAAGCGGAAGAACGCCGCCTGGCCGTGGTGGACGGGCAAAAACTGCTCGACTACGAAATCGAAATTGAAGGGCGCGAACAACGCAAGGGCAACATCTACAAAGCGGTGGTCACACGCGTCGAGCCCTCACTCGAAGCCTGCTTTGTCGACTACGGCGAGGAGCGCCACGGCTTTTTGCCCTTCAAGGAAATCTCCAAAACCTACTTTCAGCAAAATGTATCGGTCAGCCAGGCACGCATCCAGGATGTGATCCGCGAAGGCCAGGAACTGCTGATCCAGGTCGAAAAGGAAGAACGCGGCAACAAGGGCGCTGCCCTCACCACCTTCGTGTCACTCGCTGGCCGTTATGTGGTGCTGATGCCCAACAACCCGCGTGGTGGTGGTGTCAGCCGCCGCATCGAGGGTGAAGACCGCGCCGAATTAAAAGAAGCGCTGGACCAGCTCGAATACCCCAACGGCATGAGCATCATTGCCCGTACCGCCGGTATCGGTCGCAGTGCCCCTGAGCTGCAGTGGGACCTGAACTACCTGCTCAAACTCTGGACCGCGATTGACGGTGCCGCCAAAGGTGGCAAGGGTGCGTTCCTGATTTACCAGGAATCATCTCTGGTGATCCGTGCCATCCGCGACTACTTCAACAACGACATTGGCGACATCCTGATCGACACCGATGACGTCTATGAACAGGCCCAACAGTTCATGGCGCATGTGATGCCGGAACACGCGGCCCGCGTCAAACGTTACCGCGACGACGCACCACTGTTTTCGCGCTTCCAAATCGAACACCAGATCGAAACCGCCTACGCCCGCACCGTGACCCTGCCGTCTGGCGGCGCCATCGTGATCGACCACACCGAAGCGCTGGTGTCAGTGGACGTGAACTCGGCGCGTGCCATCAAAGGTGGCGACATCGAAGAAACTGCCACCCGCACCAACCTGGAAGCCGCTGATGAAGTGGCACGCCAGGCGCGCCTGCGCGACTTGGGTGGCCTGATCGTGATCGACTTCATCGACATGGAAGAAAGCCGCAACCGCCGCGAGGTGGAAAACCGCCTGCGCGATGCGCTGCGCCAAGACCGTGCGCGGGTACAGTTTGCCTCGATCAGCAAATTTGGCCTGATGGAAATGAGCCGTCAGCGCCTGCGCCCGGCTTTGAGCGAAGGCGCATCCATCCCCTGCCCGCGCTGCGGTGGCTCCGGTCACATCCGCGACACCGAAAGCTCGGCGCTGCAGATTCTGCGCATCATCCAGGAAGAGTCCTTGAAGGACAACACCGCCTCGGTGTTGTGCCAGGTACCGGTGGAAGTGGCCTCATTCCTGCTGAACGAAAAACGCGGCGAAATCGCCAAAATCGAGCTCAAGCAGCGCATCAACGTGCTCATGGTACCCAACAAGTCGATGGAAACGCCCAACTACAAGTTGGAACGCCTGAAGCACGACGACCCGCGTCTGGACAACATCACCGCCAGTTACTCGATGGCAGAAGAAGTCGAAGACGCCACCGCAGTGACGCGCCGCGCCCAGGAACCCACCAACCGGCAAACGCCCGTTATCAAAGGTGTGTTGCCTGACGCCCCGGCACCGGTGGTGCCGCCCAAACCGGCACCCGTGGCCCATGCGTCTACCCCTGCCCAACAGCTGCCCCAAACCCGCGTCACCGCACCGGTGGTCGCTGAGAAAGGCTTCTTTGGCTGGATCAAGAACCTGTTTGCACCCGCCCCTGTGGCGGCGCCGACAGCCAAGGCACCGGCACCTGCAGCCACCAACCCGTCCGAGTCACGCCCACCCCAAACCGGTGTTCGCTCGGGCCGTGATGGCAGCCGTCGCAATGAGCCGCGTGGTGACCGTCCCGAAGGCGGACGTGGTCCGCGTGGTGATGGTCGCAATGGTCGATCGACAGAGGGTCGGTCCGAGTCCCGCCCGGAAAACCGCACCGACGGCCGCCAAGACTCCCGCTCCAACCGGGGTGAACGTGGCAACCGCCCCGAACGGGGGGAACGCAGCGACCGCGGCCCGCGCAACGAACGCCCGGACAACCAGGTCAATACCCTCGCCCCCGAAGCAGGCCGCGTCGACATAGACGCTCAAGTGACGACCGAGGGCAACGAACCCAACCGCAACGAGCCGCGCCAGGAACGCAATGGCCGCGGCCAGCGCGGTGATCGCCGCCCGTCACGTGGTCCTCGCACCGAGGCCGACGGTCGGCCAGCGACTGACTCAGCCGACACCGCCAACAGCAGCCAGGTGACTGGTGACAGCGAAACCGGCCTCACGGACGAAAACCTTGCCACCACGGACCAAGCTGACCGGGCTGAATCTGCGCCCCGCGAAAAACGCTCACGTGACCGTTATGGTCGTGAACGCAAACCACGCGGTGAACGCACTGAACGCCCCGCTGGCGACAACGCCGACAACCCCGAGGCTCAAACCTCCCTGCCGTTGACGACCGAGTCAGACGCTGACATGGACAGCGCTCCGCGCNAGTCGTACTTCAGCACACCTGCCGCCGCCAGTGCCCCAGCCGTGACGGCAGTTGCACCTGTGGCAGCCGCACCAGCCG
>WSSedL1CaDRAFT_10001964_pt1 | contig 11111 bp, 9 predicted proteins | sample WetSurSL1Cattail_FD_9464 | JGI IMG/M metagenome (IMG submission 9464)
GACGAGTTACCGATTTCAATAGTCTTTGCGATAAGCGCTTCAATGCCGGCTCCCGATCCCGTAAACTCCGGTGAAATGGTGACATTGGTGTATTTCGCCATAAATCCTTCAGCGGCTGCATTAGCAAGCTTTTCCATTGAAGTAGATCCTGCCATCGTAATAGTACCGCTTAAATCTGTTGTAGCTGCATCATCTGTTGTAGCTGCATCATCTGTTGTTCCTGCATCATCTGTTGTTCCTGTAGGATCTGTTGTCCCCTCGTCTGTTGTATTTTGATTTGAACCCTTATCATCACTCTTATTTGCACATGCACTGAATGCACCTGCTACGAATACACAAACCATTAATAATGCAAAAACACCTTTAATTCTTCTCTTCATCTTCTTATCTCCTTCTTCTCGTTAACGTCTTCGTCTCACAATAATAAAATAACATTAAAATGACCTCGCTAATACCAACCTAATGTTGTTTTTATGTCAAATCGATGTGAAATCACAAAATGTGAGTTATTATTGGATATACTAATACATTTATAGTATCTGCTTTCTTATTCAGTTATACATTAAGACAAAAAAAACTGAAAGTCTAAAAAGACTTTCAGTAACGTTCCCACCCAGAGTCGAACTGGGGACTGAGACTTAGGAGGTCCCTGTTATATCCACTTAACTATGAGAACCCACGCAGAAATAACTTAGTGCAGTGCAACACTGTTATTCTACTATTTCCTTAACCCTAAGTCAATATCTACTTTATTAAATACAACCCAGATTACTTTGAATCGATCAAAACGGCTGTCACACAATCACTACTAAGAATGATGTGTAACAGCCTTTCTTTATTCTATCTACAATTAATCCTTTTACTGGTCTGAGAATGCCACACTTCCCTGCATCCATATATTACCCTTAAATCTTCTTCCGACTACAGGCTCTCCAAGTAAATCCTGTTTATTAATACATAAGCTAAAATTCAAATCATTACAAGCCAAATGAAGATCATATACTTCTTCTTTCGTAAGCTCATTAATAAGTAGATTATATTCCGTGATAGCCGCTATAACACTGTAATTATCGGATTCGGAACCAAACGGAATAAATGAGGTATCAACTATAGAATAAATGTCTTCCTTTTTCGCTCTGCGCGATACCATGGCATAAGTATCTATGTCATCGATGGTCAGACTATCAATCGCATCCTGATTTCCTTTCTTTGCTTCTGCAATCAGACTGTTCCTATACTTAGTCTCAGCACTAATATTGCGAACCTGCACTTCATCCTTTTCAATAGGAAGAAGGATTCTTCCATCTAATGACAATGCCGCTAATGTAACGGAGAAAGGAGTTCCCATCGGCATATTCTGGTTCTTTTTCTCCAAAAATTCAGTCACATTTTGAAGATAAAAAATTAAAGATACGCCCAATCGAAAATCATCGCACATACCCGTATAGGCTTCCGCATCAACTCTCTTATTAATTCCTACTTCTTCTCTTGTACTGATAAATTGTCCGTGAAGAAAGGGGAAATAATGTTCCATATGAAACTGGTTATTTTCATCCGTTTCTCCTCTTAGTGTTATTCCAATTCCTTCAGCATATTCTTTTGTAACTTCTGTCAGACTTCCCGTATCGCCCACCTGTTGTATTGAACTCATTTTAGAGGGCTCTTCAATAATTCTATCCAAAAGACGATTTAAGTCTGTTCGATTATTAATATTGCTAAAGCCGATTGCTCTCAAATAACTATGCATAATCATCACTTCCATTCATTGCTGCATGATTTAATAAACTCCAAGATATTAATTATTTCATGTAATAATTATTTATATCATATTTTACATCCTCTGACAAGAGTGATATCATGTTAATCAACAATCGTATCTGTAATAAATAATGTTAATTCTTTAGTTAAATCCTTTTCTGTCCATATCTTGGTATCATTCCCGTTTTTATCGGTTATGATACGAATTATTGGCCGAGTAGGACATTGCGAGTTCTGCCGTAAAACGATTCCTATCTCTCCCTGATTAGTTGAAACAAGTGTGCCTGTAGGATATGCTGCAACACAACTAATAAAAACCTTTACTACCGAAAAGTCGAACAATACACCGGCCTGACTTATCATGTAATCGATAGCATCATGAACCTTATGCTTGGTAGTCAAATTCCCATAAACCATACTGTCAAATTCATCACATACGGCTGCTATCCGACTACCGATTTTAATCTTCTCTCCTCTTATGTGAAAAGGATATCCTGATCCGTCCAGCCTTTCATGATGGCTAATAATAATATCCTTTGCTATTGGTGACAACCAGTTCATCTTTTCGACCAGAGAATATCCATATATCGTATGCATTTTAATCTCTTTCTGCTCATCATCCGGGCAGGAATCAATATTAATATCCTGATATTGTAACGTTATATATGTAAATCCTATATCATGAAGTAAACAACCTATTGCTATTTCCCTGATTTTTACCTTTATGATATTTAACTTAAATGCAAGAATAACAGACAGTACGCATACATTTAATGAATGGGAATAGGTACTTTCACTTTTATCGCGAATACTTGAGAGATTATAAATTACCGTTGGTATTGACATGATCTCACTTATTATCTCATCCGCAACCCTCTTAATCTCCTCAAGCTCAGTTTCATTCTGATATGAGTATTTTTGAAGTATATCCCTAACCGCCCCCTGACATTGTTCTTTAATCTGTATTTCAAGACTTGCTGTCAGATTGACTCCCTTAGCTAACTCATCTTCAACATAAATATATTCAATCCCTAAATCTTTCAGCCGTTCTGCATATTCCTTCTTGACCATCGTACCTACTGTCATCAATAAGGTATTATTCTTATTTATAATGTCCTTTGCTAGTAACTCATTTCCCTTTACTTTATCTAATGAAATGATTCGCATATTTATCACCTTCCAATGTTTGTTCAATCATCATATTCATTATGATTATTATTATACTTTACTTTATATAAATACGACAATACTTTTATTTTAATAGACCGGATGGTTATTGGTCTTAATATACAATTTATTGTCATTGTTGACAGAATTTTTATGCATGATATACTATATTTTATCACACAACTATTATTATTGTATATAATTAATAGTTATATGATGAAATACCTTAAATATTTGACTTATAAACACATTTACAAAATTATTTTTATCTGTTATATTCATGACATAAGGATTATGTTAATTATTTAACAATCAAAAGGAGGCTTATCTATGGCTAATATAACACAGCAACCCACACCAAAGGAACATGTTGATGCATTAGTAAAAAATGCTCTTGTGGCATTAAACGAATTTTTATCATTGGATCAAGAAACTGTGGATAACATCGTACATGATATGGCATTGGCTGGACTCGCAAAGCAGCATGTTCTTGCGAAGATGGCAGTTGAGGAAACAGGTAGAGGTATTTATGAAGACAAAATAATAAAGAACATATTTGCAACCGAGTACGTATGGCATTCCATAAAGTATCAAAAGACTGTTGGAATTATTGAAGATAATGAAGAAGAGGATTATATGATTATAGCGGAGCCGGTTGGTATCGTTGCCGGTGTAACCCCTGTAACAAATCCTACCTCCACTACCATGTTTAAGTGCTTAACCTGTATTAAAACAAGGAATCCGATTATCTTTGGCTTTCATCCAAGCTCACAGAAATGCTCCAGAGAAGCTGCCAAAACCTTGTATGAAGCTGCTATTAAGGCCGGTGCTCCAAAGAATTGTATCCAGTGGATTGAGTATCCCTCCATTGATGCTACCAGGGAGCTAATGAATCATCCTGATGTATCTATGATTCTTGCTACCGGAGGATCCGGAATGGTAAAGCAGGCATACTCCTGCGGTAAGCCGGCACTAGGTGTAGGCCCAGGTAATGTACCTTGCTTTATTGATAAATCAGCCAACCTCAAGCGTGCCGTAAATGATCTTGTATTATCTAAATCCTTTGATAATGGTATGATATGCGCTTCCGAGCAAGCTGCAATCGTTGAAGCACCTATATACAATCAATTTGTAGATTTAATGAAGAAAGCTGGTTGCTATTTTGCTACGCAGGCAGAAATAAAGCTTCTCGAGCCTATAGTTATCAATACTGCAACGGGAGCTGTTAACCCTGCGATTGTAGGTCAGCCACCCGTAAAAATTGCTGCTTTGGCCGGAATCACAATTCCTCCACAGACTAAAATCCTCTGTACCGAATTGGAAGGCGTTGGACCTGAATATCCATTATCTAAAGAAAAATTATCACCCGTTCTTGCTATTTTAAAAGCCAAGAACACAGATGACGGTATTGACCTCTGCGAAAAGATGGTAGAACTTGGCGGACTTGGTCATTCCTCAGTAATACATTCCTCCGATGATACCGTCATAAATGCATTTTCAGCAAGAATGAGAACCGGGCGTATACTTGTCAATTCTCCATCCACCCATGGAGCCATTGGTGATTTATATAACACAAATATGCCTTCCCTTACCTTAGGCTGTGGCTCATATGGTGGTAATTCTACAACTCATAATGTATCTGCTGTCGATTTAGTTAATTACAAGCGTGTGGCAAAGAGGAGAGTAAATATGCAATGGTTTAAGGTTCCTAATAAAATCTATTTTGAATCCGGTTCTACAGCATATTTAGCTAAAATGCCGGGGATTACGAAAGCCTTCATTGTTACGGACCCGTCCATGACCGAGCTCGGCTATGTAAATAAAGTGCTTTATCAATTAAGAAAACGTTCTGACTATGTTCACTGCGAGATCTTTGATCAGGTTGAACCTGACCCTAGTCTCGATACCATCTTAAGAGGCGTTGAGGAAATGAATAAGTTTAAGCCTGATGTTATTATTGCACTCGGCGGTGGATCAGCTATTGATGCTGCTAAAGGTATGTGGTTATTCTATGAAGATCCTACTGCTGATTTTAAGAATATGTCCTTAAAGTTCCTTGATATTCGTAAACGTACCTATAAATTCCCGGTTTTAGGTAAAAAAGCTCAGTTTGTAGCAATACCTACCACCTCCGGTACCGGATCTGAAGTGACCTCCTTTGCAGTTATCTCTGACAAACACGAGAACAAGAAATATCCGCTTGCAGATTATGAATTAACTCCGGATGTTGCCATCATTGATCCCGATTTTGTAATGAGTGTTCCAAAGAAATCAACAGCATATACCGGTATGGATGTACTAACCCACGCATTTGAGGCTTATATCTCAATTTTAGCTTCTGATTATACTGACGCGCTGGCTATCCATGCAATTGATATGGTATTTAAATATTTGAAGCCCTCCTATGATGAAGGTGCAGCCAATCCGACTGCGCGTGAAAAAATGCATAACGCTTCTACAATAGCAGGTATGGCCTTTACAAATGCGTTTCTTGGAGTCAATCATTCCCTCGCCCATAAGCTTGGTGGTGAATATCACGTTGCACACGGCTGTGCAAATGCAATTATGCTACCACATGTAATAAGGTACAATGGAGTTGAATGCCCAACCAAATTTACTTCATTCCCGAAATATGAAAGTTATATTGTTGGAGACAAGATCTTTGATTTAATGAAGAAATTAGGTAAGAATCCAAAGAACAATGCTGAAGCCGTTGAAGCACTCGCAAGGGAAGTTGAAGAGCTTAATCACCACTTGGGAATTCCATCCACTTTAAAAGAATTAGAGATTGATGAAAAAGATTTTATTTCCAAGGTTCCAGCTCTGGCTGACCTGGCCTTCGGCGATCAATGTACGACTGCCAACCCCAGACTCCCTCTAGTTTCTGAATTGGAGGAACTGTATTTATTGGCTTACTATGGTAAATCTTATCTTCCAAAAACGGTTTAATAGTAAATTTCAATATACCTGAACGCTTATTTTAATAAGAAACAAAACGGACCGTGAAGCCAAATCATATTGGCTACTCGGTCCGTTTTTATCAACATCTCATTCGATTTTTCATCAAATTATCCACATGTTCATGGTAAAATGTTAATAACTTTCGTTTTTCAATATTCTTTACCACTAATACAATCTGAATACGTTTGGTATCAATTAATGCCATTATTGTTTTATGGAACTCATAAAGTTTATTTCATAAAATTATTACTGTTAAGCGCTTGATTTAATGCAATCTTCTCATCCTCTGATAGTTCAAGGAATGACTCGCCTTTAATAATCTCTTTCAAATATGTATAGCAGCCTTCTCGGCTACTATGTACTGAATTTAACACAATACCGGTATTGTTCTTATCTAACAGCGCTAAAACAAAACTGAGTTTTCCGCCCATCTCCCTAAACGCATCATATTTAACTACTCCAACTTTCTGAAACGTAATAAGTAGATTGTCCTTAACTTTGTTCAGTTCATTACTAAGGTTCTCCGTATCAGTTTTTAGTTTATCAATTTCAGAAAACCGTAATAGTATCTGAGACTCAAGATTTTCTCCGGTAGCTCCTGCCATAAACTTTTTATGCTTTTTATTCATCTTATTCAGCTTTGCAATAAGTACAATAAGCATTATAAATACTAAGAGCGAAAAAGCGGTTAAACCAATACTAATATAAGCAAGATTATTGTTGATTGTATCAATAAAATTCATTTCCTCTTCCTCCATATGTATGTCTGCAAAATAAGCAACAATACTCAACCAATTGTTTCAAATAATTCAATAATTCTCTCCAGTTCATCATTTGAATAATACTCTATTTCAATTGATCCCTTATTCGTATTCTTTTTATGTATCAATACCTTTGTACCAACAATTTCTCTCATTTTATCTTCTAAATCACGATAAATCAATACCTCTTCTGTCGAAACCGCAATATCCTTTTTAGCTGGTTTATCTTCGGATTCTTTTTTCACAAGTTTTTCTGTCTCACGAACATTTAACTTCTCATCAAATATTCTACATGCAAGATTATACTGTTTATCTTTATTTTCTATTGCAAGTAACGCTCTTGCATGTCCATTGGAAATCATATCATCGATGAGCATCTGTTGTATTCTTTCGTCCAGTTTTAGGAGTCGCATAGAATTTGTTACAGCTGCTCTGCTCTTCGATACCCTCTCTGCCACTTCATCTTGTTTCAACTGAAAATCCTGAATGAGTCTTTGATATGTTTGTGCTTCCTCGATTGGATTTAAATCCTCTCTCTGGATGTTCTCAATTAATGCTATTTCAACAACTTCCTGAGGACTATAATCCTTAATAATTGATGGCACCTCTTTAAGTCCAGCCATTCTGGCTGCACGCCATCTTCTCTCCCCTGCAATAATTTCATAATGTTTATCTTTCTTCTGCAAAATCAACGGTTGAATGACACCATATTGTTTTATGGAATCTGCTAACTCATGTAATGCATCTTCGTCGAATTTCTTTCTAGGTTGGGACTTGTTGGGTACAATATCACTGATGCGAATTAATGTTTCACGTGAAACATTATCTTTCGAATCCGGAGCATTCTTTGTGATTTGTTCGGGTATCATAATATCCAATCCTTTTCCTAAGCCTTTTTTAACGGCCATATTGTTCTATCCTCCTAACGTGATTACTTTTTTTAATTTCGATATTTTATTTCACTTATTTCATTTTTAGCAAAGGTCTCTTCCTCGTCATTTTGAATAACTTCCATCGCCAATTGACGATACCCATCTGATCCGGCTGATTTTGGATCGTATAAATTGATGGGAAGTCCATGACTTGGTGCCTCAGCCAATCTGACATTACGTGGAATTATTGTCTTGTAAATGTTTTGTTTGAGATTATTCTTAACGTTTTCTACGACCTGTAATGAAAGATTTGTTCTTGCATCATACATCGTAAATACAACTCCCTCAATTTCAAGTCTTGGGTTTAGTCTCTGCTTCACTAAATTTATAGTATGTATTAATTGTGTTAATCCTTCTAATGCATAAAACTCACATTGAATTGGTACAAGAATTGTATCTGCAGTAGTCATTGCATTAACGGTCAATGTATTTAAGGATGGAGGACAATCAATTATAATAAAATCATATTCGTCACGTATCCTATCAATTTGCTTCTTCAAAATATATTCCCGGCCTTCAACACCTATTAATTCAATCTCTGCTCCCGCAAGATTTACATTAGACGGGAGAATATCCAGATTCTTAATTGGTGTACTGATTTTGCATTCTTCAAGAGTACACTCACCAATTACCATTTGGTATATTGAATTTTTAATTTTACTTTTATCAATACCCAGACCACTAGAAGTGTTTCCTTGTGGATCTATATCAATTGTTAAAACCTTTCGGTTTTTCTCCGCTAAACATGCAGATAAATTGATAGCTGTAGTAGTCTTTCCTACACCACCTTTTTGATTAGCAATCGCTATTACTCTTGCCATGTTTACTCCCCCTTCCCATATCAATATCAAATAGACTTATATAGGCACAATTATAACATCTTTTTACTATGATATCTATAGTCTTTTATAGATAATAAAGTAGTTTCTCCAGAAACTTATCAATAACCCTAAAACAGTACTATTAGTTATCGCGACTTAAGGTTAAACTATAAATGAAAACCCAATCCACTACCTAATCATAGTATATGCTATATGTAAATTTTAAAAAGCAAACTTAAAATACAAATTATTTGATTACAACCATTATAATACGAGCCCTTACAAATAATTTTCTCTTGCTGATCTTATAGTACAAAATAGTAATTTTAGATAAAACAAAAATAGAATGTTTCACGTGAAACATTCTATTACAAGTCAATTTATCTTAAAACAATTCTACAAAGCTGTTTCTTATTGCGTATACTGCTGCTTGCGTACGATCAGAGACATTGATTTTTTTAAAGATATTAGAAACATGGTTCTTTACTGTTTTCTCACTAATGGCCAAGGTATATGCAATTTCCTTATTAAACAAACCTTCTGCAATTAATTTGAGAACTTCAATTTCTCTTTTTGTTAATATACAATTGTCTGATCCATCTAATGAACTGCTCTTTTCATTCATTTTTGATTTCAACAAAGGTGCTAATTCCGGTTGTATAAAAGTCTCACCCCTAAACACAGAAAAAATTGCTTTCTTTAACACTGCGGAATCAGAATCCTTTAATACATAACCATTAACTCCTATTTCGACTGCTCTCATTAAATATTCCACTTCATTATGTATCGTTAAAATAAGAACCTTAACATTAATCTTTTTTTCCCTAAGATATTGCAATACCTGAAGTCCATTTAGGTTTGGCATGTTTATGTCAAGCAGCAGAACATCCGTTCTCTTTTCATCAAATAACTCCAGACATTGCTTACCATTATTAGCCTCAGCTACTACGATAATATCTCCATCCAATTCCAACAACTGCTTTATGCCTTCTCTAACCATAGAATGGTCATCCGCAATCATTATTCTGATCGGTTTATTCATTTAATTCCTCCTTCGTATAATGTTAAAGGAACGGTTAAAAATACAGCTGTTCCTTTATTCTTTTCTGATTTTATATCCAAAGATCCAGATAATAATAAAATTCTCTCCTTCATAATGGATAATCCAAAACTAGAAGATTGCTCCGATGATTTGATTTGATCTAAATAAAAACCTATGCCGTTATCCTTAATCGTAACGTTTATATTACTTTCAAGATAATTTATATCTATTGTAACAAAGGTTGCATTTGCATGCTTAATAATATTATTACAAGCTTCTTGAATAATACGGAATATAGTCAATTTAATAACTGATAGAATCTCTTTAGGTTCTTCATTTGAAGTAACTTTAACCTGTATATTATTATAATTAATAATTCTATTAGCATAGCGCTGTATTGTAATTGTTAATCCCAAATCATCTAATGTCATAGGTTTTAAATTATAAATGATACCCCTCATGTCATTGATTACCATTTTTAGGGTGTTTGACATGTTGCTTAACTCAAGCTTCGATCGAATTGTATCGATATCAATTAATTTAATACTTAATTCAGCTTTATGTACAAGGCTGGTTAGGTTTTGTACTGTGGTATCATGCAAATCCCTTGCAATACGTTGACGCTCAATCTCCTGAGCTTCCAGTATCCCTAACCCCTTGTCTGTAAGTTTTGGTATACTCTCAGATTCCTTTGAATCACTACTTTTATCAATGGAATCAATAAATTTGGCTGCAGATTTCAAACCCTTGATCTTACAATTCAACATGTTTTGGTTGTTTTCTAACTCAATTATCTTGCTTCTAATTTTCTCGATTTCAGTAATTAAGTCATTCGTATCACTATTTTGATTGTTTTTTGGGTAAAACAGATTTTTATTGTTATCTTTCGTACGTTCTCGCTCTTTAAGCTCCTGGTCTTTCTCCTTAACAAGATTTTCTTGGGTCTTTAACTGCATTTTTACAGAAAACAATTGCTCTTCTAGGTCAACAGCTAAATCCCTAAGTAATAAACAAGATGTTTTTCTATCTTCAATATCATCCTTTGAATTATCTTTAATTGAATTGTTGTCATACATAATATTTTACATCCTTTCTATGCTTCGGCAACAATATGTTATAAATAAAGAAAACATATACTATATCATATAACATAATTCGATTTTTTTAAAGTATTATTTGCATAATTATTAAATATCTATGTTAAATATGTTAATACCTAATTACAATCATCTATTTATTGTTGCAACAAGTCTTTCTATCGCTCATACGTATTAGCATTTTAATATCTGTATTTTCCATTTTGTTAACAGTATGAAATCCTATTCTCCGAAAAAATTCAACCGTATCCGGTAGTGTATCTACCCAAACCTCATCTATTCCTGCAGTAAAAGCTCTATTGATAAGCATTCTAACAGTAAAATCACCATATCCTTTTCTTCGGAATTGTTTTAACACGGCTATTCTTTCCAACTTGCAACTGGTTCCATTATAAACTATCCTTCCGGTTGCAACAGCTATATTTCTACTGGCTACATTTGGGTTACATATTACAGTTTCGTCAATTACTTGTTCATATACCAATACATGAATCGCTTGGCTATCCATATCATCAAATTCCTCGGTTTCCGATAAGCCGATTCCTTCAACAAATACTTTTCTGCGTATCTCA
>WSSedL1CaDRAFT_10001965_pt1 | contig 11108 bp, 7 predicted proteins | sample WetSurSL1Cattail_FD_9464 | JGI IMG/M metagenome (IMG submission 9464)
TCCGCACCCCTAGTCCATTGAATGACGATACTAAAAATGATCAAAATAAACATCTTCACAGTATGCAGGAAGGCTATCCTGCACTATACAAAGAATTAGATGATATTCGTTTGAACCTCGAAAAAGCATACAAAGACATGCTTGACATCGAGTTCACCATTCAGGAAGGTAAATTATACATGTTACAATGCCGCGCTGGTAAACGTACTGGTACTGCTGCTTTGAACATGGCTATGGATATGCTTGCTGAAGGTTTGATCGACGAAAAGAAAGCTGTAACCCGCGTTGAGCCTGCTCAATTAGATGAGTTATTGCACCCAATATGTGATCCAGCGGAAGAAAAGAAAGTTTCTGTTTTGGTAAAAGGTTTACCAGCCGGTCCTGGCGCTGCTGTTGGTAAAATCGTATTTACTGCAGAAGATGCTGTAGCTTGGCAACGTAAAGGTGAAAAAGTAATCCTTCTTCGCGAAGAAACCAACCCTGAAGACGTTGAAGGTATGCGTGCTGCTGAAGGTATCTTAACCGCTCGCGGTGGTATGACTTCTCATGCTGCTCTTGTTGCTCGTGGTTGGGGTAAATGCTGTATCGTTGGCGCTGGTGGATTACATGTAAATGTAGCTGGTAAAACTTGTAAGATTGCAGGTACCGATATCGTATTAAAAGAAGGCGATTTGATTACCATGAATGGTACCAAAGGTCACGTTTACCAAGGTGCTCTGAAATTGATGGATGCTTCTGAAAATCCACGCTTCAAAGCTTTCATGACCATTGTTGACAAATACCGCACCATGGGTGTTCGTACCAATGCTGAAACTCCTCAGGATGCAGCTATTGCTCGCAGCTATGGAGCCGAAGGTATCGGGCTTTTCCGTACAGAACATATGTTCTATGGTGAAGGTTCTGAACAACCACTTTTCTTGTTACGCAAGATGATCTTAAGTGATGGTAAAGACGAACGTGTAAAAGCACTGAAGGAATTATCATCCTTTGTGAAAAAAGACATCAAAGCTACTTTATTAGCTATGGACGGTTGCCCTGTAACTTTCCGTTTGCTCGATCCACCTTTGCACGAATTTGTGCCAGTTAGCAAGGAAAAACAAGCTGAATTGGCAAAAGCATTAGGTATTTCTCCTGAAGCAGTTGCTAAACGTGGCGAAGCATTACACGAAAGCAACCCAATGATGGGTCACCGTGGTGTTCGTTTAGGAATTACCTATCCTGAAGTTTCAGAGATGCAAATCCGCGCTATTTTCGAAGCTTCTGTTGAATTAATCAAGGAAGGTAAACAACCTCATCCTGAAATCATGGTTCCTGTTACCTGCGAAGTTTCTGAAATTGATTTCACCAAAAAAATAGCCGACAAAGTATATGCTGAAGTTTGCGCTGCAATGGGTGTTAAATCAATTGACTATAAATATGGTACCATGATTGAAATTCCACGTGCTTGTTTATTGGCTAACAAAATGGCTAAAACAGCTGAATTCTTCTCATTTGGCACAAACGACTTAACCCAGATGACATTTGGTTTCAGCCGTGACGATACCGGTGGATTCATGAATGAATACCTTGATAACAAAATATTAGCTGCAGATCCATTCCAGACAATCGATCAGGATGGTGTTGGCCAGTTAATTGAAATGGCAGTTAGCAAAGGACGTAGTGTTCGCAAAGACCTGAAAGTTGGTATTTGCGGTGAACAAGGTGGAGATCCTGCATCAGTTGAATTCTGTTTCAAAGCAGGTTTAACCTATGTGAGTTGCTCTCCATTCCGTGTTCCTATTGCTCGTTTGGCTGCTGCTCAGGCTGCTATAAAAGCTACTAAGTAAAGTGTTTCTTCTCTAAGGAAGAATTACATAGATGTTATAAACCAGGCAGGCCTTGAAACCTGCCTGGTTTTTTTATTTTGAGTTGACTCCAAGTATTGCCGGTTCCTATAGATTGGAATTTAAGTCATGAATTCATAGCAATAATTCAGTATTTTTTCCGAAATTTACTTTGCCGAATAAAATTTGAATTTGCATCAACAAGATGTTGTTTGAGTTGTTTTAAAATTCAGGACATGTTTAATTTCTTATGAAAAAGTTTTTACTAAAAATATTTAATCTTTACTATGAAGGTTTTCGGGGCATGACTGTGGGAAAGAAGCTATGGATCATCATTCTTATTAAGTTGTTCATAATGTTTGTGGTATTGAAACTTTTTTTCTTTCACGATTTTCTGGGAACTAACTTTGATTCTGACAAGGATCGGGCTAATTACGTATTGAAACAACTAACTCGTTGAACCTTATGATTGACAAAATTGATCTTTCTTTAGTTGACTGGTCGCGGGCGCAATTTGCGCTTACGGCTATGTATCACTGGCTGTTTGTACCCCTTACACTTGGGCTTTCGTTTATTGTTGCATTTATGGAATCCATTTATATTAAGACCGGAAACCCTGAATGGAAGCGCATTACCAAATTTTGGATGACATTGTTTGGGATTAACTTCGCTATTGGTGTTGCCACTGGTATCATTCTAGAATTTGAATTTGGCACTAACTGGTCAAACTATTCGTGGTTTGTTGGCGACATATTCGGAGCGCCTCTTGCTATTGAAGGTATTTTGGCATTTTTCCTCGAGTCGACTTTTATAGCTGTTATGTTCTTTGGTTGGAATAAGGTGAGCCCTAAATTTCACCTTGCATCCACGTGGCTTGTAGCCATAGGCGCCAATTTATCGGCTTTGTGGATACTTGTTGCCAATGCATGGATGCAGTATCCTGCAGGCATGCATTTTAATCCGGATACAGCCCGCAATGAGATGATCAATTTTTGGGAAGTACTGTTTTCACCAATGGCTGTGGATAAATTTCTGCATACCATATCATCAGGATTTACACTGGCTTCCATTTTTGTAATTGGAATCAGCGCATGGTTTCTATTGAAAAAAAGGGAAACGATTTTTGCAAAACGCAGTATGATTATTGCTGGTGTTTTTGGACTTCTTGCAACTATTTTTACAGCTTTTACTGGTGATAGCTCAGCCAGGCTGCTTGCTCGTAAACAACCAATGAAGTTTGCTGCTTTTGAAGGTCTGTATGATGGTAACAATGGCGTGCCCCTACTCGCTTTCGGAATAGTCAACCAACAACCCAAACAATCAAAAAATTACCTGCCCGATATAAAAGTCAGAATAGAAATTCCTAATTTTCTTTCGTACATGGCTTATTTCGATTCCAAAGCCTTTATTCCCGGTGTTAATGATTTGATCAATGGAAATAAAGAGAATGGGTTTCTTTCGGCTAAAGAGAAGATTGACCGCGGCAAGGTTGCCCGAAATGTTCTTAAATCATATAAGGAAGCTAAAGAAAAAGGTGAAGAGGGAGTTGCAGACGTATTGCGCAGTCAATTCGATAACCCGAAATTCAAAGAAGATTATTTCCGGTACTTCGGATATGGATTTATCAATGACACAAAAAGCCTTGTTCCCAATGTGCCGTTGACGTTTTACAGTTTTCATGTCATGGTTTTTTTAGGTTTCTACTTCGTTTTATTTTTTGCACTTATTTTATACTTTGTTTATAAAAAGACAATTGATCAAAAGCGATGGTTTCTCTGGCTTGCCCTATTGACCATTCCACTGCCTTATATTGCAGGTGAGGCTGGCTGGATAGTAGCCGAAGTTGGCCGTCAGCCATGGGTGATCCAGGATTATCTGCCGGCCATTGCAGCGGTATCTCAAATTGATGCCACTTCGGTGCAAATCACATTCTGGCTGTTTGCAATTGTTTTTACAGCCCTGCTAATTGCCGAATTATCCATTATGACGAAACAAATTAAAATTGGACCAAAAGAAGGAGGAGAATAATCATGTTTGAAACATTATCGTATCTCGCACTACAGCAATATTGGTGGGTTATTGTATCCTTACTTGGAAGTCTTTTGGTCTTTCTGATGTTTGTTCAGGGCGGACAAACGCTAATCTACACCCTGGGTAAAAATGAAAGTGAACGAACCTTAATTATCAATACCCTCGGACGAAAGTGGGAATTTACATTCACTACCCTGGTTACCTTTGGAGGAGCATTTTTTGCTTCTTTTCCGTTATTTTATTCCACAAGTTTCGGTGGAGCTTATTGGGTTTGGATGATTATTTTGTTCTGTTTCATCATTCAGGCAATCGCTTACGAATATCGTTCAAAGCCCAGTAATATCTTTGGCCACCGTACTTACGAAACCTTCCTGCTAATTAATGGGGCGTTGGGAACTATTTTGATAGGTACTGCGGTAGGTACTTTTTTTACAGGATCGCAGTTTTCTATTAGTGATATGCACTTGTCACAATGGCAAACTCCTTTTCATGGACTTGAAGCAGCCTTTAATCTTCAGAATTTATCCCTTGGGCTTACCGTGTTTTTTCTGGCTCGTGTACTGGGGATTCTGTATTTCATCAACAGTATTAAAAATGACGCAATTCTTGAACGATCCAGGAAGCAGTTATGGTACAATGCTATTCCGTTTTTAGTATTTTTTCTGCTATTTGTATTTATGTTGCTCGTAAGCAAAGGTTTTGCTTACGATCCGATTACCCAAAAAGTGTTCATGGAGCCTTATAAATATTTTAAGAATCTTATAGATATGCCATTGGTCGCTATTCTTTTCTTAGCAGGAGTGGTTTTAGTCCTTTTGGGACTTTTCGTTTCATTATTTAAGGATTCTTTCAGGGGAATTTGGTTTACCGGACCAGGAACTGTTTTAACGGTTTTTGCGCTGTTCCTTATTTCAGGTTTTAATAACACAGCGTTTTATCCTTCTATATTTGATCTGCAAAGTTCGCTAACTATCGAGAACAGCTCTTCCAGTCATTACACTCTTACGGCAATGAGCTATGTTTCGCTAGCAGTGCCTTTTGTGTTCGCTTACATATTTTATACCTGGCGATTAATGAACAAAAAGCAGATTTCAATCGAAGAACTTAATGAGGAATCGCATGTTTATTGAGTTTTTCGTCACGAATGCAGTTGCAAAAATAACTTCAAACTCAAAACTTTAAACTTTGCTTTATGTATATTTCATCCATCCTTTGGTTTTTAAGTTGGCCTTTTCTCATCATTTTGTCCTACTATCTGATCAGGTACGCAATAAAAAAATTTGAGAAAAATTAAACCTCTAAATTGGGACAACTGGACAATAACTATGGTTCACCGTCCCTCCGCATAATCCTTATTAACGAAGGTACCACTGTTGGCCTTTCAGTTTTTATCACCAAACTTTAGTCATTCTTTAGCGTTTATTCAAAAAAAAATCATATCTTATCCTTTGATATTATTGGTGATGTGATAAAGCTAAATTCAAACAATATGGATATAAAAAGCTACTTTTCAGTATTACTTATCATTTTCCCCTTGCTTTTTTGTAGTTGTTCTTATAATAACAATAATGAAGCAGAAATAACCGAAGGAACCCTGAAAGAATATTATGATTATTTTGAAAAGATAAACAACGAAGATTTACACTTAGGCCAACTGGCACAGGAATATTATAATTCATTTGGGAAGAACAATGAAGAGGAAGTAAAATCCTCATTATTAAAATTTCAGGAGGCACAAAAAAAAGGCACCGAATTAATTCTAAAGAAATACCCCAGTGGTACCATCAAATTCCCTTTTGAGCAATCAGGTGTGGAAAAAATCGTTGACGTAAAATCAGCCTATATCTCAGGTTATTCCTATCCCTGGGCTACAGCTGACCGACATTCATTTTATATTACTTTTGAATATACGCTTAAAACAACAAATTACAGGTATCCTACCATGCGAGTCGAATTCTATGATACCCAAAACGATATTATTAATGCTTGCAATGTACCGCTTTATAAATCCGGAAAATCTGAAATATACGTAAAACCGGAGATCGAATTCAGAAAATTCTTGAAACTCAAAATTTGCGATCCACAAAACTGAAATTCAGAATACTATGTTTAAAATAAATTTTAAGTTTAAACTGGGACAAAAAATAGCAATTGCATTGGGTATGTTCCTGTCACTTGCAGTAATCATGGCAATGATTGGTCAAAGCGTTGCCAATAAATTCCAGGAAGCAGCCCAGGAGATGGTTACCCTTAATTATTATGAAACCTTTATTAATCTTCAATTTATAGAGCAACTCAAATACACCATCAGCAACAATAGAACGGACTCCATTGTAAGCGACAAAGTTGAATTTGATCACATGAACCTCAACGCTTATCATGCATTTAAGGAGATGGCATGGGCATGTCAGCCGCACAAAAATTTCCAGGTCGACAGGGAAAAATCGCGTAAACTACACATACAATATGATAAAACAGGCAATTATATGCTCGATGCAGTTGCCTCAGGAACCGTTATACGAAAGGAAAACGGACAAATCTTAAAAGAACTCAGAAACACATTAAATAAGAATTCTGACCAGCGAATCAAATTATTGTTAAACGAAGCCATAGTGAGCGAATATGAATATTCTGCCTCGAATGATACCAGTGAATTGATACTGTTTAACACCAAAATGGATTTGGCAAAACAAATAGCTACCACGTCTAAAATGCCAATTGTAACTGAAATTTTAACTAAATACCAGGCTAACGTTATTGAATTATTCGCCTTAACCAGAAGCATTAAACAACTGGCATCCGAATCAGAAAAAGCATGGAAGAACACCTGGGATTATCCTTACCAGATGAAAACGGTCATACACAGATATATGGGCGAACTGAGCTCCAGCATAAAAAACTACTATCTGGTTATTGTGTCATTGATTCTAATATTAGGCGGCATTTTTACGTATTCGATTACCAGAAATATAAATCTTGGCGTTAAACATAACCTGCAGGCATTGAATGCTATTTCTCAGGGAAATTTAAACATCACCCTGGAAGAAAGCATACTCAAACGATCGGATGAATTCGGAAGTTTAGCAGTTGCTTTACAAAACATGGTTGCGAAATTAAAAGAAATCATCTCAGAAATCATTGATTCCTCGGGCAACGTAAAAAATTCGGCTTCGAAATTAGCGATTACCTCTGACGAAATAAACAAAGGGGCAAATTCACAGGCCTCATCACTGGAGGAGATATCATCGTCCATGGAAGAAATGTTTTCCAATATCGAACAGAATACCGCTCATGCTGTTGGAGCTCAAAAGCTAGTAGATGCAGTTACCAACGAAGTAGAAATCATCCATGAGTCTTCCAACAAAAGTATTTCATCCATTCATGAAATAACTGAAAAAATAAGCATAATCAATGATATTGCATTTCAGACCAACTTATTGGCTTTAAATGCCGCTGTTGAGGCAGCTCGTGCAGGCGATAATGGAAGAGGCTTTGCCGTAGTTGCCAGTGAAGTCAGGCGATTGGCTGAGCGTAGCAGAATAGCCGCAGATGAAATCCATTCCCTTTCAGCACGAAGTATAGAAGTGTCTGAAAAAGCGGCAAAACTATTATCGGATATCATTCCTAATATAAGAAACACAGCAAAAATTGTTCAGGAAATTGCACTTGCCAGCCTTGAACAACGTTCCGGTGTAGAGCAGGTTAATAACGCAATTCAGCAACTAAATGGAATAACACAGCAGAACGCTTCAGCCTCTGAAGATTTAACAATCAAGTCAGACGAAATGAAGCATATGGCAATGGATTTGGCTAATAAGACTTCTTATTTTTCCAATGAAGAATAAATAAAAATGCGAATATCTCGGTAGAAAAAAACGCAATTATATTTACACATTATCGTAAGCTTTAAAAAATTGAGAGAAATTAAACCTCTAAATTGGGCATTTATATTTTTGTCAACAAAAAAGTTACATTGATCAAAATTTTACTTTTTGTGAAGGTTTTATACATAAATTTGCTTTTTGAAAAGACATCATTTTTGTATGATGAAACATTTAAATTAAAAAATATGAAACAAGCACGCACTAACTTGCAAAAAGCCAATAACATGCGAGCTTTTTCCAACCCAATGAAAGAACTTTTTACATGGAGTTTGTTATTAGTAATTGTTGTAAGCGGTTGTAAGAAAGAGCACAATAGTTCTAGTACTCCTGAAGTCAAAGGAAACATGATCATTAGCTATGATCGTAATGCCATCAATAGCAGGGTAACTTTGAGGGATTCAGTAATGACAGTCCAGCCAATTGATGATCAATCACTTTTAAAAAGCGTAGGTACGCCTCCCAAAGTTGATCTCACCAAAAATTATACATTCAAATTGGTAGCTGAAGTTGATCCTCTTGTTTATAATGGAAATACTTTGCAAGCCACACATGTGAAAATTGTTGATCATTACGCTTTTGTAACCTACAATACACGTGGCGATATGTATTTAGGCGGTCTCGAGGTTTTTGATGTTAAAGATATTAAGAATCCTACTATCATTTGGCAGGCTATATTTCAGAATACGGACATTAGTGCTGTTGACTATTTCAACAATAAGATTTATCTTGCCGGTGCAACAGATTTAAGCTTCGACACTACGGGCCGGTTAAAGTCTCCTGCAATACTTGAAGTTTTATCTCTTGACGCGAATCGCATCATTACTAAAGTGGATACCATTATTGACCTGTCATCATTTGCAGGGACTGCTGTTACTGCAACTGAAAACGGAATTTATGCAGCAAGTGGTTCAAATGGATATCTTAAAATTTTCGATCATTCCTATAAACTCTTACAATCTTCCACGCTTGACAATGCTCGTGCGGTTGATAAGAACTCAAACAATATTTATGTGTTGCAAGGACAGCCTGGCCGTGTAAATGTGTATAAAAAATCAGATAATTCATTTATTAGCACCTATAATACCGGTGGAGCTAACCAGTTGGAAGCAAAGTCAGGAGTGGCTGCTTCAGATAAATACATCTTTGCTGCTTTAAACGAAGGCGGTGTTCAAATGCTTAACCTTAATGGCACATTAAAGCAATCCGTTCCTAAGCCTGTAACACCTGCAGGGCAACTGGACGATAACTATGTTTCAAACACCGTTTCTCTGCATGGCGATTTAGTATTGATAGCAAACGGAGAAGCAGGTCTTTACATTGGTGGACTAATAGCATCCAGAAATGACAGTTTGGTTATGCTGGGAAAGATCCAATTTACCAATACTCCTTCAGCTAACTTTGTAGATGCAAAGGATAGCGTGATATTTGTGGCTACTGGTCTTGGTGGATTAAAAATCCTCTCCATCAGTATTAATGAAGGTGTACCGCCCAATGTTATTCCTACTAAACCCTGCGCAACTTTATATTCTCGAATTCTTGAAATGTTCCCGGATACTAAAAACAACATGAAAACCTATGATAAATTGTTGTTTACCAATGATACAATATCAAAAAAGCTTGTACTTATCAAGGCTTCAGAAGTTTATGTAACCTTCGCAGGGGAAGGCGCCGGGTGGAAAAATACTTTGGGCTACTATACTTATAACGAAGCCACTCCTCCAAGTAGTCCTGCAGATATTACCAAGCATGTAGTCTTTCCTAATATTTCCGGGAAAGGCGAAGGGGGAGGTTTGGAAGCAGGCGATATGGTGCAGTTGGGTACAGGAAAATTTCCTGCAGGCACTGTAATTAGCTTCTATTTGGTTTCTCAGGGCTTTGATTATGGCGTTACTGTTCCTGGGAGGTATACGCTTTATTCCGATCCGTTTTTGAATATAAACAACTATCAGCAAAGCCTTCTCTTTATGGAAAAGAATTGTGGCGACATTGTAATGACTTTTGAGGATATACGTCAGGATGATACTTTATGGTACAAGGACAATGACTTTAACGACATTATCTTTACCATATCCGATAGTAAAGATCCTGATAAAGTTTCAGATTCATTTGACTTAACGAAGGTGCCTAAATTTTAAACAGGTAATCTTTCAAGGATATTTTTGAACAAGGGTTTCAATGTAACACGTTGAAACCCTTGGTTTTTTAAGAATGGAATCAAAATAAACAAAAAAATATATAGAAAAGAAGGCGAATATTTTTGTAGAAAAAAAAATGCAGCTATATTTGCACCTCCTTAATTAAACGGATTTAAAAAGGGAGCATAGCTCAGCTGGTTCAGAGCATCTGCCTTACAAGCAGAGGGTCGGGGGTTCGAATCCCTCTGCTCCCACAAAGAAAAAGAAAGGGTTAGACTCAAAATCTAACCCTTTCTTTTTTTCCTTTAATAACAAAACAAAATCACCAACTTTTGAAGATGCTAATAAAAAATGTTCTAATCTTTTTTGTTAGGTATCTATAATAACCAATTTCGACTTCTTGTCGCACTTTATATTGCATGTAGCTGCTGGCATTTTTATTTTAAGTTAACTGTTTAAAAAGCCCTTCAATTGGCGTGAAAATTTGCTCAATTGAAACATAGTCATCAGGCCAAATATCGTTTAATAAACAAAAATAGTTATTATTCAATTTATCATGATTCCCAAATCCGCCCCAATTTGAACCAGTCATCACCAATAAATACGACTGAGCATTGGGATAGAGTTTTTTTAATTTTTTATCTCTATCCAAATATTGTTTTTCCCAATTGTCTCGATTCCAACCAAGTTGAGTTTTACACTCAATTATTGCAACTATTTTATCTTGATGCCATATAGAAATATCTGGTCGGATTGCTTTTTTAGTTTTCTGAATTTGTCTTTCAGAATGTGCTTGGTATTTTCCACCTTGAGACTGCAAATAAAGTTTGATAAAAAATAAGATACTTTCAACAAAGAAATCAGATGCTGTTGCAACATAACGCTTATCAAGAAATACCTTAATCCTTCGTTGAGTAGTGTAATACGCTTTGAGTCTGAGAAGAATGGTGTCAGAAATCTCAGCTTTTGATAAATCAAATTTATAATCTTTAACAATACTATTATAAACCTTTTTTAATTGGTCATAAGTCGATATAATGTTATCTGTGTACGATTTATCTATTTCTTTTAGTGTCATAATTCAATCATTTATTTGTTTAACTTATCAAACTCGCTCGGTTTTGGTATGGTTCTGACTAACGTAAATATTATTACCAAATAATCAGGTAGTTGAAAATTTAACATCATTGTCAGTTAGTCCAAATTTATCAATTTGTTTTTGAATGCGTTTAATC